>Ga0326511_10001712_pt1 | contig 18087 bp, 21 predicted proteins | sample 0_2496_0518_D_FD_203701 | JGI IMG/M metagenome (GOLD analysis project Ga0326511, IMG submission 203701) | Bovine rumen microbial communities from UC Davis, California, United States - 0_2496_0518 | ecosystem: Host-associated > Mammals > Digestive system > Stomach > Rumen | place: USA... | reverse complement strand
GCATTAACACAAAGTTTAACGCAAATTGAGTGTTGTTCAAGATTGCAACAGCTTGAATACCTGCAACAGCTTGAATACCTGCAACAGCTTGAATACCTGCAACAGCTTGAATACCTGCAACAGCTTGAATACCTAAACGGGTTGAATTTGCCTTATGATGAGGTTATCATCTATTGCGACCCGCCATACAGAGGAACGGCTGAATATACAGACAATGGATTTAATTACAAAGAATTTGATGAGTGGGTTTGCAAACTTAAATATGATACCTTTATATCTGAATATAATACACCGTTTGAAAAAATAGCGAGTTTTGGTAAAATGTCATTACTAAATAATAGTAAAGACAAAAAACCACTTATATCAGAAAATTTATACTTTCATAGAGCGGAGGTAAGATGAAAATAACTGAAAAAGTATCACCTATGCACCCTGATAAGATTGCCGACAGAATTGCCGGTGCTTTAGTGGACTATTGTTACAAAAAAGAAGAAAATCCAAAGTGTGCATTTGAGGTTTTAATCGGGCATAACGCTTGCTATATTACAGGCGAAACCTCTGTGTTTATACCAGATGCAACAGTTGAAGAAATAGCCGAGCGCATCAGCGGGATAAAGTTTAATAAGTTTGAATATATAGGCGTCGAACAAGACGTTCATTTAGCAGATAACCAAAAAGAACTGCGTTGTGGCGATAACGGAGTATTTGCAGGATTTGTAATGCCGGAAATTCACAAAGAAGCATTAAATGTTTGCCAAAAGATATACGCAAAGTTTCCAACCGACGGAAAGATAGTGTTAAATGATGATACAAAAGAGCTCACTGTTTGTTGGTCAAACGCTTATGAAAGCGATGTTAAAGAATTGGTTAATGCGACAAAGATAAATCCGCTTGGGTATTGGACAGGTGGTGTAAATGTTGACACTGGTGTAACAGGTAGAAAGTTAGCATCAGACTTTTATGGTATAGAATACCCGCTCGGTGGTGGAACGATACACGGCAAAGATTTATCAAAAGCAGATTGCTCGGTAAATATTTATTGCTTTTTGAAAGCACAGGAAACAGCTATTGAACAAAAGGCAATTTGTTCCATTGGGGATGAGGCAGTAAATATAAACGGTCAACTTGTACCTTTTGCAGATATTGTAAAGAAAGCAAGAGATTATGTAAACAAACTCGGCGGTTTTGAAAAGCTAGCTGAATGGGGGTTAATATAAAACAACATCTTCACCGAAAGGAAAGTATGTTATGAATGAAAATTTAATACCATTTAATGAATTAACAGAGGAAGAACAGAGAAAGATTGCGCAAAAAGGTGGACAAGCAAGCGTTGAATCAAGACGTGCCAAAAAAACAATGAAAGAAATGCTTGATTATTTGCTTGATAAGCAAATCAAGACAAACAAAGGCGATATGTCCACGCTCGAGGCGATTATGGTTTCGATGATTGCCAAAGCATCAAAAGGCGATGTAAGGGCAACGGAATTTATCCGCGATACAATCGGTCAAAAGCCGAGCGATAAGGTTGTTGGCGAGTTAAGTATAAAACAAGCGTTGGTGGAGTTTGGCGATGGACAAAGTCAAAGTAACAATACCACCGAAGTTTAGACCTTTATTGATGGAACACTACCGCTATAAATTGTATTATGGTGGTCGTGCCGGCGGTAAATCGTTTGCTTTTGCTGATTGTCTTATTATTAAAGCAAGGCAAACCACACAAAGAATAGCTTGTGTTCGTGAAACGCAGGACTCAATAAAGGATTCTGTTTATCAATTACTTATTGATAGGATCAATTATTATGGATTTGATGACTTTAGGATATACGAAAATAGGATTGAAAACCTTATAACCGGCTCAACGTTTATTTTTAAGGGCTTAAAAGACCAAAATAACCAAAATATCAAATCGCTTGAGGGTGTGGATATTTGCTGGGTGGAAGAAGGACAAAAGATAACCAAAGGTAGCTGGGATATTTTAGATCCTACAATTAGAAAGCCAAACTCTGAAATTTGGATCAGCATGAATAGGGAAGTTGAAAACGATCCTATTTGGAAAGCTATTGCCGCCAATCCGGATGACAGGACTTTGGTTGTTAAAGTAAACTATTACGATAATCCGTATTGTCCGGAAAATATGAAGTATCTTGCCGAAAAGACAAAGCAAGAGAATTTAGACGATTATGAGCATATTTGGCTTGGTGCGCCGGTTAATCAGGGCGACACAAAGCTGATTGCGGTAAAAGACGTTAGAAAAGCCATGCAAAACCGGATAGCCTTATCAACATCACCGCTGATTGTGGGAGTGGATATTGCGCGCTTTGGCGATGACAAGACGGTGCTATGCTTTAGAAAAGGGCGGTATTGTTACAAACTGGAAGAATATGCGCACTTGGACAGCGTGGAAGTGGCTAACCGCTTGACGGCGATTATCCAAGAGCAAAAACCGGCACGCATATTTATTGATGCAGGCAATACCGGTGCGGCGATATACGACATCTTAAAAGACCGTGGCTATGGCAAGACGGTGCGAGCAATCAATTTTGGCGGTAAGGCAATAAATGATGACCGCTATTTTAACAAGCGGGCGGAAATGTGGTCTTTGGCTAATGACTGGCTGAAAGATGAAAACCTTGTGCAGCTTGTTAATGATGATGAATTGCTTGACGATTTATGCAGTGTCAACAAAGCTTATGACAGCAAAGGGCGGTTGCAGTTAGAGAGTAAAGACAAGGTAAAAGAGCGCATCGGACGTTCGCCTGATAAGGCGGATGCGTTTGTTTTGACGTTTGCCGAGCCGGTATATGACAACGGCAAGGTACAGCCGAGCGGCATTAACGATATGTCGATTGAAAGCTTGTTTAAAACAACAAGTGTTTCAAGCGGTTGGTAGTTTTATTAAAAAGATAAAGGACAGAAAATGCAACAGGCAATTATGGACAGGGTTTTTATTGAGCCGGATAAAAAAGAGCAAGGGGCAATCATTATGGCGGAAGATGAAAAGCCGACTACAAAAACAGGAATTGTTAAAAGCGTTGGCGAGCGCGTGAAAAGTGTTAAGGTTGGCGACCATGTGATTTTTTATGACTGGCAGACACTGCCGGCGATGGACGGCTTAGTTGCGGCAACAGAAAAGTATTTGTTGGGAGTGATTGTTGATGACTGATAAAATTGATGAAGTTAAAAAGTGGATTGACCGGATTAGTTCGGCAGAGAAAAAGTGGCAAGTTTATCACGATTTGATTAAAGAAATCCGCGAGTATTACAAAAACGAAAAGAAGAAAAACAAGCAAAACATCTTCTGGTCGAGTATTGAAACGCTAAAGCCGTTTATTTACTTTAAGCCGCCGACACCTTATGTTGAGCGCAGGTCAAAGGTGGCTAATCCGGTGGAAGATTGTGCTTGCAAGATACTTGAAAAGGCACTGGTGCATAATTTGGAAGCGCAGGATTTTGACGGCGTTATCAAATATGCGCGCAATGACTATCTTTTGAGCGGCTTAGGCTTGACCTATGAAAAGTATGTGCCGACATTTAAGAAGATTATGCAAGAGATTGTTACACCTGATGCGGTTATGAATACCGAAGTTGAGGTGTTAGACGGCGCAAAGGTGGAAACAACTTATATTGATCCGAGTAAGCTTTTGTTAGATTGCAGTCATGTTGCGGTTTGGGAAGATTGCGAGTGGGTGGCGCAAATTATTGAAATGACCAAAGGCGAGGTTATTGAGCAGTTTGGCAAAGATATTGCCGACAAGCTGATTGACAAGCTTAATCCGTTGGAAAACGAACTTGACAAGGCAACAAACGTTTATCGCATTTGGGATAAAAAAGACGGCAAAATCATTTATTTATCAAAGGAAGTTAAAGATGACTTTTTACGCGTTGATGAAGATGTGTTGAAAATTGATGGTTTTTATCCGTTTGGAAAGCCTTTGTTTGCCACGCTTGCCAATGACGGCTTAATTCCGGTGCCTGATTATAGCGAGATTAAGTGTCAGCTTGACGAGTTGGACGGTGTTAATAGCCGTATGCGCTTAACCATGCAAGCCTTAAAAGTTTCCGGATGTTATGACGGCGCGTTTCCTGAACTGGCTAACCTTTTGAATAAAGACGTTACGCTTATTCAGGTTTCAGACTTTGAAAAGTTGCGTGAAAAAGGCGGTATTGACGGATTTGTCGGATTTATGCCGATAGGGCAATATATCGAAGCTTTGCAAGCGTTGGCAGAACGCAGAGCGCAGTTGATGCAGGCGATTTATGAAATAACCGGTGTTTCAGACATTATGCGCGGGAATGCTGATCCTAACGAAACAGCAACCGCGGTTACCAAAAAGACTAACTTCGGCACGTTACGCAACCAAGACCGGCAGAATGATTTTCAGCGGTATTTAACCGATATTTTGAAGATTAAAGCCGAAATATTGTGCGAAATGCTGACGCCGGAATTGTTGGCACAGTTTGCCGAGCCGAATACACAGCCTGACGTATTGATGCAGGCAATCGGCTTGTTAAAGACCGATAAAATCCGCAATTTAACACTTGGCATTGAAACCGACACTTCATTTATGCAGGATGAAGAAGCCGACAAGACCTTAAACGCGGTTAAAACCATTCATGAAATGGTAACGGCGGCTTTTCAGGTTATCAGCGCGCAACCGGCATTATTGGGCTTATATAAACAAATGCTTGATGCGGTGGTGGTAACACTGCCAAACACTCGGCAATTTAGCGCGGCAATAGATGAAACATTCGCACGCATTGAAGCGGAATTGTCGCAACCGTCAGAGCCGGAGCCTAACCCTGATATGATTAGGGCGCAAGCTGACATGGCAAGAGCGCAAGCCGACCAAATTAAAAACGCTAATGAATTTGCGGTTAAACAAGAAGCCAATGCTATTAAAGAACAGGAAGTTCAATTAAAGAAGCAGGCAGAGGACAACAAAGTTATGATGGCAAATAAAGAAGCGGAAATGCAATTTGCATTAAAGCAAGAAGAGTTAGCTTTAAAAGGACAGACTAACGAAAACATCTCAACCGGATATGTGGGGGCGTTTTAATGTTTAAAGAGTTTCAACTGCCGGATGGCACGGTTGCCGAAAGTGTGGCGGACGTTGACCGCTATATTAAAGAGAGCGGTGCGGTTCCGGCAAGTGATTACAGCGACGATTACTACAAAAATCGTCGTTTTTTTATGGAAAAAGCGCAGGATGATGAACTTCATTCTGACTTCATTCAACAACTAAAAAAGGAAATATGGTTAAATGACTGATTTAAGACAGCAACTTGAAGATGCTTGGACTTCGGCGGAAAATCTGCAAAGCTCCGAGCCGACAAATGAAACAGTGGCGACAAGTGAAGGTACTGACACGGCACCTGCAGAGCCGGTGGAAGTTATCAGCGCACCGAATAGCTACTCAAAAGAGGCAAAAGACTGGTTTGCAACGCTTCCTCATGAAAACCAAAAATATTTGGCGGAACGTGAAAAGCAATTTGAACAAGGCTTGAGCCGAGCCCGCAATCAATATAATTGGGTGGATAAAGTTTATAATGACAGAAAAGACACTTTGTTGGCGCAAGGGTACAAAACTCCGCAAGATTACATCAATGACTTGGTGTTAATCAATGATGCGCTTAATAAAGATCCGAATGCCACAATCGAACTTTTGAAGCAAAATTACAATATTGGTGCGGCGCAAAACACAAATGAGAGTGCTTTACAAAGGCAAATTCAGACGTTAAGTCAGATGGTATCGCAACAGCAGAGCTTTTTACAACAAAAGGAAAATGAACGCGTAAAAAACGAATATGACGCTTTTATCAATGCAAAAGATGAAAACGGCAATTTGAAACACGCTTATTTTGATGATGTTAAAGAAGAAATGGCAAAGTTATTTAATGCCGGTTTGGCGACTAATTTTGAAGATGCGTATAATCGCGCCATTTGGAGCGTTGAAAGCGTTAGAAACAAAATTATTGCCGACAAGACAAAATCGGAACTGGCAAATAAGGTAACAGTTGCCAACAAAGCAAAAACTGCCGCATTTGATCCATCGTCTAAAAATGACGGAACGCCTAAAGAGTTGAGCCTTCGTGAAGAAATTGAGAAGAACTTAGCTATTTATGGAGATTAAAAATGGCAAACCCTAATTATAATGACGTGTTAGCCACCACGATTGAAAGCCGCACCGGCAAGTTGGCTGATAACGTCACCAAAAACAATGCGCTTTTATATAGATTGAACGAGCGCGGCAACAGAAAACCGGTTTCCGGCGGTTCTAAAATTTTGGAAGAACTGGAATACGGCGAAAGCGACAACGTATGGTACAGCGGATATGATGCAATTAACTTTACCAATCCGCAAATTGCAACAGCTGCAGAATATGGTTGGAAATTGTTAGCTGCTCCGGTTGGTATTTCCGGTGAAGAATTGTTAATGAACAGCGGTAAAGAACGCATCATTGACTTGTTTGAAGCTAAAATCAAAAATGCAGAAAAGACTTTGCGCAACGTTATGAGCGCAGGTGTATATTCTGACGGTACAGGTTCATCCGGTAAACAATTGACCGGTTTGAAAGCTTTGGTTGCCGATGATCCGACTTCCGGTACGGTTGGCGGTATTAACCGTGCAACTTCCGACAATGAATTTTGGCGCAACCAAACATCTGTTCAAAGCACCGGCTTAACCAAAGACACCATTTACGGCGCAATGAACGACTTGTATTTGAAGTGCTCTCGCGGTACAGATAAGCCGGATTTGATTGTGGCTGATGATACGCTTTACACGTTGTATGAAAACTCACTTGTTGCACAGCAACGCTTTATCGACAGCAAATTGGCTGATGCAGGTTTCCAAAACCTCAAATTCAAAGGTGCTGATGTGATTTATGACGGCGGTATCGGTGGATATTGTCCGGCAGGACACATGTATTTCTTGAACACTGATTACATTAAATTGCGTCCGCATAAGGATCGTGATTTCCGCTTAATCGGTGATAGAAATCGTGTGGCAATCAATCAAGATGCAGTATATGCAATTATTGGTTGGGCTGGTAACATGACCATGAGCAACGCACAATTGCAAGGTGTTTTGGTTAATGCCGAATAGTTAAACGGGGCGGTGAAAAGCCGCCCTTTGCTTTTTAAAGGAATGAAACATGGAAGATTTTGATTTTGCAATTTTTAATAATTATTTGAACAACGGAGCGAGAAATAACGGCGTATTTGCTCGCTTTTTTAATAAGTTTGTAAAAACCGGCAATATTTTAGAAAACGGCATGCCGGAATATAAAGAAAAGTTATATGTTGAAATTAAGGTGCGCGGTGATGCTGATGTTTCGGTTCATCCGGCAGATGAAGGCGATATAAGACGCTTTCCGCAAGAATACAATTTATTTTTAGCTAAAAAAGAAAAGATGAAAGACGGCACACCGTTAAATCAGTTTGCCTTTTTAAGCGTGCCGCAGTTGGAAGCCTGCGACAAGCGCGGTATTTTAACCGTTGAAGATTTGGCAAAACTAAGCGATGAACAGGCAAAGGAATTAAGCCTTATTGATGAAAGAAATTGCGCGGTTAAGTTTTTGGAAATGGCTAAAAACAACGCAATTATTGCAAAGTATGAAGATGAAATAAAAGCGTTAAAACAGGAAAACGAAGCCTTAAAGGATAAGATTAAGGCACTTGAAACAAAAGAATAATTTAAGAGGGTACAATGGCAAATATATTACAAATAGCGCAAGCGGCGGCAGATATTTGCGCGGTGCAAAGACCAAAGGATTTGTTTAACAGCAACTCGCAAAACGACCAGTTATTTGCAAGCGTGGTACATTCAACCTTGGCAAGCTTAATGCGTCAAGCCGAATGGCAGACCTTAACCAGAGAAGCCGAGTTTATCACAAACGACGGGCAAAAAGATTATTTGCTTGATGCCATTGTGCCGGATTTTCACAGCCTTGTTGGCGAAACGCTTTATATGCGCGGCGATATGCGTTTTGTGATTGGTGCAATCACCGAGGAAAAATGGGCAAGATTGAAGCAGTTTCATACACCGGAAATTGATGTTATTTTCAAAATTCAAAATAACATGATCCGCTTTTTTAAAAATCCGGGGTGCAAAAAGTTTCATTTTAGCTATAAATCAAACGCAGTGTGCTTAGATGGAACGACACAGCAGCCGAAACCGCAAATCACCGCAAACACCGACATTCCGGTATTTGATGAATATTTGGTTAAACTGGGCATTATTTGGCGGTTTAATAAGCGCACCGGCTTAGATTATACGGAAGAATATAACGAATACGAGCGGGAATTGAACAAAAGCTATGCCGAAACAAAAGCGGCAGGCGATATTAAACTTTATTCCTTTAACGGAATATTTGATGATGGCGATGGAGTTTTGGTAAATGTCAATGTTGAAGGTAAATCGTGCTGTTAAGTCTAAAGAGGTAACACTGCCGGCACCGATTAAAGGCTTAAACCGAAAACAGCCTTTGTCGGCAATGGAGCCGCTGTACGCCGTAACAATGGACAATTATATTCCGCTTGACAGCAAAGTTGAGTTGCGCTCCGGTTATACGCTATATGCCACGCTCGGCACAAAAGACACGGCAAGCAAAGTTAAAACATTGGCGGCGTATCATTATCCGAGCCATAATAAAATGTTTGCGGTTTACGGCGGAAAAATTTGGGATATTACGACCGGATCATCGCCGGTTGATTTGGGTGTTACGCTGACCAACAGTCAATGCCAATGGGTGCAATATAAAAATTACATCTATTTTATGAACGGTGCGGACACGCCGATTGCCTATTATACCGACGCTAACGGCGATCCGCAAATCGGTGCGTGGGGATTTAGCGGCACAGGCTTGACCGCAAGCAAGATTATTGCCGGAACGGTAAGTAAAGAGTTTTTATGGTTTGTTGAAAAAGGCACGCTGAAAGTTTGGTATTCCGCAACGGCAGGTAACGTTTCAGGCACACTCAACAGCTTTGATTTGGCGCAACTGGTTAAATGGGGCGGTGAATTGGTGGCGGTGGCGAACTGGACGATTGACGGCGGCACCGGTATTGATGACTATACCGCGTTTATTACGTCGGAAGGCGAAGTTTTGGTTTATGCCGGATCAAATCCGAACGATCCGAGTGATTGGGAATTAAAAGGCAACTACAAAATCAGCAAGCCGATCGGCTATCGTTGCACCATGAAATATCAGGGCGATGTGGTTATCATTTGCCAAGACGGATATTTTCCGCTTGGGCGTGCTTTGGCGGCATCAAACGCAGGCGACAGCTTGGTTGCGTATTCCGACAATATCCGCGGGCTTGTTATTGAGCGCACGGCGGCGAACAAATGGCGCGAGGGTTGGCAATGCGTTGTTTATAATAAAAAAGGCTATGCGATATTCAATGTGCCGGTTTCCGAGCAATTTGAACAGCACGTTGTTAATGTGGCAACCGGTGCATGGTGTCGGTTTACCAATATTCGCGCAATGTGTTGGTGCGTTTATGAAGATAACATCTATTTCGGCTCTGATTGGCAGGTTTTCCGCTTTGATGATGGTAACAGCGACAACGGCACCATGATTGAGGGTAAAGTTGAACAGGCGTTTAACGACTTCGGTATTAACAATGTTAAGAAAATATCGCTTCTTAATCCGCGTACGGCGGCAAGTTCGCCTTATGCCCTGACGATATATACCGATATGGATTATAAAAACCGCAACTTGAATTATGAAAACGGCATCGGCTATGCGGGCGGTACGCAATGGGATGTTAGCCAATGGGCAACCGAACAAAACCAAATAACCTTTTGGGCAACAGATGCGGTTTCGGAAATTCAAAGCCAATGGATTATGAATAGCGCGGTCGGCGTTAAGGCAAGCGTGGTATTTAAGACCAAAACAAAGGGGGTTTTAATTGACTGGTTTGAAACAGGAATCAGATTTGAAGTCGGAACCGGTATTGTATAAGATAATGCCTGATTTTAACGGCGTTATTCAAAAGTGGATTTGCGACGGCTTAAAAGAGAATACCGACTGGATCGGCGATAGTTATACCTTTGGTATTTGCTATAAAGGCAAAATGGTCGGCGGTGTCATCTTAAACAATTATAGAAAAGATTTAGATGTGTGGTTGACGATTTACAGCGTCAGCCCGCATTGGTGCGCAAAAAGCGTTATCAAATACACATTTAAGACGTGTTTTGAAGCGTTAAATTGTAAAAGAGTAAATATTCTCGTGAGTAAAGATAACATCAAAAGCTTGAGTTTGTGCGAGCGGCTTGGCTTTGTAAAAGAGGGGTTACTTCGACAATATCGGGAAGACGGAAAAGATTGTTATTTCATGGGAATGTTAAAAAAGGAGTGTAAGTGGCTATGAGTAAGAGTGTTGGAAAAGTTGTAGGAAGTTTGACCGGAACTAAAGGTATAAAGTATGACAGTACACCGGCAAACAATTATATGTCGTATTTGCAAAATTATGACACAAGCAAGACCGACGATACGTTGAGCAATTTGCAACAGTATGCATTAAATCAAAGTCAAAATATTAATAATATGGGTGACTGGACGTTTAATGCCGGTGCAAGCGACGAAGCAAGACAGCAAGCGCAAGAGGCAACGTATAATTCATATATGGATTATCTTAATCCGCAATTTGAAAGACAAACGGCTGATTATTCAACCATGTTGCAAAACAAAGGCTTGCCGGTAGGTTCGGAAGCTTATTCTCGCGCTATGAGTGATTTGCAAGACCGGCAAAATGCGGCAGTTAATCAGGCAGCTTATCAAAGTGTTTTGGCAGGACAGCAGGCATATACGCAGGATTTGCAAAACAATATTGCGGCGGGTAACTTCGGCAATAGCGCACAGGCGGCATATTTGGCACAAATTTTGGGTGCATTGGGTGAAAGTCCGAGTGAGTATGATATTCAAGGCGATATTTATGCCGTCGGTTCTAATAAGGCACAAAATGAATATACCGCCAAACAACAGACTGCAGCCAACAGATTGAGCCTAATAAACAGTTTGCTTGGTGCAGGTGCTAAGGTTGCCGGTTCGGCTATGGGCGGCGGTGCAGGTGCTAAGGTTGCCGGTTCGGCTATGGGCGGCGGTGCAGGTGCATAAAAGGGGGTAAAAATGGCTTACAATAATTCAAACATGTTAAGAATTGCGCAAATCGGCGCAATGACAAGACCACAGTTTAGAAATATGCCGACATTGGATTTAGGCGGCGCGGTTGATAACTTTATGAACGCACGTGATAAGTCATTAGAAGCGGCAAGACGGCAGGCTTATGTTGACGAATTGACGGCACAGCATCCGGAAGATGCGGCAAAGATTGCGGCAAATCCGGAGGCATATATGAAGATGCTGAACGACAATGCGGCGGCTGAACGTGATCAGCAATATAAGATGGATATGCTCGACAAGCAATTCAACAATTCTATTGTGTTACAGGATAGAGAGCACGCCAATGCAGTGGGTTTGGCAAAGTTGCGTATGGATTTGGAAAATCAAGCCGGCGAAAGAGCAAAAGCGCAAAGAATGGCGCAACTTGACGAAGCATTAAACAACGGCATGATTAGTCAAGAGCAATATAACATGGCAAAACAGCGCGAGTTGCTTGGCGATATTGTGAGCGGTAGTAGCTTTGCACCTGATGGAACACCTTTGACCGGAAACAAGGCTTATGATGATGCTTATATGAAAGAAGTCGGCAAAAAAACGGCGCAAGTCAAGCAAGCCGAAGCCGACGCCAACGATATGAAGCCTGCTTTAATCCAAGCAATGGCAAGAGCAGATAAAGCGGCAAGAAGTGGAAGCGGTGTCGGTATTATTGGTGGAACTGCGGCAAATTTGGGATTAAATCCGGCACCTAATGCAGGTAACAATTATGCGGATATTCAGAGTGCAAACACACAAATGAACACTTATTTGCGTAAGCAATTAGCGGCAACAGGTTTGACTGGTTCAGAATTAAACAGCGCGGTTGAAGCGGAAGCGTATCGTTATCAAATTAAACCGACAGACAGCGAAAGCGTTATCCGGCGTAAATTACAAAACTTTGCGCAAGATAAATTAGGCGGTACAGCTTTTGATATGAAAACCGGACAAGCGGTAAATCAACCGGTGGCTGTTGATTATAAAAACAAATATGGTTTGGAGTAAAAAATAATGGCAGATTTGGCAAGAATAAAGCGCAACGTAGCAAAAATGGCGTCTATGAATGCGCCGGAAGCTGATATTGACGGTTATATTGCCAGCGAGGGTGTTACCGTTGATGATGTGCGCAATTATGGCAAAGACTATACGCTTGGCAGACTTGGCACGATTGACCGTGGTATTACGTTCGGTTTAGGTCGTAAAGCCGGTGGTTTAGTTAATGCTGCCGGTTCAAAATTAGCGGATGCCGGTATAAGATTAGGCGAAATAGTCGCAAATGTGCAAAACAAAGGATTATCAGGTGCATTTGATGAGGTCGAAAAAAAGCCGAGTTTTATGGAAAGATATCATGAAATTGTTGATCCGACCATGCAAGCAATTGAACAATATCATGAAGATAAGCCGGTGGAGGCGTTTGCGCTTGAAATGGGCGCGGGTTTTGCTAATCCGGTAAATAAAGTCGGTGTTAATTATATCAAAGATGCTAAAAATTTGGCAGGTACAGCTGTTCGTTCGGGTATTGTCGGAAGTGGTGTCGGCGGTGTTGCCGGTGCTTTAAATACGGAAAATGCCGATAATTTGGCAGTTAATACGCTTGGCGGTGCCGGAGCCGGTGGAATTATCGGTACAGCGATGCCGGTTGTAGCAAATAGAGCCGGTGCGTTGTATAACGGATTAAAGCGAATTGCCGCGCCAGAAGCAAGTGTTGCCGGAAAAGCAACAGGATTAGGAAATATCGTAAAAGACAATGAAAGCGTACGAGCATTAAATCGCGGTATTATGGCAGATGATGCGGTGGCGGCTCAAGTGTTGCAAGAAGCACCGACGGAAATGGGACGGCTTAATGAAGAATTAAGCGACATTTTGAACAAAACGACCGGTCGCAAGCTTAATATTGAGGGCGCAAATCGAAATGCAGATGAAGCTTATAGAAGCTATGTGGCGGCAAATGCCGATTATCCGGTGTATAAGTTGAAAAATGAAGCTGAACTACCATCAGATGAAAATATTTTTGAATTACTTGTAAATAACAGAACTTATAACCGCGTTAAAAACAAAGAAACAGCAGATAAAGGACGGAGTTTATTGTCATTTATCGTCAAGCGCGGCGGTATTAAAGATGTCGGCGGCGATTTAAAATCGATGGATGCCGGAAAACAAAGAGTTGGTATAATTAACAATAAATCCGGCGAAGGTGCTGACGATATGGCGTTAGCGGCTTGGGAAAACGGTTATTTCCCTGAAAAAACTGACAGACCATCAATTCAAGATTTAAAAGATGCAATAAATGATGAATTATTCGGTAAAAAGAGATATCCTTATCAAGATGGGCAGAAAAGTTCATTGATAGAAAGAACAGATGCGCTTGCTCAAGAGATGGATATGTTAGGCGTTGATTATAGCAAAATGACAGCTAAAGAGGCAGAAAATGCTTATAATAATGCCGTTAGCGATTGGTCGCGCCAAAATAGCGAAATTCCGGTAAATCCGTTTGAAGAAACAGCGGCACCGCGTAAATTGGGTGTGCCGTATATTGGCGATATTTTGGGTGGCTTGAATGACTTTAAGCGTGAAGCATTGGAAACGGCGTTAGCCAAAGGTGCAAAAATGTCGGATTATGCCAAAGGAACGCTTGATTCGGCACATAAAGCGCAAGAAGTGTTGAACGATATGATTAACGCGTCTTATGACACCACAAATCCGTTGAAACCAAAAGCGACGACAGAAACAAATCAGTTAATGGAATTGAAAAAGGTATTTAACAATATGCTTGAGCCGAGCGGGGTTAAGCCTTTGGATGCGCGTATTTCAAAAGCAAAATCTTTGGAATATTACCGCGATATGGGATACAAATTCAAGCCGAGCGAAACAAAGTTTGAGGATTTGGGCATTAAGACGTTGCGCGATAAGCGGGCGTTTTTACAAGGGCGTTTGCAAGCTATTCTTGATAATGTAAAAGATGACAAGAATTTGGCAAAGGCAATCAGAGCTGACGAAAACACGCTTAGAAAGCTGATGCCGGCAAAGAAGTTTAGTGAGTTGTTAAGCGAAACAAGCCGTATTGATCGGGAATACACGCGGTTGAACAAATTTGCGCAACTGGCAAGCCGTGAGCTTGATAAACCGATTGCGGCAGACAGACCGATGTCGGAACGTGGCGAAACTTGGTCATCTTATTTAAGTTCGCTGTATGACAAGGCAAATGCGCGGTTGTGGCAAAACTCAAACAGACGCAGAGCGCAAGCCTTATTGAATGGCGGTGCGGTCAATCCTGAATGGGTGCAAACGCTTGAAAATTACGGTGCGCAATATTCGCCAAGATATTTAACACCGTACTTAGCGCAGATAATAGCACAAAATCAATAAACAAAACATAGGGGGCTTAAACAGCTCCCTTTTTTATTAAGGAGTAAAGAGAATGCCTTTTGATAGTAACGGCGTGTTTAGCCGTGTGATGAACTGGACAAGCGATCAGCAAAACGGAATTGCCATTGAATGCGGCAGACATGACGCGGAAGATGACAACTTTGCGCAAGGGTTTAACGATTGCTTTTGCCGTGATGGCAGAGCCGCCGCCACCGGCGATTTTAACTTAGGAAGTCATAAAATTAAAAACTTGGCTGACGGTACGGCATCAGCTGATGCGGTTACCAAAGCACAGCTTGACACGGGGTTATCGGCTAAGGCAACACCGGCACAGATAACAAGCGCAATCAATACGATGCTTGCGACGTTATATCCGGTTGGTTCAATCTATATTACAACGCAAAATACAGGCTCTTGCCCGATTGCCGGTCTTATTAGTGGCTCGACGTGGGAATTAGTCGCAACAGACCGTGCATTGTGGGGTGGTAACGGTTGGGATGCGCATAGTTGGATTGCGGCAGGCTTGCCGAATATTTGGGGACAGATTTCGTGTATACAAGATGTTAATGTCACAACACAAGGGCAATTTGCATATTATAGCCCTACTGGTGGAAGCGGCGGCGGTATAGACACTACTAATGGAACTTCAGGAAACATCAATTTTGACGCATCAAGAGTTTCGTCTGTTTACGGCAACAGCAACACGGTTCAACCGCCTGCGTATCGTGTCAATGTATGGCGCAGAACGGCATAAAGGGGGATAAAATGAAAAAGTATGCAAAAATAATAAATGCTGAAACAAAAGAAGTTCAAGTTGGTGCCGGTTGCCCTGATGAATATTACATCGAAATCGGAATGACCTTAATGGACGTTGAACAAGCATATAATGCTAAATGGTATGTTGAAGGATATGCACCACAACAGCCTGCGCCAACATATGAGGAAATAAAACAAATGCGTATCAATTATCGCAGAGAACATATCGACGACCAGACGGCTGAACGTTCTCGCAAAATGGCAAATGGTACGTGGACAGAGGAAGATGAGCAAGAGTACTTGGCACTTGATGCAGAAGTAACGGCATACGTTGAAGAACATTTCCCTTATCCTGAAGGATAATGACATGAAGATATTTGATTTAAACAAATTATGGTCATACGCAATTACAGCGACAATCGCATTTCTAGAGCCGATAAGCGTGCTTTTTCTCTGGCTTTTAATCTTCATTATGGTTGATTTTATCAGCGGCATATATGCAAGTCTTGTCGAGGGTAAAATCATCACAAGCCACGGAATGCAAAAAACGGTTATTAAGTTTGTTATGTATTCGACTGCATTATTCCTTTTGCATGGGATAGACGTGTATATGATTACGTTTGCCAAGCTGTATTTGGCAAGGATAGGTTGCACTCTGATTTGCGGTATTGAGTTGTATTCGATATTTGAGAATTGCTATCGGATTACCGGCAATCCGGTGTTTAAAATCCTGACACAATTTACGCTTAAAAAAATCGAGGAAAATACGGGGGTTTCAAAAGATGAACTTATTCACGAGATTAAAAAGCCTGTTCGTAAAGGAAGAAAAGCCAATGAAAGAAGTCATAAGTGATGAAATTTGCATCCAACGGCTTTGTGTCAACGAAGGAATAAGGCTCAAGCCGTATTATTGTCCGGCGGGACATTTGACAATCGGTATCGGGCGCAATCTTGAAGGCAATCCGCTGAGCGATGAAGAAAAAGCCTATATCGGGCATTCGGTCAAAGAGGGCATCAATAACGATCAAGCGTATTATCTATGCCGGAATGATTTGAAAAAAGTCCGTGCTGATTTGGACAGGGAATTGCCATGGTGGCGGGATTTGAACGCTGACCGGCAATTTGTGATGATTGACCTTTGCTTTAATATGGGTATTAGAAAACTTTTGCAATTTCAAAAGACGCTGCAATCAATCGCGACCGGCTACTATATCCAAGCGGGCGAACAACTTATGCAATCGCTTTATGCCAAACAAGTCGGAAAGCGTGCGGAACGAAACGCAAAGTGTTTACAAACGGGGGTGTATAAATGATTGGTGTGTTTATGGCTTTTTTCCGGCGATTGTTTGGCGGATTTGACAGTAAGTTTAACTTTTTAGAAAAACGCGGTGTGCAAATGATTATATGTATTGCCACCGTTTTTTTATATGAGTTTTTCATAAAAGCGCAAAAATGGTACATGGCATTGATTATTGCCGTGTTGGTGTATGTGTTTTGGTGCAAAGGGCATTGGTATTATTTTCAATGCGGCATGGAAAGCGATCAATACATTGATGAAGAAATGGCAAAAGGTAGAAAGCCAGCGATGAATTGGATTGTTGCGCCGGTTAATAAATGGCTTGGCTTTGAAGAACGCTCTAAGCGTTATTGCTTTGTGGGTTTGATGATTAGGTATTTTACATGGTCTTTGCCGGTGGCTTGTCTCGTGGGTTGGAAATTTGCGGTGTGCGGTTTTTGCATTCCGTTTATTTATAACGCCTGTTACTGGGTGGATCTTCCGAAAACAAAATGGTGCAAAAGTCCGACAAATTGGGCGGAATGGTTTGCAGGTTTAATAATTGGTTGGGGGTTAATATGAGTGGTACAATTCAAAATAATTTAATTACGGTACGTCAAGGCGACAGCTTTGCCATCAATATTGCGGTAAAGCAAAACTGCAAGCCGGTAAATTTGACCGGTGCGACGATTTTAATGCAGGTTCGAGATGCCGGCGGCAATGTTATGTTTGCGGTAACGGGAACGGCGGTTGATGTAGTAAATGGCAAAATGGCACTTTTATTGACGCCGACGCAAACGGCAATTCCGGTTGGCGATTATGTAACCGATATTCAGATCACCGGTGCCGACGGAAGCGTCAACACTATTTTTCCGGCAAATGTCAATGCAATCGGCACGTTTCGGATTACACCGCAAGTAACGGCATAAACGGGGGTGCAAGATGCAATACAATGTGGAAAATTCAGACTACGCCGTTGAATTTACCGACGTTAATATGGATGTTGCCGTAACCGGACAGGCAGAAATCAATGTTGCGGTGGGTGATGCGGCGCGCATTGACGTTGGCGAGGCGTTAAACTACATAAAAACGGGTACGGCAGAAATTGAAGCGGTTGCCCAAGAAAAGACAGCCGCTTTTAATTTGAATGCTATAAGTAAGACTAACGCTTTTAACGATAATTACACTGCTAAAAAGGCATTGATTGATGCCGAGGTAGCAAATGCGGCGGCAAGCGCAACGGCGGCATATAACAGCGCAACGGATGCGGAAGCCAGCGCAACGGCGGCAGATAACAGCGCAAAAGATGCAAAGCAATGGGCGATTGGTGATCCAGGCGAGCCGACCGGAAATTCTGCAAAATACTGGGCAAATGAAGCAGAAGCAACGGTAGCAAATAAGCAAGATTTATTAACTTCTGATAATGCAGGCACGGGAATTAGTATTACCGGTTCGGGTGCCAATGTGTTGATTTCAAACACACAAACAAGCGCCGAATGGGGAAATATCGGTGGTAAATTATCCGAC
>Ga0326511_10001711_pt1 | contig 18090 bp, 20 predicted proteins | sample 0_2496_0518_D_FD_203701 | JGI IMG/M metagenome (GOLD analysis project Ga0326511, IMG submission 203701) | Bovine rumen microbial communities from UC Davis, California, United States - 0_2496_0518 | ecosystem: Host-associated > Mammals > Digestive system > Stomach > Rumen | place: USA... | reverse complement strand
GTTGTTTCTTGGTCAGCGGTCTTACTACGGGTTCAACTGTCTGCTCAGGTGTCGGTGTGATCTCTGCGTTTCTGATCTGATGCGCAACATAATCCTCATAACTCATGTCATAGGATTCGCCTTTATATTTAGGCTTGTATGCCTTAGATGCCTTGAGCGTATTACTCGGGATCTTTTCGTTTACTTCTGTTGCGGAAGGAGTCAGTTCAGAAGGCAGATATTCGGGAGCAACACCTTCTGTATCTGTGAGCGGTTCTGCCTGTGGTGTAACAGGAGGTACAGGCAATTCAGCATTCTCATCGAACTGCTGTGCATAAAGCTGATCAAACGGAATGCCCTGTGTTCCGAGTGTATAATCCGATGATTGTCCGAACTGCGGAGCAAAAGAGTTTCTGCGCTCGTCCACCTCTGTTTCATTGATGGCCTTGGCAACTTCTTCAGCTACCCGTTTCTGCTCTTCTGTCTGTGCCGGTTCGGGAACTTCTGCCGTGGTCTGCTGATTTGCAATGATGTTTGCCGGCACACCCATAGCAAGAGATGTCGCTGCTCCAAGCAGACCGGACTGAGCAATGTCTCTGCCGTACTGTGATGCATTTCCAAATGTATTGTTATAGGCAGCCTGTGCGAAATCCAGTCCTCTTCTGCCATGAATGTCCGTTGTGTTTGATCTCTGAACATTTGGATCAGCCAGTGTATCAATGACAGGTTCAAATGTGCTGGAGAACATTTCTTCAAGTGCTTCACCACCCGCCTGTCCAAGCAGATTGTTCGGGTTTGTGAAGGCGAATGTTTCAAGACCAGGAATAAGACCTGTTATGGATTCAGATCCCACTTCAAGTCCAGCCTTCAGCGCACCTGTAGTAAGTCCTCTGACTGCATCATTCCTTGTCAGTCTGCCATCAGATGCCAAGCGGTTGAGTGCTTCAGATCCTTCATTGCCGAAGACGGATGCACCCATGACACCAAGACCGGCACCGCCACCTGTGAGAGCATTGGCTGCGATTGTAGGAATCATATTACCTACAGACTGAGCCACCTGTCCCATCATGTTATTGGCAACCAGGTTATTCTCATTCACGTTCCGAAGAGCCTGATCAACACCGAGATCCGCATCCCACTGTCTGACCGTCTTCTCAAAATCTCTGTTGCCTGTCGCACCGGCAATACCTCTTGCCAAAGTAGTTCCGGTTTTCAGCAGACCGCCCACACCGGAAGTAAGACCGCCGAGTGTAGACAGTCCAAGATCCGACCATGCCTTCAGATCGGGATGCTGTTCAAGGGCTTCCTTTGTCAGATCAACCTGTGCCTGTGCAGCTTCAGCCTGTTTCTGTCTGCGCTGAGTATCATGCTTTACCAGTTTGCGGTTGGCATCATAGTATCTGCGCATGGCTTTTTCAGACCCACCATTAAGGGCTTTGATCGGATTCTTGAACAGTTCCTCAAGACCGGCATTTGCCTGCCTGTAGTCATACTGCTTTTCGGGATTGTAAGACCGTGCCTTCTTCTGCGCTTCGGCATATTTCTGCGCCTTGTCAGCTGATTCTTTGTCACGCTTATTAGCAGTCTGTCTTGTTGCCTTCTGTGTCTTCGGCATACTCATCTGCTGTTTAGCTTTCTGTGTAGACTTCTGATTCTGAGTCTGCTGAGTAGCTTGCCAATAGGATGCTTCGGATTTCTGTGTATTGGTGTTTCTGTTTTTCGCACCATCGTTGGAGCTTGTTGTTTTGACCACTGGTCTGGAAACAGTTTTGGAAGAATCAGCCGTCTGTTTTTGCGCACTGTTCTTCTTGTAAATGTTTTTGATCATGTCAAATACGGACATAGCTGATTCCTCCTAACCATTATCTCTGTCTCTGTGGCTTCTTTTTGTTCAGACCTTTTCCCCGTCTTTCGACTGTGCCTGTCTTACCGGAATCATTTCTCTTTCTTGATCTTCCGATGAAACGGGAAAGGTGCTTTATATCGTCATATCTGCTCATACGTTGTATCCCATCGCTCTCAAATATCTGAGGTATGCATTGTCAGAAACATTCTGCTGAGGAGTATTGGTAACTCCCGCTCCTGTGTTTGCGCCGAGTGCCTGTAAAGCCTGCTGGTAATATGCAGATCCTTCCGGTGTATATCCGCTGTACTGTGCATTGATGAGGTTCTGCAAAGCGGAAGTGTAGTCGGCAAGACCGTTCTGCATGTTCTGTGCCTTCTGCTGTTCTACGTTCGCAAGCATCTCATTGATAGCATTCTGAACATTCGCACGTTCCTGTGCTTCCTGTAAATTGATGGTGTTCAGATTGTTGTTATAGTTATTATTCATAACCATGTTTTCCTGTCTGCTTGCGCCGGAATCAAGTGCGCCTCTGTTGGCGAGTGCTTCACGCTGATTGTACTGCGCTCTGTAGCGGTTGACTTCAGCCTGGTTACGGAGGTTCTGATAGTCCTGCCCGATAGCATTAAGCGATGTAGCATATTTGTTCCGCATCGCTTCAGCCTGCTTGTCGAGAGCAGCGTTAGCTGCGTTGATCGCATCGAGCCGAGCCTGTTTCTGTGCCTGTAATGCTGCGGCAAGGGCAGCTAGGTTGTCCTGACCTGTTGCTCCCGCAGTGCCTCCACCACCGGAGGAATAGGAACTATATCTGCCGTAAGATCTGTTTCCTCCACCGCCATAATTGTTTGTATCTGTGTCGGGTGTTGGGTCATCAATTCCCGCATCAGCCTTTTTCCTGTATAAAGGGGAAGTAGGGTTGAGAACAGGAACGGTTGAGCCTGAAGGTGATGTGTGGGCAGCTCTGGTCAGCTTTGTGTTTCCATTTCCAGTGCTTCTTGTTCTTTTCAGATACTCCTGTCCTCTGCCATTTGAAGATCCACCATCATTTACCGCTGAACTTCTTGTGTTATAAGGCATGTTTTTCTCCTTTCTATGCGGTTCTCTTCCACATGTTTACTGCGATGTACGGAGGCATATTGTTGTGCGCCACACCGCCACCAGTTGCTCCAGATTCCGGTTTGTACCAGTCAGCACCGCCATATTCACCCCACGCAGATGTCTCTGCACGAATACCGGAGATACCTGTTCCGGATGGTGTTGTTCCACTGACTGTAAAGCGGGCATTAGCGTAGATGCTGTGGCTGTGGCTAGGGATTTCATTCACCGTGAGCCTATGTGTCGCTTCACCGCCGGTGCTTCCGAGATTGTATGAACCGCCCGCTCCGATGAGGAACTGGTCTTTCATCTGTACCCACGTTCCACCAAACAAAGTAGCTGGATTTGTAGCATTAACGCTCATGTAGATTGAACCGACAGGATATACCAGGTTCAGCAAATCAGATGCATTCAGCTTGCCACCTACAACATCAGCCACAGACTGTGTATCTGAATCATCATCTGCCCACTTCAGCTGAGAAGCGGGGATTGCTCTTTTTGTCTTAAAGTTTTTCAGCCATGCCATAGTTATACCTTTGTCTTTTTCGCCATGATTTCGTCATGGATTTTTGTTCCCGTATTATTAAAACCAAGATTGTGATACGGCTTATACAATGAACTCATTTCGTCCTGTATCTGCACCGGTACTTCATCTTGGTCACGGTATTTTTCATAGATTTCAAACATGGCATTTCTCAGTAAAGCACCGAGTGCCTCATTGATTGCCTTGTTCTCAGTCTTTGCTTTCTTGAGCTGACCGGCAACGTAGCCCAAGAGTAACGAAACAATCCCCCCGTAAATCGGGGAGAGCAGTGTCCAGATTTCCATTTACATTTCCTCTTTGAAGAAGACTGCATTGATGCCTTCATTCAAGCCTGTGGCTGCGAAGCCCGATGCAAGCCCCTCAAGGAACAGAGGGAATGTAATCTGACCGTTGATCCACAGAATGAAAACGATGCCGAGAATGCCCGCAAAAAGAGGAATATAGTCAGCCAGTTTGAACTTATCGAAAACCGGCTTCTTGATGATCTGAATGACAAGCCATACAGCAGCCATCACCGTTACTGTTACGTATTCCTGAATATCCATTATCTTCCCTCCTGGACTTCTTCGACACATCTGCACTTCACCCAATATTTGAAGCCTTCAAATCTGCACCTGTCTGCATAAGGATCAACCTCAGCAATGGTATACGTTCCAGGGAATGCGCATCCGCTTCCCTTATGCAGAATCTGGTCCTTTTTGCCATCACGGCTATCAACCTCATCCACATCAGCACACGGAATCCAGCCACCAACCCATGAGTTGTACATGAGCCAGACACCATCTTCTTTTTTCAGCTGTTCAACAAGGAAGCCGTAGGACTTAACCTTCGACCCTTTGGTCAGAATCTGATCAGGTTTCTTCGCCGGAGTCGGTGTTGGATCAGGCTTAACGCCAAGATAATAATTGATCTTGGCTGTGATTGTGCCGTTACGGATCAGATTTTCAAGATACGGACCAGGGCAACTGGTCGATGCCCAATCCTTATGCATATTGATACCGGCTCCACGGTAAGAATATGTTGTCGGGATGCCGTATCTCTTAGACCACTCTGCATGGATCTGCGCAGCAAGGTCAAGAACCTTATTGGAAATATGCCAGTCACCACCAATCTGATCATTGGCGAGTTCAAATGTGAGAGCGGTCTGATCGGCTGCATATGATCCAGTTGTCCACGGTCTCATCTCTTCCGGTACCCATGCGTACACAGTGCCATCCGTGTGAATGGAGATGGTCGGACTCATCTGACGAGTGCTCAACATAATCGCCATGAACTGCTTAACAGTCAGGTTACCAGCCATATGGTGCCAGACTACTCTGTTAGGCTTCTTACCCCAACGGCTGGACCATTTCTTATGAGCGAAATAATAGAAATCTGCCTTATCGCTAATGGTGTATCCAGCGCGTTTCATTCTGGTTGCCGGCTCAATATCTTCAACCGGTAGGTCCTTAGGAGTGTCGTTACCCATCAGATCGATGTAGTACGTAAGTGTTTCTTCAGGAATTGTCGTAAGGACTTCCTGCACTTCCTCATCGGACATCAGATCGTCCCTGGTGATCATCACTGCTTTGATAGTTGGAGTGAGTTCAATGTAATCAGCCATAATTTTCAGCCCCTTTCATTAGAAAAGGGAGACCGTTCAGATCTCCCTGTTGTTACCGTCTGATCTCTTCCAGAACTTCTTTCAGTTCATCGTCAGACAATGGTTTTTGATTTTGATTATTCATACTTTTCTCAGCTTTGGCGGTCTGCCATGCTTGAAATACTGTGTGTGCCGATCTCGCAAGTCAGATAAGAAGATTGACCACAGCTTGCGCTTAAACCCTTTCGTTTCTTTGATCTTTTCTTTGCTCAGCTTTTCGAAGTCCATGATTCACCTCGTCTGATAAAACCGTTGCCTTTCTCATGCCTCCGCAAAGGTCGAGCTTTCACCGTCACTCCTCAAAGTTCGGCGGGCTTGGTCTCTGATTTAAAGTTCCCTTTAATCAATAACAGGATAATCAAGATTCGGCAGTGTAAGCTGAATACCTCTGCCCAAACTGGCGATGTCTGCAAGAATTGACGCTAAGGCGGCATCTCCACCATCAGCGGTAGTATCGTTATCACACCAAATGCAGATGCACGCTCCGTCTTGATCGCTTGCTAAGTTTCCGCTGATGAAGGATTTAAGGATATTTGCATTTTCAACCGCAGAGTTTGATGTTCGGTTGTTGCTAGTCGGTACAATGAAATACCATGTTTTGTTTGTGTTGATAAGTCTGAAACCATTCTTTCTCAGCACTTCGGCAGACTGAATGTTTGTGTCACCTTCAGTTGTGGCACTGCACCAACTGTACACCTCTATGTTCCGATTGAAGTAATTTGCGTAGTCCGCTCCATACAAAACACCATCGTTGAATACTCTTGGGATCATGCCGTTTTTTGCGACTACTTCTGAAGCCTTATTGATAAACTGGATGAAATATGGAATATCCTCACTTGGGACGTTTTTCCAATAGCCGGAGGCATTATTGGCTGTGACAATTTCATCCGCTCCGATATTCCAATACTTACATCCTCTTGAGGAGAAATAGTTCGCAAACTTTTCAATCATAGCTAAAGCAAAACTCACAGCAGTCTGATTCTTGCAATCAAGAGTCCATGCTTTTCCGTTGTATCTGAAATCAGAATAATTAGCCAGTATGTTAGACATATGTCCGGGCATGTCGAGTGATGGAACAATGTCGATAGACTTGCCCTTTGCATACACGATGATTTCATCCATTTCATCCTGTGTTAAGTAACCACCACTGGTAGTTGTTAATATAGAAGAAATGTCATAGGATGTTCCGTCTTCTGTAACGATATTCATATCATCCAATGCAAATCGGAATCCTTGATTATCGGAAAAGTGAAGCTGTAACTGATTCATTCCGTTTGTCTGCATGGCATCAATCATAGACTTGATGTTTGCTACCGAGAAAAACTTTCTGCCACAGTCAAGATGCAGAACCCAGTAAGGTCTTTTTTGAACCGCTCGATAAACCGCACCGATAGCACTTTCTGTGCTTTTTACAGAAGCAAGTTCAACTTCCTTGAGGTTGTATACATTGCCGTCAGCATCATAAATATATCCGCTCATAATTCACCTCTCATGCTGAATACGAAAGACTGCCGATCTGATAATCTTCCGTTCCGTACAATATAGCGGTTGCAACGAAAGTGTTGCGTACATTCATACCGATATAAACGGTTGTTGTGGCTGGTTCAATGTTGCCCGAATTGTGATCACCTTTTCCTGCGCTGATGAAGTTCTGTGACGCATCCAGTGAAACAAATGAACTACAGTTAACAACTTTCGCCCAACATGCTCCTACATCAAGAAGAACGTGAGAATAATAGTTGTCTGCTGAAATCGTACCGTCTTCCATTCCGTAATAGCCACCACGAACAATATCATCGCTGTTGATACTGTTCTTTGCTACTGCTATGGTGATACCTGTCATACCTGCAAATTTACCGCCCAGTTTCATGTATTTCGCGTTTGCAGGAACTTCATATGACATTGACGTAAGCGTTGTGTATTTACACTCAATGAATGTATTTGATGCATCATAGAACGCAAATCTATATGCATCTGTTGACGCTGTCGCACCGATAAACTTAATCAAAATCACCTGTCCGGCATATGCTGAAATATCAATATCATCTGTTACAAATTCAGTTCCGCTATTTCCGATTGTGCCGTCATTTGTTTTCAGATATTTGCCTGTTGTAACAACCGTATTCTGAAGAATATTACCGATTTCTGTGGCTGTCGCTGTAATAACAATATTGCCTGTTACGTTTGAAATCGAGATAGTCCCGTTTGAGTAAGCCGATGCGGTAATATCATTACCACCCATCAATACTGTTACTGAACCCATTCGATACCCTGTCAGAGGAGCAATTTCTCCAACATAATTCGATCCATCGTTTACAGATGTTGCCGAGTTACTGTTTGTGCATCCAGTCAAGTTGTTGGAAACTGTATACACAACAATCCGCTCTGATACTGTTGTTTGACAAGTTGCCGTATAACCGCCATCATTTGTTGTTGCTGTAATTGTAGCTACTCCTTCGCTGACGGCTGTGACATTTCCGCTGTTATCTACTGTCGCCACGTTTGAATTGTTAGATGACCATATAACAGATTTATCTGATGCATTTGTAGGTAATACTGTTGCTCTAAGCTGTTCAGTGCTTCCAATTTCAATGGATAATGTTGAATAATTCAAAGAAATACCACTAACAGCAACATAATCACTATATAAGGCTTCTCTTAATGCGCCGATGAGATTTGCAGAATTGCTACTTTTAAACATGACATTGGCAAAGCAGTTTAATAATGCGGTTTTAATCTGATTCGTTAAGCCGCCACCAGTTCCACCGCCTTCAATCTGCTCTTCAATATCACTTATTTTGCTCTTTAACTCAGAGATTTCCTGTCCGACTTTGGCTGAGTCGGCAGCTGCTCCCTGGACTGTGAGCGAGGTGTCAATCCTCGGTACAGTTGACTGATACTGCCCGCCTGAAGTCCACTGGTTTGTGGTGGTGTTGTAGAAATACCAGTTGCCGTTTGTATAGCCTGTTTCAGATCCGGCATACACATAAAGCAAAGAGGTGTCAGTCATATCCGCAGCTGTGTTTGCCACGTTCACTGTCGGGGAAATACCATCCTCAATGGTGATGACATGTTCGCCTACGGCATCGGTGATGGTGACTGTTGTAGTTCCACCTGTCTTGCTTGTTTCCACCGTAGGAGCAAAGCCTGGTTCGCCCTTTTCGGAATAAGCCCCGAAGTCAGTCCACATGCCATTCGCATAACAGTACCAATGACCCGTGGTATATCCTTCCTCGTTTCCGAGGTACAGGTAAATACCATTTGTGTCCGTCATGTCTGCACTGTTTACTACAGGCATCGGTGTGCCACCAGCTGTGCCATTGCGTACAGTGAAGGTAGATGTATATCCATTGGTCAGTGTGATCGTCCAGACATTAAGTCCACCAGGTTCTTCGCTTGTCTGAGTCTGCTCAACACTGGCTACACCTGTGCCGAAAATCTCGCTTAGTGTTACATCAATATAGTTATCTGCCATAGTTAGTCCTCATAAATGGTGTCAACCACTTTCTCTTTGCCGATGTCATTGGTTTCCCAAACCCCTTCCTTGCTCAAGGTAGATACCTGTCTTTTGACAGATCCCTTTGAAAAGGCAAGGGTCTGCGCTCTGGTTAAAGTCGCATATGCGCCATCAGAAGCAAGCTGGCAATCAAGATCAAGCTCGTTGACAACATTGCCGTCTTCATCATTCTGTTCAAAAGAAAGAACCACCCGCTCGATGCCAGCCATTGGCTTGCCGGTGATTCTCACAAGATATGTTGGTGTTGTTCCTCTTCGCATAAGTCACCCCACATATGCAATCTCATCAGTGGTAGTGAGGAAGTCCTGAATGGATGCAATTGCATCAAGAATTTCCTGTAACGCTTCGGGATCACCCACCGCACCGCTGATTGCCTGTACCTGTGTCTGCAAGGCATTGATGGCTGGAACAACCGTGTTGTTGATGTAATCCCTTGTCTGCTCATGAGGAGAGAACAGCTGCGATCTTGTTTCTTCCTCGCTTGCGGGATCTGTAAATGTGGATGCATCCTTAAATCCGTTTGCCGGTGTGAAAGCAAAGCTATCCATTATTTGACCTCCTTTACAACTGTGTACTTGAATTTGATTCCGCTCAGCGACATGTCACGGTTCAGTTCATGGTTCTCAAGCAATACTCCAAAGAGCATTACCTTCTTGATCGAACACTTCCGTGCGAATGTCTTAGCGTACTGCATGATGCCCCAACCGAAGGAAGTCCATGAGAATGCATCCCACAGGATAGCGGGAATCTCAATGTCCTCAGGATCAACCTCACCGGAAGGATCATCATCTGTAATGTATGTAATATGAATCTTTGTAGCTGTATCTCCACGCACTTCAAAGAATGCACTCTTGATTGTCTTCAGTGATTCAAATGCCTGGAAATCAAACAGCGGTGTCTGATAACAGGATGAGATCGCCCTGTCAGTAAAGTCATTCAGTGCATTGTTGAACGTGCAGACCTTATTGCCGGATACAAAGTATGCCTTGTTGGCAATTACAATACCGGCAGTTACATCCGCTTCATATCCAATGGCATCCCACTTGTACCATGCAGTAGCCTTTGCCATCTCATCAACTGAATACTTTGTAGTCTCTGAGAATGGAGCATTTGTATAATCCCACATGTATACCGTGCGACCTGTGAAGACAAGGTACTTGCCGTCATAATCAATAGCAATAGCATCCGCAAGATCAGCCTCTGCGAGAAGCCCGTTTTCACGCTCTCCACCGTTGATGTTTCTTGAGACAACACGTACATTGCGCTCGTCAAGAATCGCCGTAGAACAAAGCGTACAGATGCCGTAGGTGGAGTTTCCCCATGTCAGTCTGTTGTCGATGTACTCAATGGTCTTCGGCATGTCGCAGCCAATCTCATTGTTGACCGGCTGAGAGATCAGAAGCATTCTTTCTACATTGTTTGTGTCCTTGGAGAAGCTGTATGAAACACTGAACAGTTCTGTCGGCTTGAAGATGATCAGTACATTGTACTGAAGACCGAACCCTGTAATGTCATCCTCGGTAGATCCGATGGTCGCATAGTTCATTTCGGGGAAATATGAGGCATCGAATACATCCGAATAGTAATAGGTTGATTTGCCATTGCCCGCAAGGAAAAGATGGGAATTGTTATTGCCACCATAAGAAGCAGCGTATTTGCACTTCATGATGTTTTCCCTGTACTTCGGGTTGGTTACATATGCCGTGATAAATACATTATCTGTTCCGACTGCCGGTGCGGAAGCGAATGTGACTGTATAGTCTGTGCGGTTTACAGTGAAATGATTTCCTGTGCCTTCTGTCCATTCTGTGTCTCCGATCAGTACCTTTACAGGTGTGGTGTCCATCGGGATTACATTGTCATTCTCATCCTTCTGTTTCGGCAGATGGTAGACCGTGGATGATCCGTCACCGTTAAATCCGACCCTGAAGCCAGAGCCAAGGGAATTGTAATTGTAGTCAGTCACCTCACCGCCTGTTCCGTCCGGTTTGCTGACGATCAGAATATCGGGAATGTACGGCTCAACCTCTTTGCACTCCTCCCCGTCATACTGCAAATAAATATCTTCTGACAGGAAGTACAGAATCTTGTTAAATACAAAGAAGATGCCTTCATGGGTCAGTGTTCCGGTGTAGACCGACTGCCCAGCACCATTCACAATCTTGTAGATGCCGGATTCGTTCTGCACATACAGTTCACCATGGAACTTGCCGACTGACTTCACATTGTACTGAAGATCCGCATGAACTGCCTGTCCGTACCGCTTGCCGAAAATGCCGTTCTTATACATCATGTTCAGCATCTTAGGTGACTGTTTCACGGGTAACAGATAATCAAGATCCTGTATATTCAGCCCGCCCGATCCAGGATTGATAATGTTCAGCAGATTGTACTGTGCCGGTGCATGTGCCTTCTGAGGGATGATGGGCATTACCAGTTCACCTCATAGACATCAGTCATAGCAACTGCTCTGCCCTTCATATATGCCATGCGGGCATTCTGATAATCAGTGTTGAAGATGTCATACTTTGACAGATCATCGTCAATGAAGAACTTCGATGCAAGGCCATACGGAAGTACCTCCCTACAGATCCTGTCATGGTAAGGAAGTACATCCGTGTCTGCTGATACTGAAGGAATGTCATCAAGCGGAGTTTCACCTTCCGCACGGAGCATCATATTCTCAATGTCAAAATTCTCTGACAAGAGAACATTGATCCACGGGATATAGTAATTGTCATAATCCCTTGATGTCGCTTTTTCAAACATCATTGCCTTTGTCAGTTCATATAATTCTTTAACTGTCATAATGTTCTCCTCTCAGAGAGCCTTGACAGGCTCTCAAAATTATTAAGATGAAGCTTTTGCCTTCAGAACACCCTGTACAGCGAATGTACCTGCGCCTTCCGGATGGGAAGAATCGTAGGTTGTGCTGTTGACCAGAGTCTTCAGAGCGAATGCGTCACCGTAGTAACGGCCTTCGATCAGTGTGCCGGAGATACCCGCAACATCATTTCTGATGAAGAGTTCAGAAATCTTTGTCGGCGCAAGAACCTTGCTCTTGTGTGTAAACAGAGCGAAGCATCCTGTCGGCAGATAGGAGTCCGGAACCTCGATCAGTCTCCAGCCCATGCACTTACCGACTTCACCACGAACGAGATGCTTTTCACCGAGCTTCTCGACAGAGATGAATTCCGGATTGAGCAGGAGCTTGGAGTATGTTGCCGATGTCGGGATATATGCAATTGCGCCTTCATCCATCGGGATGTTGGTGTTGACGAACTGCGCACGTGCATCTGCGAACATATCAACAACATTTGCCTTTGTCGGAGCAGCAGCTGTCAGAGCGGTACCGGCTGTGTACCATGCATTGAGCGCATACTTATCGAAGAACGGAACAACCTGTTCACCGACCTGCTGTTTTACAACTGCGCCTGTGCGCTTTGCAAGAGCCTGGTCTTTGAAGTTGCCCTTGTCGATGGTCATTGCGAAGGACTTGTCCTGAGACAGAACGAGAGTCTGAATGTCATCCTGGAGTTCTGTCGGCTGACCATATCTCCATACACCGGAACGCTGGTAGTCACCCAGAGGCTGAGTAACAACAGAGTAGATGTGAATGGAACGGACACCCTCAAAAGAGAAGTCATTGTTTACGTTGGACTGAATAACGGACTTTCTGAGGAAAGCCTGATTCAGCTGATCGGAATATTTTGCGGCTAAGTTAATTCCCTGTGCCATGTTTGTGTCTCCTTAAATTTAACCAAGTAATCCTTCAAGGAATGGATCAGTCTTGTCCGAACCGGAGTTGTCAGATACCTTCCCAACAGAGTTGTTCTTGTTCTTTACGTTGGTGTCATGATTGGAAAGGCGATTGCGGAGCTGCTGATTCTCATAAGACAGATATGCTTCCATCAGCGGAGTACCGGCATTAATGTCATCGATGACATCGGCGGGGAGCTTCTCAATGTCAACGTCCGGAAATCTCGCAGTGAAAGCCTGTACTTCTGCAATCAGCTTGTTCTGCTCTGCCTGTTCGCTTGCTTTCGCAGCTTCGGCATCCTGTTTAGCGATGTCGGCAAGCCGGTTCTTATAAACCTCGTTGGCATACGCAGTAGCAACTTCGTCTGATGCATCCTGGTGTTGGGACTTGAACTCTTTAGCAATCTGCTGAATGTTCATTGTGTCCTGGAACTGAGCCATTCTGTTTGCGTAGTCCTCCACAGACATTCCCGCTTTCTTGGCATTGCTCTCAAGAACCTTGAGTACAGGGTTGTTCAGAGCCTGCTGTAACTTTTCGTTGATCTTGTCATAGTTCATACCCTTCTGTGCAAGTGTGGTGGCCTGTTCACGGTTGAGTGTCTGATTCTGACCGTTATAACGAATGTCGAGCGCAAAATCGTCTGCTTCAGGTGTAGTAGTGGTGTCTTCGGTTTCTGAGGTTTCAGATTCAACTTCTTCGCTCTCGTCAGAGGAATCATTGATTTCTTCAATCTCAAAGCTGTCATCATCGAATGACTGGTTTGTCATCTCTTCTGGCATTTGATCTCCTGTGCGCTATGGTTGGCGCATATAAAAAGTCGGATCACTCCGACTCTTTAGACTTTGGTTTGCCTACTGTTGTTCCGCATGACGGACACTGGAAGTAGTAGACATTCTTCCCGTCCGTCTTTCTTACCATCACCTTATGGCATTTGGGGCATTTCATGCGTTACCTCCATAAAATTCTTTGGATGCTGCATATACATCCTGTAACTGCTGATTACCGGCTTCATTCACCGGCGCACGGTTGTCCTCACCATCCTGCATACCGACTGTTACATTCGGATCTGCGGGATTTGTGGGTACCGGCTGAGCCATCATGGCCTGTGCCATCTGCATTGCTTCCTGTTCAGCCTTGATCTCCTCGATGATCTTCCGCTTATTCGGAATGTACTTATCAGGGATGCCCTCAAGGTAGGTAACAGGGTTGGTGATGATGCCCTTCTCAAAGAGTGAATCCATGGTCTGAACCTGGGTGGTCTCACTCCAGTAAGAGGAAGCACCGATCTCAACATCAATGTCATAGTTCATGTTATGAAGAACACCGAAGTTGACTGTCATTGCAGATGCATACTGAACCTCACCTGTGATCGGATCTTGTCCTTCAACAAGGCCCAGGGTCTTTGCCTGTTCCTCTGTGATCCGCACTTCACGGATGCCGTAGGAGCAAGCCATAACATCAACGATGGATCTTACGATGTCCTCATAGAACTGATAGTAGTCAAGTTTCTGAATCTCAAGCGGTACGGATGATGCTTGCTGAACTGCAACGATAGCAGAGGTGTTGTTAGGATTTGAAATGTTACCTAACGCAGCATCCGAAGCACCGAGGAAGTCCTTTGTATAGGAAATTGTTGAATCAACAAGCTGAATAATCTGATTGGAAAAGTCCGGTGCCTTGATCGCATCGAGCATCTTGCCAGCCATGTCCATATTTGGAAGTGCAACGGCTTTTGTGACATCGTTTGAGAGCTTGCCGAGCTTGTTCTGATCATAGAAGATCTTCGGGAAACCCATATTTGTCATGTAAACCATGCACATGGCATAAATCTTATTGATAAAAATCTGATTTGGAATAAGACCGGTGATGGGTGAGCGACCGTGATAGGAGTTTTTCACATGTTCCCATGTCATATAGGCGATAGGATAGTTCACATAACCCATATCAACAGGTTCTCTGAGTGTCACATCCCTTGTCACCTTGGTCATATGGACAGAGGTGCGGGTTCTTTTGATCTTCTGCTTGGTGATCGGGTCGAATCCAACCTCAATTTCCTTCTTTTCCTTCCAGAATTTAGTGATAACCGTGGTAAGTTCATCCGCAGATTTGGTCACAAGAGACATCGTTTCACTGTCGGGAGTGATTCTGCGGGCATCTTCGTCCGAAACACCCATGGATTTCGCCATATCCTTGACCTGATCGGTGAATAAACGCTGAACAATGAGGATATACGGCTGAGATTGGGTATCATCGGAGTACGGATTTCCGAACATCACGTTGGTGTTATCGATAATTTCAAGTTCGATGTCACCTTTTGCATCCTGGTTCGTTTCAATGTCGGGATTGAAATTGACGAACATACAGGTATCACCGTCAACGGCGCAGTTTTTGATATTTGTTCTGCATTTTGTGTTGGCTTTCGTGCGCTCAAGAACCGCTTCAACCTGTTTTGAGATAACATCGGCAATCGCCTTGTTTGTATCGGTGGCATGGAACGGAACGACATTCACACCAACATCGTCAGAAACGATCATGGCTGCGAAATAGGATGTGACACGCTTGATGATATTGAATACCGGCTTTGTCAGATCGGGAGCATTCACTCCTCTCCACTGATCGCCCAGGTAGAAACTCTGATTCTTCTCGACAGTATCATAGAGACCGTGAGAGGAATTGAAGGATCTGCCCTTTTCGTATTCATCGTAGATTTCAGATGGACTGGTCTTTATTTTCATTTCCACCTCCGGTAAAACTCAGAACTGCGAGTACCTGTCTGATCGCATCTGTCTCATCTTCTGAAAGAGTCTTGCCTTTTGCAGAGTCCTTGCCGAAGTAATACCCGGCGAAGAAGCAGATAAACGCAACAAACAGTGTGACAATATAGAACATATTACCCTCCATAGTTAATAAAACTCATCTCCTCACTTGAGATAACGCTGTAGTCATCGTCATCATCGAAGTAAGTATTGGACTGCGCTTGTGGAAGAACGAAAAATGTAATTGCAGCAGCCATGATACAGTCATCATGCGCTCCTGAAGAGGCTTCGGGCTTTCCGGTTTTTTCGTTCTTCACAAACGACAGCATCTCTCTCAAAAGGTCAGAAGAATTGAGGAGATTGATATGCTCGGAAACTACTTCCTTCAACATGTCTATGATCAACGGTCTTGTGAGAGATGTGGTTCTGAAGCCGAATTTTTTCTGTGTGCGGGAGGTGTAAGTGTCCACAGTCTCTCTTACATACATGTTGTAGTAGCCCATTTCCTGTAGCTTCATAGTCGGATAAGAGGAGAAATTGGTTTCCGGTGCGATCATTGCATAGTTGTAGTAATGACCGAGCCAATACAGCTGCTTAACAAACAGATTCTCATCTGTCTCAGCACGGTACTGAGCAACCAGTTTTCCTCCGTCTGTCTTATCTGCCACATAAGCGACAAAATAGTCAGATCCTTCACCGGCGGTATCTGCGCCGATAGCATAAGCATGGGTAGGATCAGGCAGTTCCCAGATCTTGGTATAGCCTTTTGTTTCCTCGTAGAAGTTGCCTAACTCAGAGAATGTTCCCTGGGCTATGGGAGAAGGCACCTTCTCAAGTCTTGCCATAACCTTCTGAAGATCGAAAACCGGCGAACCGGACATGATAAATGCTTCTTCGGGAGTGGAGGGATACTCCTGTCTGAACTTATCAAGGTCATTTCCGCAGAGGTTTCGTATGGCATATCTGCGCCACATGAGCTGTTCATCATCGAGATGGAACTTCTCTTTGATCGCAAGCTCATCTTCAGTAAAGGATTCTCCATGGTAAGGAAGGCGATACTCCTCCATTTCGTACCACGGAATAAAAAGCGGGATGAAATCACTTTCTCCCGACACTGCCTGATCCCACAGGTTTTTAAAATAGTTATATCCGTTTGCAGTACTCTCGATTACCAGCATCGAAAAACCGTGCTGAGGAAGAGTCTGCAATAGACCGGTAAGCTGATCCTGTACTGTCTGTCCATCCTGTTCTTCCCAGAATGCAAGCTCAGACAGGTGCATATAGTTAAAAGTCTGAGATCGACCGACACCGCCCTGTCCGGCAGTAGCCACACGGATAGAGCTTCTTAAGCCCTTCATATCATCGGGCGGGTCTTTGGCGGGATTCTCAAACCGCAGCTCCTTGGCATTGGAGTACTTCATCATGGGCTTGAGGCCTTTTGGAAGGTTGTCATAGTACCTCTTTGCCATGTTATAGATATGAGTACTTGAGTCAGAAGTATGGGCAACAATCAGCGCATTTCTGAAGTAATTAGTCATGCATAAAGCAGACATAACACCTTCGGTTGCCGTTGAGATACCTAACTGTCTTGCCTTAAGCACAATGCACTTGAACGGCACATCACGGTCATAGCAATCCGCAAAAAGATCATAAAAACGGTTCTGCGCATAATTCATTTTCAGAGTTACAAGCTCACCGTTCTTTGTCTGTATCTTCAGATAACTTTCAATGTACTGTTTCAGAGTAATATCAACATCACTCATTTGGCTTTCATCTTCCCGTCTTTGAGAAGCTGCTCGACAGACATCTGTCCATCTACCGCCATCTCGATCTTCGCAGTATCACTCCAGCCCATGTTCTTCAAAGCAAATATTGCTCCGGTAGGCTGTGAGGTCATGAGTCTCTGCTCATACTGCTCCTGCATCTTAGCCTGTGCATATTCGATTGCATCCTTATACTCCGGATCTTTCTTGAGAGATCTATATTTCCTCTCACTCACACCCAGGAATAAGTACAATCCCGCAAATGTATACGGCCCTTCCTGATCAAAATACCGATGCACTTTATTCTCAAACTTTGCCGGTTTTAGATCGAGATTGAACATCTTTTCTCTTCTTGGCATCGTATCCTCCTATCAAGTCCTTCGCAGTCTGCTCATCAACACGCATAACCGTGCCGGAAACAAACCGCACCGCATAGTCTTTGCGCATCTCAGCCACAAACTCTATATTGTCCTCATTTATCCAGTACACTGTACCTTCACTGATTATCTTCTTCATACTTTTCTACTTCGCATAATATTATTATTTTCGCTAATATCATATTGGATACAATTTAATTTTGTGACTCAAACAAGGAACTCCTGACCCCATACCCCCAAAAAGACCTATGCACACCGTAGCAGGAGGTAGCAGGAAATTTGATAAAACCCCGTGTTTTTCGCATCTCGATTGCTCAGCAGTGCAGGAGATAGCAGGAAAAACGCACGGGGAAGAGACTATTTATCTCTGGGAAAGAATTATTTATCTCTGGGAAAGAAACCAAACAACAACACTATATATAGTTTCTATACGCACGGGGGCAAAAAGAGGCTGCGGGGGTCTGCCCTGGGTGCGCCTCGCCTCGGTGTGTGCTGGGCTGTGCTCCTCCTCCGGTGGGCTGCGCCTCGAGGCCTGCCGGGTCGCCATCCGGATGCCATCGGGGAAGGGGATAAAAGGGGATAGGGTAACTGAAATATATCGTAAATGTTATGATTGAAATCTCAAAAGTATCGATAATTACTGGATATTTGAATGCTACTCTAATAGTTATCTACCAATTTCTACCAGAGTAGATACGTTATGTACATAGTCGACTGCTATTGTAGTCAATCGATAGTGTGTCAGGTTTCGATTTCGGGCCGTCGGCGGTTCTTCCGGTCGCTTTTTTCGGGAAGTCTCTGCAGACGGTTTTAT
>Ga0326511_10001710_pt1 | contig 18094 bp, 10 predicted proteins | sample 0_2496_0518_D_FD_203701 | JGI IMG/M metagenome (GOLD analysis project Ga0326511, IMG submission 203701) | Bovine rumen microbial communities from UC Davis, California, United States - 0_2496_0518 | ecosystem: Host-associated > Mammals > Digestive system > Stomach > Rumen | place: USA... | reverse complement strand
TTTATTTATAAGACTTCTAATCCTTTTTTCAGATAAATCAATTATAGCTTTTCCAAGTTTTTGTTTACCCGCAGCAGCTGCTTTAGAAACATTTGCTTTGAATTTACCAGGTAATTGTTTTATCTTACTTTCTTTAGGTGTCTTAGGTTTGTTAACCTTTTCACCTCTATCAATAGCAGTCTTATATTTCTTTAAATCTTCATAAGAATAAATTTCAAGAATATTATCTTCAGACATATTAAGTCTTTCTTCAAGACCATACTGCTGAATTATTTTTCTTGATTTCTTTTCATTGATTTTATCTTTTAAATTAGAAAGTTTTTGTTTACCCGCAGCAGCTGCTTTAGAAACATTTGCTTTGAATTTACCAGGTAATTGTTTTATCTTACTTTCTTTAGGTGTCTTAGGTTTGTTAACCTTTTCACCTCTATCAATAGCAGTCTTATATTTCTTTAAATCTTCATAAGAATAAATTTCAAGAATATTATCTTCAGACATATTAAGTCTTTCTTCAAGACCATATTGTTTAATAAGTTTTCTAGACTTAATATCATCTAATTTAGATTTAACTTTAGAAATTGCAGACTTTCCTTTCTTTGTTATAGAAGATTTTTCACGATTTTTATAATCTTCAGGAACATCTTTTCCGTTAGCTAAATATATAGCTTCGATAATATCGTCCATTTTAGAAAGAATTTTACCAGATTTATGAACTCCACCACCAATAGAGATTAAACTTCCTTCTCCACTAGTAGCTCTATTGATAATCTTATTACCAATATTAGATGCAGCAGTAATTAAACCACCAATTCTACCTTTAATTTCTTTAAATCCGTTTTCTTTAGCTAACTTAATAATTTCATTTTCAGATAATTTATCAAGTTTATCTTTGGCTAAAAGTTTCTTTTCTAATATGAATTCTTTAGCTTTTTCGACAACATCTTCTTTTTTACCAAGAATAGCATCTTTAGCTCTATTATATAAATTACTTCCTAATTCTTTAGCATCTCCAATACCTTTTGTTACAGTATTATAAGCATCAGATAATAAACCGCCAATTCTACCTTTAGTTTCTTTAAAACCATTTTTGATAGCTAATTCGATGATTTCTTTATCAGAAAGTTTATCAAGCTTTCTTTTAGAAGTAACTATTTTATTATTAAGCAAATATTCTTTAGCTTTTTCGACAATATCTTCTTTCTTGCCTAAAATGGCATCTTTAGCTCTATTATACAAAGAACCACCTACGTCTTTAGCTTCAGCAATTCCTTTAGTAATAAAACCTTTGCCTTTAGTAAGAATAGATTTGTTTTTCTTAAGACCATTAACTATTTCTATAAGATCAGATTTTTTATATTTTTTCTTAATCTGATCTAAAGACATATTTAATTCTTGCTCTAAATTATATTTTATAATAATCTGATCTTTTGTCATTTTATCTAAATCAGCAAATACAACATCTTTTACTTTTGAAATACCGCCAGTTGCAAAATCTTTTATTTTTCCAAAACCATTTTTAGCAACATTAATACCTTTATTTAATAAAGATGAACTTTTATCAAATAAGAATTTAGTGCCATCAATAAGTTTATTGCTTAAAGTTTTAATTGTATCACCAACTTTTCCAATAAGACCAGTTCCAACTTTTCCAGGTATACCGAATCTAAATCCGATTTTTTCTGTATTATCAGCTATTCGTTGAGTATTAGAATAAATACCCATAAGAATATCTTTATTGGTTTTAAGTTTTTCAATCTTACCTACAGTTACAGATTTACCAATAATGGGTCTACCGGTTACAACTGTATCAGCAGGATCATTCTGATAATAACTAATAGGTTTACCTGAAATTTTCAAATCATTTTTATTATCTTCAGTTTGTATTTTGTTGATATAATCTGTTTTTAATATAGATCCATCTTTTGGAATAGATATATTAGCTTTTCCAATTCTATTAGCAGTTGCTTTTGTATAAGGTTGTGGACCATTATATTTTTCATCAAACTCAAAGTGTGGTTTATCTTTTTCTCCAGCCCATCTAATACCATGAGAAGCAGCAATTTGATTTAATTCCTTCCAACTAATACTACCATTGCTTTCGATATCAAAACTTCTACCAGTTAAGTGATTAGACGCTAAAGATCTAACAGTAATACCATCAGTGCCCATTTTATTTCTTATTTCTTTAGGGAAATAATTAATTCCTTCTTCATATCCAGCAGCACGCATTAAATCATTTGTTATATCAGGACTAACACGACCTTTAGAATATAAAGCGAATTGAAGTAACGGACTTCTTACTGATTCTTTAAGTTTTATTCCTTTACCTTGTAACATTGGATCTGCTAAAAAATCAGTTACTCGATTCTTAAATTCAGGATCCAAATATTCTATTAATTCATTTTGTGTTTTTAATTTTTTCTCTTTTTTAGATTTATTTTGAATTCTTCTAGCAAAATCAAAAATAGCTTTTTTATCATTTGAAGATAATAATTCATCAATCTCCTGTTGTGTTGCTGGTTTCAAGAACATTTCGCCAGCTGTTTTAGGAGAATTAATTTTAGTTATATATTTATATTTAAAACCTAAATCTTTATTTTTATTATCATTTTGTTTTGCTATCGCTTTATCTACATTATCAAACAATTCTTTTCGTTTCTTTTCTATTTCTTTTTTCTCATCTTCTGATAATTTTTTATATTTTTCAGAATTAATATCGTGTTTTTTATTAAAATTATCTAATTTATTTTTAGCATTTTCTATATCTTTTTTACCAGATATATCACGTTGATAATTTTTATTTTTAGCATTAATATCAAATTTTACAACTGATTGTCTATTAAGATCAGAATTACGTTCACTGTAATCAGAAATTTCAGAATTTTTGATAATTCTATCCGTTTTACTGCGTTTTAATGCAGCCTTTCCTGTTCCGGAACTTCCTGTATATTTATCTAATAAGTCGAGATTTTTTCCATTAGCAGTAATTTCAAATACATCTCGTTTATGAAATAAATTTAATGCATCTTGTTCTACATTCCTTTTATCATAGAATGCTACATCAATATCTGAATCTTGTGGATCAGTCGTAATATATGCTCTATTTTTTATAACTATATCATAAAATTTATTCTTTATTTTTGAATCATCAGATAAAGAACTCAGCCATTCAGGGTCTACAAATACTTTAGTTTTTGCACTTCCTGATGTTTCTAATAAAGTATTATTCCATTTTTCAATTGCTTCAGAATCTAAAGTACTTAAAAATTTTCTAAAGATGGTAGGTTTATTTTTATTTTTTTCAGCTTCTCTTGCTCTCTTTAATTCAGCTTTAGCATTATGAGTAGAAAGTTTATTTTTAACACTTGTTAATTTTCCACTTGCACCATCTTTGAGATCTTCAATTGATTCCGAAACTCTATCAAAAAATGTTTGCTTACCAGCTTTTTTACGTAAATTACGTTTTTCTATTTTTTGTTTTCTACGCGTTTCTTTATCTCTCTTTTCTTTTTCTAATCTTTCTTCATAAAGTTTTTTGGCATCGCCTAACAATACATTTCCGTAAGCACCATCGTTTACTAAATTAGCTGTAGCTTCTTTTCCATAAACTAGGTTCATAGGTGTTTCTGCAATATTGATAAATTTATCAATAAATCTGTCAATACCAGAAGCTTCACGAAGTTGACCGAGAAGAGAATTATTATCTGAATTTTTAAATCTTAATGCTTGTTCATTAAGTTTTCTAGTATATTCTGCCTTAATTCTTGCTTGAGAACTCATTTCTTTAAATTTCAATTCATTCTTATAATCTTCTTTTTCTTTTTGTTTTTTACTTCGTTCATTTTCGTCGTATTTATTTCTTAAATTAGAAATTCTTTTTAATCCTTTTTCATCTTCTGATGGGTATACTTTAATACCATTCAAAAGAAGATTATATATATCATTGATTCTATTTGATGCACCTTTAGTTAAATCTGATGCTTGATCTGATAAATTAATTTTTCCAACACGTTCACCGAATTCATATCTTTCGAGCTCCAATTTATTCATTGTAGCTCGACGTTTTGCAAATTCATTTGATTTTACTAAATCTGCATTATACAGAGAGGAATATCGTTTGTTATAATCACTTTCTTCCCAACGTTCTTTATCATTTATTTCGGCTATAGCAGTCAAACCACCAATTTTAGCCATTTTTGTTTTAAAGTCTTTAGCAGACGTTTCGATATCATTAGCTACTTTATTTATAGATGTATTGATATCTGCTATCTGCTCAGGTCTCAGAGATGCTATCTGTCCAGAAACTAAATCCTTTAATTTTTCAGAATTCTTTTTCGATATAGAATCGAAACCTCTAAAAAGTTTTTCTTTATATTCTGGATCTCCACCTTCATGTGTTAATCTAAAAATATCAAGAGCAGTTTTTGATTGAATTAAATTTTTCTTAAACAAATCTACAGCTTTTGAAATTTCTTCTACAGTCAGATTTTCTTTATTATTTCCTTTTGATTTATCGAAAATATCATTCATTGCAGAAGTAAATTTAAAATTAGTGTTTATAGCATCTTCTTGAATTTGTTTATATTTTTTACCAATACTATCTCTTTCTTCAAATTGTTTGCTTTCGTGATTATAATATGTAAGTTTTCCGCCAGTCAATGCTGAAACTATTTGTGACAAATAACCTGGGATAGTTTCATTAATAGTTTCTTTTGTCATTACATCAAATACAGTTTGATCTTGAAGGTTTTCTTTGTTTAAATTAACATATTTGTTAATACCTTCTTCGGTACCCATTAATTCACCTAAGAAACTAAGAAATTTATTATCACTACCCTTCCATCTATTGGCAGTAGACATCAATGCTCCACCAATATTACCATACATATCATTTAATCTATCTAATTTATTTTTTGTATCTGCACTAACCATTTTGTTCATGACAAAAGACTTTGCCATACTCTTAGCAATATCCATCGGATTGAGTTTCATTCCTGAATTTTTACCGAGCATGCCAGTCATACCAGAACTCATATCAATCATCTGACCCAATTGAGTTCCCATGAACATATTTTTTGCGTTTTCTTTTATTTTCTTAGTATAGTTATCTAAATTAAAACTACCGAATTTGAATACAGAAGTATCTTCTTCTTTTTCTTTATCATCTTCAGTTTTTTCTTTGATTCCAATAGCTGCATTACTAGCTTTTAAAATATCTTTGAGTAATGCTCTTTGATCTGTTAAGAAAGCTAACGATTTAGAATCATATTCGAGTTGAGCATTGATATTTGTTTTTCCATAATGTGTTAAGAATTTACTTAATCCATAGAGATTATCATCAATACTCTTTAAAACGTTTAAAGAATCAGCGAAATTTTGATTTGAATTTCTAATCTGTGCCTTTGCTAATCTAGTATTTATAGACGCAACTGCAGCAGTAGATGCTTCTTGAGCTTCTATAAATACTTGACTATTACTGTCATTGTTGACAATAATTGGACTAGATTGTCTACGTCTTCTAGGTGCTTTATAATTAAACTTAGTCGTCATTACACCAGAAGTATCAACTTCTTGCTCATCAGATCCTTCAGAATCATCTTCATCTTCACCCATAAATGCATTCATATCAATAGTTGCATCTCGATTAGAAGTATAAAACTTACCTTTCTTAAGATTGTCGGCTATTTGCTTAAAACCCTTCTTGACTTCACCAGCAGTATCTTTATTTGCTTTTGAAGAAAGACTGCTCTTAAAATCGATAAAAGCATTTACTGCTTTATCTTTCTTCTCAAGAAGCTGATCTTTTGAATCAGAAATAGCCATTTTTATATCATCGGATATGGAAGCGGCTTCGGGTAAAAATTCGTCGATAAAATCTACACCTAAACCTTTTATTGATTTCATTGTATTTACAAAGAAACCTTTAGCTCCAGTGGGACCTTCTTCATTCGGATCAAATTTAAATCCCGCCAGATCATCATCGTCATCATAAACAGAATCATCTAGAGGAAACATTTCATCATCAAATTCAAAGTCTTCGTTATTAATATTCATATTACCTTTTTTAGCCATGATATATATCCTCCAATTCTATCTATATAATAGAATGAAACGTTAATTGTTATATAGAATAATGTTTTTGGGTATTTCTTTTATATATTGAAACAAAATTATATATTTAATATATATTATTTTATGGTTTATATCATTTAGGGAGGAATAAAAATGATAATGATTCGTAATAAGATTACACAAAAGTGTACGGGTGACTTCTTTAACAGAACATGTGCATACATGCATTTGAAAGCTATGAATAGTTTGGCTGATAATGAAATTGTTAAAGTAAGTTACTATTTAGTGAGACCTTTTACTTCTAAAGAAGTACATCAAATCGGTCCATTTGATGATCAGGAATCTCTATTTAATTATCAATCAATAAACCAACCACAAGGTACAATCAGATTAAAAACTATAGTTGTACTTTAACAAAAATAAAAGAAGAGGCCCATAAGGACCTCTTTTTTTATGTGTTAATTACACATTAGGTGTTTCCACCTGCAGCATTGTCAGCAGCATCGGTACGAGTATCGATTGTTCCTGAAGAACCATTATCGATCAAGCCCATTTCACCGAGTGTACCTGCCTGAGATCCCTGTCGGAATCTTGCGAAGTAAGGTTCGAACTGCTGAGAACGTGTATCGCGTAAATCCTGAGTATAAACCGGAGATTCACCAGCTGCGTCAGCCTGTTTCTGTGCATTATTGAGACGAGCCTCAATATCAACAGAATTCTGTTCAGCCCATTCTTCTTTAGAAGCACCAAAGATTGCAGGGTCGTACATATAAGAAGGAAGAAGCTGGTTAAGATAGCTCTGTCCGTAGAGGTTGTATCCTTCAACAACTTTACGTGCGAAGAGATCAATCTCTGGACCACGATCATACTGTCCACTGAATTCAACATCCATATCAACACCAGATCCAGCGTCACCGATGTTACCTGAGTTCATATGAGATGCTTTTTCACCGTAAGGCATGATTTCGTGCCACATACATGCGAATTCAATATCCTCAGGACGGCAAGTAGGACCAAGCAGTACATAAAGAATTGAACCAGCCATGTTTGGAAGTACAGCACGCATTTTAGCACCATACATATGACAAACACCTGTCTTACGATCTGAAACACCAGAAATCCAGTAATCCAAGAACTTGCGTACTGGAGAACCAGCACATTCACGAACTTTCAGCGTTACACTGTTTCCAGATTCGTGATAAATTCCAGGATAAGATGTAGTTGCATGAACTGCACCATTCTGAATATCGATTTTATCAATAGAGTTTTCAGGAACACCTGAAACTTCCATTACCATATCCTCGAAAATCCAACGAAGATATTTTACAGCCATATCTGGGAAGAAAGGCGGAGCCTTTGTCCACTTTACGAGGAAGCGACCAACACGGAATGGTTCACGTGCAGCCATAACCATAGGGTCAGAAGACTGAAGACCATTCTGTGTGTTCAATCTGTTGAGGACGTTACCTGCAGTACCAACGGTTGTAGTTTCATAACCCAACCATTCTTCCTTAGTAGGAACGAAACCTCTAAGACCATTTACGCCATAACCTGTAGCGATATCGCTGGAAGGACCACGGTTCACAAAACCATGTTCAGCATCTGTACCATAATCTGTATATGAAGCACTCATATGCTATTCTCCTTAAGCTCCACGCTTAGCGTAAATATTCAACTGCCAACCCTTAGTCATACCAGGGAAGTAGTATGTAAGGTCACAAGTACTTGATTCAAGCAGCTTATCGCGTTCTGACTGATAAAGATCTGCAGTAACTGTGATGTTTGAAGGATAACGTCCAGAAAGTCTCTCAGCGAGTTCCTGTGAAGCCTTACGAATAGCACCAGCAGCACCATCATTATCATAAACGTATTTGATAAGTACAGACTTACCAAGACGAACTGCATCACCAATAACCATACCATTGCGGATTGATTTGAGTTTTGATGTTTCCTGAGTGTAGAGGTTATCTTCACTCATGTAAGCAACAGTACCCTTACGATCAATCTTGAATGCAAAGATACATCCGAGCTTTCTTAACGGTGTAAGCATAGTATCGAATTCATCTTTGTATGGAAGCCAGTCGAATTCCATAGTAGTTACTTTAGCTGACTGATATCCAGCAAATACACTGAATGTACCAAGTAAGCCATAGCACTTAGCAAGACCGTATGCATAGTCATAAGTACCAGTAACGTGCTTGTTAAGAGCACGGTCTGTTGTATAACCAGCATGAACGATAACTGCAGCCGAGTAACCAGTAGAACCATCAACAGAAGTTTTGATACCTTTTACAAGGTTCATAGCCTGTGTACAGTTCTTAGCTTCTGTACCAATATCTGCAATTACCATGATATCCGGACGGATAGCGCGGAATTTACCAAGCATAACTTTCTTTGTTTCCATATCATAGTTTGCATCAAACAAGATATCAGAGAAAATCATTCTTTCATCAAAGATAGCAGGATCTACCTGACCTTTGAAGAACTGCTGGAGTAATGAAATCTTTGTTTCTTCAACAATAGAATCAGTTACTGTTACTTCAACATTTTCTGTTGAACCAGTTTCTTCATTTACAACTGTCTTTGTGTATGTATATCCAACCTGAAGATCACCATCACTACCACCATTGAGATAGTAAATAACGTCTCCACCAATACCTGTCTGTTCATCAGGATCTTTTTCGAGTCCGTATTCAGCAGCAGTATAAGAATTTCCATCCTCATCTGTACAAGCAAGTGGATCAATATCAAGTGGATTTACTACAACACCATCATTATTTGGGAAATACTCAGAGATGATATCAATCATCTTTTCGTAATTATTCATAATGTATGGTTTACAAAGAACAGGACGTTCACGACCTGAAGTATCTTTGTTTGTAAATACGTACTGAAGATTTTCCATAACCTCACTACCCTGTACAAGTTTTGCATCAGGATTGAGAGAGAAATAGAAAGTTTCTCCATATTTATAAGCCTGTCCCTTTGAATCCTTTAAATAAAGAGTAAGCTTATAACGACGTCCATCATCAACATCAGCATCGCGTTCATAATCGTTTTCAATTGTGAAACCGAAGTTATTACCGCAATTACCGGCACCGTTGTGAACGAGTTTAAATAATGGAACTGTGATTACACTTCCATCTTCGTTTTTAGAAATTCTTCCATCAACTACAGATGCAGGATCTGCATGATCATCAACAACAACTTTAGCCTTCAAATAAGCAGGTTTAGCTGCTACAGCAGGTGTACCTTCAACACCATTTTCAGGATTAGCTGGTACTTCTGGAATAGCTTCAGTAGCTGGACTCTTCGTTAAAACGAGTTTAACGAGTGAAGAAGCAACAGTTGCATTGGTTGGAAGAAGACGACATACCTGAGCAGATGCACCACCACTCATTGCATGGAGAAGGTTCATACCACCCTGACCATACTTCTCAAGATCATCCATATCCGTACCGTATTCGTCGGAAACTAATGAACCAGAATCGAAATCCTGAATAATATTAGCTTTTCCTTTTGATGAGAAAATAGGCTGGAGAACAGTTAATCTTTTTGGAAGGATTGCATCAGGTACAACAACAGCAGAATCATCGTAGATGACTGTGTTGATATATGCATCTTTGACGTATAAAGTATTATAAGTCATTTTTAGATTCCTCCAATTGGAAATTTGTGCATACGTTTACCGTTTTATATTAAGTGCAAGTTAATATTTTAAATTGTAAACTTATTATAATGTTATTTATTAATAGATGGAAGTTGACGAAAATAGTATAAGTTTTTCTTAAAAATATATATTATTTTTTGAAGTGAGGTAAAACAATAATGTATGCACACTTCAAAATAAATTATTTTAAAGGGGATGATCATGAAAAACAAAAAGATCTATGGTGTGTTATTAATAATTGTATTATTAGCAGTTTCAAAAGTTTTTGCAGTAGAAAATAACACAACCAACAATGCTAATTCAAAAATAGAATTAGCAAAAATTGTATTTAAAGATGAAATCAAAAAAGAAGTCGAAGAAAAAACTTATTTTGAATTCATCAAAGAAACAGTTCCAGCTAAATTTGTAAAACCATTTTATGATTTTACATATAAAAATAAAACGCTCGGAATCGAATTATTGGGAACCGCTAAACATGAAAGCGGTTGGAAAGTATTTGAGGGTCCTATTAATTCTAATGGTACTCGGGACTATGGTCCTTTAATGTTAAACTCTGCAAATTTAGAAAATGAAGATTTCATGAATTCATTTTCTGAAAATTGCAAAAAATACGAATACGACAGAGATATTTATTATATGTGTATTTGTATTAATTTTTACAAGTCAATCAGAACACAATATGGTCCTTGGTGCGCTCTTCAAATTTATAACGGCGGTTGGCGTACTATGAGAAAATCTTGTTCGGCAAGTTTGAAAAGACAAGTTACTAAATATGCTAGTAAAGTTTATTCTTATATAAATTCATATGAAATTGAATATAAAGAATTTTCTTCTTCACATTCTGAAGAATATTCAAACTATATAGCATTACGATATACTAATAAAATCAATAAATGTGTATATGAATTAGCTTTGTTTAATTTCATAATGTCAGATGATGAAGTCTTTGATTTCTGTAACACATTTACTAAAATCACATTAATTCCTAATAGAATCTGTCTTTTTGATGAGGAATCGTTTGCATTATATGTATTGGGGAAATGTATTCCTGAAAATGTATTATCATTGTTAACACCAGAAGATTTATATTTAAGTGATGATGAAGAGTATTTTGAAAGAATGTTGTGTTGATTTGTAATTAACAAAAAATAATTTCTCTACCCACCAATAAGGTGGGCAGAGTTTTATTTTTTATACATCAGAAAGTGCTTCTTCAATAGTAGATTCTTTCTGTGGTTCATTATATCTCTTTCTAACAATAGAAGTACTAATACCTTGTTTAGGGTCACCAGATGACATAGCTGCAAAGCTATTATACATTCGTCCTAATGAATCAACTTTAATAAATTGTTTATCCGACATTTTCAAATTAGGATTATTTTTTAAAGCAATTCTAAATGGAATTGCTAAATTATCTGGGGCTCTTGAAAGTTCAGCTATCATAACTTCTACAATAGTATCTGCAACCTGTGTATTAGTTTTATTTTCTTCACAACATTCACTAAAAAAGTTCATAATTTTATCATATGCTAATTCTTTTGGTAAGAATCCTTTAAGCATTAAGTCTACTACTTTCGAAACAGTTTTCCATGTACGTACGAAAAGAGTAGATTTTATAAATGTATCACCTTCTTGGAAATTTAAAATAGTAACTAAATTTTTATTTTCATCTCTTCCTTCTTCTATCTCAGAAGGACAAAGTGTTAATTGCATAGGCATTTTAAAAAGTATTTTATGTGGATTCTTAAGATTATCGATATCGAATTCTTTATCATCTAATCCATATACTTCTATATACATAATTCCAATAGTACTTATTTCCGATCCTAACATTTCTGCAATTTTATGATTAAAAAAATCTTGTGGTAATTTTACTCTTACAAAAGGAGCTTTAACGATAAGTCTATTATCCTCTGTATGTGCAAAAGTCTTTTTTATTATTTCTTCATCAGTCATATTAAACTCCTCATTATAAAAGAATGTTTTGAAATAAATAATATTAAAAATATATATTATTTAACGTATAAAACAATTTATAGGAGGAAAATATGACATATAATGTTGTATTAGAAGCTGAAGAAAAATATAATTCTCTTCAGACTCAAGAAGAAAAGAATGAAATGATGAAAGATACATTTCTTCAGACACTTTTAAGAAATCTTGAAGATTATGGTCTTGACATTTTAATCAAATGTGCAGATGTTCAAATTCAACACAAAGAAGGACTTAGTGAAGTTACATATAAAAATTTCAAGAAAACGTATATGCAAACTTCTGTATTCGTAAATACTTTGTTCAATAAATTGAATGATGAAATATACGAATATAATGGAAATCCATTATTGAACATCGTTACACATTTTCAATCTATAGGTCTTGGCAGTTTTGAAAGATTTGCTGCTAAATACGATCCAGCAACAGACACCATGACTTTCATGTTCAGAAGAAAATTTAATTATTAATAGGAGGAAGATATGAAAAATATCTTAATTAAGATTGAAGAAGAGTATAATACTCTTAAAAGTACAAGTGATCAGGAGAGGATGTTGAAAGATCCAATCTTATTATGTCTTTTGAAAACTGTTGAACGTGAAATGGAGTACGTATTTAAATATGGTCCTAAAGAAGAAGATGAAAACGGATATATTCATATTGAAGTTCCTTTCTTCGAAGGACTTGTTCGTTCAAATCCATTTCTTCGTACAGTTTATGGTGCTATCCATGATGAAATTATGGAAACCGAAACATGGGATTGTAACAAAGATCCGAGAATCAACATTTTCTCAGCTTTCCAGTCATCATCTTATGATTCGATGTATAAAACATTTATTCCTCGATACAATTTCGAAACAGATGTTTTAAAAGTCATTTATAAAAGACGATAAAAAGAATAGGAGTCATAATGACTCCTATTCTTTTATTTTTTATTTCTTTTCATTTACAATATCATAATTCAATTCAAATGTAATAATATCCCAAATTCCTGCTTTAAAGAAATTGAGATTTCCACCATATGAATTAGATGGATTATTTGATTTGAAATATTTGATATCGAATTTACAATTATTCTTTACAGCAATTGTTTTACCTTCAAACTCAACACCAGTGTGTTTAATGATATTAATTGCTTCATTAATAATTTTTTCATATGAATTCTTGAGACAAATATTAATAGTATTTCTACAACGCTCAGAAAGAGTGAATGTAGATTTATCAATAGCAGAGAAATCTTTTCCATCACGTTTAGCAATAGAACCATCTACATACTGATTATAATACCATTTTTCATTAATATTTGTAAGATTTTCATTTGTAACATTACGTGCAGCAATAAATGCTTCTTTTACATTTACAGGATTATTCTTAACAATAGTTGCAATTTCAAAGATTTTCTTTACATCTTCATCAAAGATTTTCTTAGCATAACGTTCTACACGAACAATAACTTTTGTATCTTTTGATGGATATACAAGTACATCATAAATACTATCATTATCAGAAAATTTTGTAATAGAAGTATCATAAGAAATACCTTTGATAATTTCATCATAATCTTTTATAGCTATTTTGAAAGAATTAAGACTCTTCTTCTTTTCTTTACTTTTAGCCTTATATGATTTAATCAATTCCTTTCTTGACATTACAGCTTTTTTCTGTTTATTTTTCTTTGTCTCTTTTTTATCTTCTTTCTTTTCTACTTTCTTTTCACCACATACATTATCAAAAAGTACTTTGAAACAGTTAGTAGCATATCCAAAGATATAAGAAATAGTCTGAAGACGAGATTCGTTAATATCAACATCACGCTGGAAAGAATAATCAAGACTCTGGAAAGCGATAGTTTTAGATCTTTCTCTGATATAATCTTCGTATGTTTTATCTTTTGGACAATTCTTAAATGCAAATGATTCAAGAATATATTCGTTAAAGAAATAATTCATACAATCGTGTCTGAGATTTTTGTTATTATTTTTATTTGCAAAATATGTATCAAAATTGTTAAATGCATAAATAACACTACATCCTACAAGCAAATGCAAGAAAGAAGAAACGACTGGCTTAGTTGCAGCAAGTTCATCTTCAAGCTGTGTTTCTTTATACCATTTATCAAAATCTTCATATTTAATTTCAGGTTCATTCTTTCTCTTTTCTTCAACCGCATCATTAACCTTTTTAATTGCTTCATTAAATTTCTTATATGAAGTAATAAACTGATATTCAAATGCAATATCTGTTGTGAATTCATGTTTATTTTTTACAGGTTTATTTTCATCAATTTTCTTAAGTTTGTAATTTTTAGAAGCAATATCATCAGCAATATCACTAATAAGTTTTTCATATGCATTTTCAAATTTAATATTATGACAAATAAGATGAGAGAATACTTTAATTGTATTTTTATATTCTTCGATAAACGGATCGATTTTTTCTTTATTTTCATAATAGAAGTTTTTAAGAATAGATTCAGAATCAAAATTAGAAGCCCATTCAATATCCACATTATTATCATGAATATCAATGAAATATCTAATAATATTGTTGAAGAACATTGAAACTGAATTTACGTTAATTTTGATCTTAGAATATTCTTCATCTGTATTATCTTTCATATTAATTTTGATTACATTATTGAAAGCATTAGCCAATGATTTAACATGCTGATATTCTAATGCAGATTCAGGACGTGCATAATATCCGCGGTTATCTGAATCTACAAATGCATATGTGATAAAACTATTGAAAATACCATTTTTTCTAAGATATGTCTTATAAGGTTTAATAATCTTATCGCGAATTTCTTCGATCTTATCTTCTACTTCTGTTGATTTCTTAGATTCTTCATCATATTTTTTAGTAATAACAGGTCTGATTTCTTCAATCATCCCTTTAATTTCTTCTACATTTGTATCTTTTGTGATTTCAGGAATAAATTTTTCAAGAGGTTTTTCAGCAATAAACTGATAATACTGATTAATACTGATTTTTCCTTTAGAGAAAGTTTCAAAACGTTCAAAGAAAAGTGTAGCTTCAGCTCTTGCTTTCTTAATATCTTCAGATTCAGTTTCAGGATCTTCCATAGAAATAGAAATATCATTTCTGATTTCAACATATTTGTTATAAAGAGTATCCTGTTCAGCAGGACTTACACTTGGGGAACTAATCTTGTTAATTAATTCCGGTACTTCATTGATACGTTTAAGATTAAGTTTTTCATATGTTTCTTTACCATATTCTTTTTCAAAATCTTTATTTAAGAATTTTACAAGATATTCTACATTACCTGAATCAACATTTTCAAGCGATTCATGTAACAAATTTGCCATTTGATAATTCTGATCGCTGAATTTATTTTTATTTTTAATTTCGTTAATTTCTTTATTTTCATCAAGTGTAGGATTTCCCTTAGCTTTTTCAGACGTATCTACAAATGCCTGAGCAAAAGCTGCATTTGCTGTACTTGATACGAGTCCTACGATTGTACCATCATTCTGCAGCTGACCGAGGTCATGTCTTGCAATATTCTGATATGTAGCAATATGCTTCTTAGCATTTGCTTCGCGACGAAGAAGTTCGTTCTTGATTTTTTCGTTATGTTTTGGAAGATCTGTAATTTCTGTAGCAAAAATGCTTTTTGCAGCTTCAATATCAGATTTTTCTTTCTTGATTTCATCTGTGAGTTCTTCTTCTTTAAGAGCTTCAATTTCCTTAAGACGAGCATCAATCTTTTCAATCTGTTCTTTACAGTTCTTCTCGCGGATTTCCTGACTTTTTTCATCAAGCTCATTTCGAATGGCTTCGATGATATTTCTTGATTCTCGAATTTCATATTCGAAATCAGTTAATACAATATCAGAATCTCTCAACTTAACTGCATCATCATGAGTGAATTCAGGAATTCCATCCTTATCCATTACAATTTTGCTCATATCGATGTATACAGAAGAATTTTCATCACCCATCTGTTTTTTATGTAACTGTGCTAATCGATTAGCTTCAGCAGTAACTTCTTCAACACTCTTTTCGTGTGGTGTGATTTCGTTTTCTTCTTTAGTTGCTGGATCAACTACAATCCCTTCTTCTGACATTGCCTCTGGAGGAACTTCAGAGGATTCGACGTGTTCAGTATCCTTAATCTCAGGATTCTCTGATACATGTTCCTGTTTTTGTTCTACGACCTTTTCTTCAGCCATGATAGAACCTCCATTAATTTATTAAAACTACTATTAAATAGTATAACTATATGTACAGCGCATAATAATAATTAATATAATAATTTAAAATATTTTCGTAATAAATAAATATTTTATCTATTATTATATTGTGAGAAAATGAATTATAAGATTTTCTAAGTACACGTATGTTCAAGGTTTGACGTGTGCGGGCTTACCGGGATGAAAGAATTGAAATATATGCAGGATGCCTAATGAAACCTAAATTATTTAACTTAAAAAAAATAAGAGGAGGTTATTCCTCCTCTTATTTTTTTAGTTTACTAAACTTTTATTTAAATTGTAATCGAAATCTTTGATTTGTTTATAGAAAGGATCAGCTATTTTTTCTGTTATATATGAATATCTGTATTGTTCATTTAGAACTATATTCATAAAATATCTAGTGATCAATTCATCATCTTCATATTTTATATTATAGAAAATATTAATTTGATCATCAAGATTATCATAATTATCACATGGTGCAAACTCATTTAATTTTTTAAAGAAATTATAGAATTTAAATTCTGATGGATCCTCAATAATTAATTTAGCATATTTGATAAAATAAGAAATTTTATCTTTATAATCCATTCTATAAAAATCTTTTTTTCTAGTTTCAAGATATTGTGTTTTAGCAGCACTTATTACACTAATAGGATCAACTGAAGTATCTCCTATAATAGGAATATTTACCAATTTATTCTTTTCATAAACATCTTTAAAATTATAACCAGATTCATAAAAGTTATAATAGAGAAGATAATCAACTAATAAAATTTCAGGTTTTACTATCATAAAATAATAAATATTATAAACATTTTCAAATCGTTTTTCTTCATCATTAAATGAAATTCCTAATGTACGTCTTAAATAATATTCTACACCATCCATGAATTTATCATAATCTTCTTCATTATCTTCATTAATATATTCCATAACATTTGGAAATTCATTTTCTGGTACTTTAATAATATTAATAAAGAACCATTTCATATAATCATAATTATCAATTTCTATTTCAGGATTAGGTGTAAATTGATATTCTATGTAATTCATCAAATCATCAAATGAAATAATATTTTTTGGTGGTGTATCTGTTATTTCAAATACTTCTGTTCTATCATCGATATCGTCTATTATTGTTTCCATAATTTACCTCATTTATATTTAAATGTCATAATACACATTATTAAATATATATTATTATTAGTCATTAAACTTAATATATATAAGGAGGACTTTTGATGTATGGGTAATAATGATACAATTCAAACTTGTAAAGAAACAGGTAAGAATTGTTATAGTAGACGTGTTGCAAATGAGTTAGTGAACTCACAAAAACATCACAAAAAGAAAAATATAAGAATCAATAAAGGTAAAATTCCTTTAAGATCTTATTATTGTGAATTTTGTAAGTCATATCATTTAACATCTACTCCGTTCCACCGAATGGTTCAATATGATTTGGAAAAAAGAAAACCGCTAAAGGAGATTTAAATGGAATCACACAAATCATATAAGTTTGATGATGAAAGAGGTAATAATTTTAATATTACTGTAAATCATTATCATGCTGTATCACCAAGATCACCTATGCAGAATATAGGCGATATGATAGCTCAAACAATGATGACAAAAGCTATCTGCGATGCATTTGCTCCAAGAGAAGAATTACCAGAAAGACTTCTTCCTAGAAATTCTGTTCTTATAGGAAATGATGCAGTCGAACAAATCGAATATGAAATTCATGATGATATCGAAGATTATACTTTTGAAATTTTATCGATGTCAGAAATGCACAATATAATGATCATGAAAATCAAATTCGATTCTCCAATTGATTTTTCTGAATTTACAAAAAACTTTTATGATATTTCAGAAAATGTTAAAAAGAAACTTTCTGTCATCAATAGTAAAAACCATCAATTTACTTTTGAATTTGACATGAAAGATATGGGTAAAATCGTGTGTGCCTGTATAAATAATAATTTCTATACTAATCTTGTGAAGAAGTATGGAAATGGTAAAGAACGAGTTTATTTCAAAAGAGAAATAGCGGAAAAACTCAATGTTCCATTTTTACCAATTTTATCAGGCATCGATTTTATAGTCGATACAGAATCTTTATTCAAAATCA
>Ga0326511_10001709_pt1 | contig 18105 bp, 17 predicted proteins | sample 0_2496_0518_D_FD_203701 | JGI IMG/M metagenome (GOLD analysis project Ga0326511, IMG submission 203701) | Bovine rumen microbial communities from UC Davis, California, United States - 0_2496_0518 | ecosystem: Host-associated > Mammals > Digestive system > Stomach > Rumen | place: USA... | reverse complement strand
CTCCCATCCTGACAGGCGGTAAACAAGAAAAATCCATCCGTGCAGGTACGGAAGCCGTTCCGCTGATTGCCGGATTCGGTGAGGCCGTCCGACTGATGCAGGATAATATAACAGAACGTCTGGAATCAACACAGCATAAAAAAGAATATTTATTGAATTTATTATCTGAAATACCTGATATTATGATCAATAGTGAGACTGATAAAAATTTCAGTTCGCCGTATATTTTAAATTTCTCTGTCAAGGGGATTCGCTCAGAAATCATGTTGCATTACTTAGAGAGTAAAGAAATTTATGTTTCAAGCGGTTCAGCATGTTCCAAGGGCGCGAAGAGCGGAGTCTTATCAGTCTATCATGTGCCGGACAGTTCAGCAGACTGTGCGATTAGAGTCAGCTTCTCAGAAGATACCACAGAACAGGAATTGGATTTATTAGTACAGGCCATTCAGGAAGGTCAGGCTAATCTGATTCATAAAAAATAAACAGGAGCGTATTATATATGATTGATCACGGAAAAGCATTCGACTGGGGGAAAACCTCTCAGGATTATGCGAAATTCAGGGATATTTATCCAGAGAGCTTCTATCAGAAGATTATCAGCCGGAATATTGGCATACAAGGACAGAAAATTCTGGATATTGGCACAGGAACGGGCGTACTTCCTCGGAATTTATATCAATACGGAGCTGACTGGACAGGAATTGATGCTTCTGAAAATCAGATTCAGGAAGCGAAAAGACTCGCCAATCAGCAGGGAATGAAGATTCATTTTCAGGCTGTTCCGGCTGAACAGGCTGATTTCTCAGAATCTTATTTTGATGCTGTCACAGCATGTCAATGCTTCTGGTATTTCAAGCCGGAATTATTAATGCCGATATTAAAAAAAATTCTAAAACCCGATGGGAAAATTTTAATACTCCAGATGGAGTGGCTTCCTTTTGAGGATGAAATCGCTCAGGCAAGTGAAAATTTAGTATTGAAATATAATCCCGACTGGACAGGCGCAGGGGAGAAGCGGCATCCTGTATATCTTTCTGATACAGTTCTGCAATATGCTGATCTGATCTCTCAGGAAGAGTATGCCGAACAGATTCCGTTTACCCGTGAAACATGGCATGGAAGAATGAAATCCTGCCGAGGTGTCGGAGCTTCTCTCTCTGAAAAAGATTTTGCTGACTGGGAACAGGAGCATAAAAAATTATTATCTCAGATCGTACCGGAAAATTTTAAGATTCTGCATTATATCGCTATGGCAGAATTGAAAATCAAGAAAGGAAATTGTCATGAAAGAAATTATTTTAGTCAAATACGGTGAAATGGCTCTCAAAGGTCAGAATAAATACAGCTTTGAAGATATTTTATTCAAGAATATCAAATTCCGGCTGAAATCAATCGGAAAATTCAAATACAGTTCCGCACAGTCTACGATTTATATCGAACCGGATGAGGATAATATTGATCTTGATGATGTAATCTCTAAATTACAGAAAGTATTCGGCATTGCCGCAATTTGCAGAGCCTGTGTCTGCGAAAAGGATTTTGCTGATATTCAGTCAAAAGCTGTGGAATATCTCAGAGAAACTCTCGAAGATGCAAAGAGCTTCAAAGTCGAGGCAAAACGTGCGGATAAGAAATTCCCTATGAAATCCCCTGAAATCTGTATGGAACTCGGCGGAACGATCTGCGAAGCCTTTCCGGAACTTGCTGTTGATGTTCATCATCCGGAAGTTACTGTGATTGTTGAAATCCGTGATACAAATGCATATATCCATGCAGGCCGTATAAAGGGTGCTGGTGGCCTTCCTGTCGGTTCCAGCGGTAAAGCCTTGTTATTACTCTCCGGAGGCATTGACAGCCCTGTGGCGGGCTATATGATGGCCAAGAGAGGGGTCAGAGTATCAGCAATTCATTTTGTCAGTCCGCCTTATACTTCCGACAGAGCAAGAATCAAAGTCGAACAGCTCTGTGAAAAATTAACACCCTACTGCGGAGATATTCATTTCTACTGTGTACCGTTTACAGAAATTCAGGAAGAACTCAAACGCAGATGTCCGGAAGAATATTTTACTATTTTAATGCGCCGTCTGATGATGATCATTGCTCAGAAAATCGCTCAGAAAGAAGAAGCTCTTGCTTTGATCACCGGCGAAAGTGTCGGACAGGTCGCAAGTCAGACAATGCAGGCTATGGTCTGCACGGATGCTGTCTGCAACATACCGGTATTCCGTCCGCTGATCGGTATGGATAAAACTGAAATTATCGAAATTTCCAGAAAAATAGATACGTTTGATATTTCCGTCCAGCCTTATGAAGACTGCTGTACTGTCTTTACGCCTCGGCATCCGAAAATCAGACCTCAGCTCGAAGCGGTCGAAAAAGCACAGCAAAAAGGCGATTTTGATTCTATGATCTCTCAGGCTGTTCAGAATACGGAACTGAAAATTTTCAAATTCTGGAATCCTGCTTCAGATACAGAATGATTTGACAGATTCCGGAAATCATGTTATAATAAAATAAACATATTTATAAAAGCAGGAGAAATTTTCATTATGAGCGTAAATCTGACAAAAAATCAGAAAGTAAATCTTTCTAAATCCGCCCCCAATCTGAAAGAGGTCTGTGCAGGGCTTGGATGGGATGCAAATAAATTTGCACTGTTCAATATTGACTGTGATGCGTATGCCTATCTTCGGGACAGTTCCGGCAAAATTACAGAAACTGTCTATTTCGGCCACCTGAAAGGTGCAAACGGTGCTGTTCAGCATATGGGTGATAATCTGACCGGTGAGGGCGAAGGAGATGACGAACAGATTGTCATTCATCTGGATCAACTGCCTGAAAACTGCAAATCTGTTGTGATTGCAGTAAATATCTTTTTTGCAAAAATAAAATTTCAGGATTTCGGAAAAATCAAAAATGCCTATATCCGCATTGTCAACAGCAATTCCCGTTCTGAAATCTGCCGTTTCGATATTTCCGGCAATCCGGAATTCAAAGGCAAGGATTCCATGATTTTCGGAAAACTTGTCAAGGACGAAAATCAGACATGGGAATTTATAGCAATCGGCCTTCCGTATGCTTCACAAAGCATGATGGAAGCCGATATCAGTCAAAATATCTGAACAGCTCCGGATGCTTGACATTTCTGCATTCCTGTGCTATACTAAATAAGTAAATAAAAACTACAGGTGGTGTATGCATGGCAGATGAACATAAATATAATACGATAAAAAACGCTTTGCAGAATCAGGAAGAAATTCACCAGCCGTCCAAGAAAAAAAAATCCGGTAAGAAAAAAGGCAAATCCAAAAAGAAAAAAAGAAGAAAACGCAGAACACTCGCTCAAAGAATCGCCGGATTATTTCCCCAACAGGGCGACAGCGTTTTTGAAGTCTTCCGGAAAATGACTTTTTTGGCCTCTTCTATGGTGTTCATTGTCTGCCTTGTGCTGATCGGTAAATATTTCTGGGAAAATCATCAGAATGCACTTGTCGCAGAAGAAACACAGAGAATTCATGACTCTGTCATCGAACCAGAACGAAAACTCCCCAGAGAAACAACTCCCGAGGGAGAACCGGAAGAACGCTATGAACTTCTTGCAAGTGCCCGTAATCTGCTCGCAGTCAATAAAGATGTCGTGGGCTATATCAGCATTCCGAATGAACCTAAAATTGCCTATCCGGTTTTGCAGAGAAAAAATGACGAGGACGGAAATTCTTATTATCTGGATAAAAATATCAATCTGGAATACGCAAGAGCCGGCTCGATCTTTATGGATTACCGTGATTATTTCGATAACATGGTTGAAAATCTCGATGAAGGTGGCAATCCTGACGGCACTTACAAGAGAACATTCCCGAACTCACAGAATATTATCATCTACGGGCATAATATGCATGATTACTCCATGTTCGGTGCTTTGAAATATTATACTAATAACGAATCTTATTATGATAATCATCCGATTGTCGAGCTGGAATCGAATTATATGAAATATAAATATAAAATTTTTGGCATGATTATTGTCGATGTCGAAGATGATACAGAAACAAGATTCGATTACTGGAATACGCTGAATTTTAAAGACGAAACGGATTTTTATAATTATGTCAATGAAATCAAACGGCGGACAATCCGGCTGACAAATGTCGATGTCACATATGGAGATCAGCTTCTGACATTATCCACCTGTAACAGCACGTTCAATGACGGCAGACTTGTTGTATTTGCCCGTCTTCTGCGCGAAGATGAGGATTTATATGAAGGCTGTACCAGTGTTGCAAATCCGAATGTAAAATGGTCTAACAGCTATTACAGATGGCATAAGAATGCTTATGACCCGAATGCCGAATTTATCCCTTATGGCTAATTCTCAGGAAAGAAGGAATCACGAATGAACAGAATTTCAAAAAAACAAAAATTTCTCACAGGTGTATTATGCACGGCTCTGCTGACGGCTGTCAGTGGTACGACAGTATTCTCGGCCGTCAATGCAGAAGTTGCAGATGCTCCGGCAGAAGCTCCCGCTGTTGCCGGTACAGGTGAAAAAGTATCAAGCAGTACTGTCAGCTTACAGATCGCACAAGGGCCTTTCGGTACACCGAACGGCGAATCCGGTATGGCAAAATCTATGAAACAGTATAACGGCGATTCTGTCGGCTGGATTAAAATTGATGGTACAAAAGTCAATAATCCGCTTGTACAGTGCGAAGATAATGATTTTTATCTCTCGATCGGCTTCAATCATCAGCCCTACAGAGCAGGAACAGTCTTTATGGATTACAGAAATCTGTTCGGTTTCGGACAGGAAAACTGGTCGGATAATATTATCTTATACGGCCATAATATGGCGAATAACGAAATGTTCGGCTCGCTCCGGAGATACCGTCAGGATCTGAGCTATTATAAAGATAATCAATTTATTGATTTATATTCTAATTATGAACATGCGACTTATGTGATCTGTGCTCTGCCAATTACTTACGGCGGTGCGGATGCTGATTGGCGTTACTGGGATATGGAAGAATTCAGCTCGGAAGATGAATTCAATACTTATATGCAATATGCCAAAGATCAGAGCGTAACAAAAATTAATAATGTCGATGTCAAGTACGGTGATAAGCTCCTGACACTCTCGACTTGCTATTCTGATGAAGATAATTCCCGCTTCTTAGTCATTGCAAGAAAGCTCAGGGCAGGGGAGACAGCGGATTCATTCTCCGGTTCTGCTCCGGATGCAGATGCCTGATTCTCAGAGAGGATAATAAAATTATGCATACTATACTGAAAGCATTGTTATGCTGTCTGCTTTCGTTCATCATCACCGGAGGGCAATGCCTTCCGGTGATTGCTGAAACAGGAGAAAAATTAAGCTCTGTAGAAATCATCCGTTCTGAGAATTCTGAAATACAGTCAGAAGATCAAACACAGAAGAAAAAAACAATCTCTGCTTATGGCGATTTTTCTTTGATTTCTTATCAGACTGTCGAAAATTCAGAAAATCAGGAGGCTGTTCTGATTTCTGATAAAAGCAGGGAAGATATTGTTGTTTCTAACGAACCGACCCCATCCGCTGTGGATGTCGAGAACGTTCCGGCCGGAAATTTCGCTTTTACTACTTACGGCTGGGGACATTGTGTCGGTCTGAGTCAGAACGGGGCGAATTTCTATGCCATCTACGGAGGCTGGAATTATCAGGATATTTTATTTCATTATTACCCAGGAACAGTCCTCATGAATACCGGTACGGCAGAAACTGAAATGATTACCGTTCAGGGAGTCCCTGGGAATTCGCTCCAGCAAGTCGCCGAGATCGTCAACAGGGAAGTAGGACCCTCATTTCATCCCGAAGCAATCAAGGCTCAGGCCGTAGCAGTCTATACCTATATTAAATTCTATCATAACGATTCACATGATTTGAAAGGCAAGCCTGATCCTGCACAGAATATCATAGATGCCTGTGCCTCAGTACTCGGCGAGGCTCTGTATTATGATAATGATTTCGCTATGACTATGTTCGGAGCTTCCTGCGGTGACCTCACAGCAGACAGCAATGATATTTTCCAGATGAATCTGCCATATCTCAGGAGTGTTTCAAGCGATTACGATTCTCAGTATGATCCGCATTACGGAGATGTAAAATATTTCACAATTGAAGAAGTCAGAAATATTATTCAGAATGCGTATGATATTACACTTTCTGATCAGCCGGAAAACTGGATTCAGATTATTCAGGGAAACGGAGGCTATGTCCGACAGGTAAATATTGATAATCAAATGACCGTTTTGGGAGATTCGTTCCGTTATAAATTTGATCTGAAATCTCCGAAATTCACTTATGTATATTCCGAACCTGAAGAAAACTTTGAAGAAGCTCCGGAGGAAATTCCTGAAAATCCAGATGATCAAAACGAAGAATTCGCTGATGCAGTCGAGGAACTGCCTGAGAATCTTTTCTGATTCTTTGTGCAATATGCTGAATTAATCTAATGATAAAATAGAACCTAATTTGGTAATAATCACTAAAAATCAGCCAACCAGATAGAAAATCAAATCTGGTTGGCTGATTTTTATCTTATAAAAAAATACTCTGAAAAATAGACTGTCTAAAATTTTTTAATCTAAAACTTCACAAAATTTATATTTAATGCAATTTTTAATATTATTCTCCCTCTTGACATTTTCACATGTTTGTGATAAAATATAAAAACAAGAGTGTAATCGTTTTTTCAAGCTAAAAAATAATAAAGGAGATTTTTAACATGGCTCGTCAGCATCATAGCGATATGGATATTGATGTCCCCGTTGATGAAGAAATTGAAGAAGAATCTGAATCTGTCATTTCCAGAATCGCGCCCATTCTTTTGATCGCGTTTCTGATTATTGCAATTATTGCTGTTTTAGGATTTGGCTTTGTGAATCTTGCAAAAAGAAGCCCCAGAAATAATATGGATTATATCCGCAATGAATTGGAAACAACTTCTACGACTGTAATTCAGACAACTGCCGAACAACTGGATTTGGTTACCACTGCTCCGCATAAGATAGTTTCTACTTCCACAACGGAAACAAATGTGATTATTTATGAATATGAGACTGCATATTCTGAAAAATATAAATATACGACTTATTATAATTATAAAAAAACTACTGCTTCTAAAAAAGAAACGGAAACTGATACAGAAACGGATAAATCCAGTACGGAAACTGATGAATCCGGTACTAAAAAAGCAACAGAGACTAATTCTACTAAAAAAACTACTGCCGATAATGACGATGATGAACCTCGCCGGACTACTGAACGTACTGTTACTGTGACTGAAGCAGCAACTGAAAAAGAGAAAACTACGAAAACTCCTGTTCAGACTACTAAGGCCCAGACAGAAACTACAAAGAAAACAGAAACTAAAACAGAAACTATTCCTGTATATACAGAACCTGTGTATACAGAAGAACCTGAAACTGCTCCCCCTCCGCCGGTATATACTGAGCCGGAATATGAACCTGAAATTCCTGAAACCGCTCCGCCTGCCCCTGTTGTTACCAGTCCTCCCGAACCGGAGTATGAACCGGAAGTCCCTGAAACTGCTCCTCCTCCCCCTGCTTATGAATATGAGGAATATAATGAGGAATAATAATTATGATTTATACTGAATCTACTAAAAAAGCATTGAAACTCTGTTTTGAAGCTCATAAAGATCAGGTCGATAAAAGCGGTATGCCTTATGTATTTCATCCGTTTCATCTCGCTGAACAAATGCAGACCGAAGAAACTGTCATTACAGCTCTTCTGCATGATATAATCGAAGATACTGACTATACAATCGGAGATCTGAGAAACATGGGCTTTTCTGAACAGATTCTTGAGGCTCTTTCCCTGCTGACTCATGATGATCATTCAGAATATATGGATTATATCATGAAAATCCGTCAGAATCCGCTTGCAAAAGCCGTTAAACTTGCAGATTTGCGTCATAACAGCGATCTTTCAAGACTAGACAGCATTGATGAGAAAGCTCTGAAACGATGCGAGAAATATCATAAAGCAATAGAATTATTATCAGAATAAATCCAAACAGCACTCTGTTCAGAGCAGAGTGCTGTTATTTTTGTATATTATGACGAAAACAAAAGTGTTTTGTTACTGATCTAATTCAGCATAATGCACAAGATTTGCAATATAAGCTCGTACATTCAGCAATATCATCATGAATCATAAACCAGTCGAAATGCTTTGATAAGATGATAAAATCATCAAGCCATCCGTCAGTCTCACTCAGGACCTGAAAGATTTCATCCAGACAGCCCTCATAAACCCAGCCTTCGGATAAAATCAGAAAGCACTTCCCTGCTGATTCAGGAATTTCGTTTCTGATCTGATTCAGATAGATAATCCAGTTACAGGACTGTAGAAATCCAGCAATGCCGATATGATATAAATCTTTTCTGATATGCATGTGATTGTGTGTCAGAGGAATAACAGACGGTGTAAAATTCTGATAATCGCAGAAAGCATAATAAAATTTTCTGATAATTTTATCATAATTAAATTTAGAATACTCATGAAATTTCTTTCTGTCGATCTTCTCTTCTTTAATGATTTCTTCTATCTCGTCACGAATCCAGTATCTTACAGGCTTCTGCAATGTCCTTTCCTGCCATGCTGTTGATTTCCAGTCATCCATGATTATTTTACCAGCCTTTTGAGCAGAATCAGATCATAGATATTCCAGATACCGTCAGCATTCAGATCAGCATTGCCCGAAATATGCACATCACGCTTATGCAGATAATCCTGTAATAATTTAATATCCTGACTGTCAATACTGCCGTCAGCGTTCAGGTCGCCTTTCTGAACAGCCTGTTCCGGATAGATATTCTCGATTGTATATAATAAAATTTCCTGTGATACTCCGTTCTGAGCCGTAATTCTGACAGAGTAATCCCCTGCTGATTCCTGACTGATGTCATTCAGTATCAGAGTCTGATTCACTGCTCCGGAGATTTCTGCTCCGTCTTTCAGCCACTGATAAGAAACGTTCTCCAGAGAGGTAATCGCCTGCATGGTATAATCCTGATGTTCATTCAGAGATACTCTCTGATATGCCGAATAAATCGGAAAAGTGCTGTTCAGTGTACAGTCCTCTGCGATCAGTTCTCCGACTCCTTTCCAGCCGTCTCCTTCATCCTGAACGAAGATTCTGACTTTATCGAAGACTGTTCCGGATTCGATATTCATAGATTTCATATCAATCTTGAATTCAGCAAAATCAGAGCTTTTTTTGAAATCAAATCCTGTATGATCATCGCCTTTTGAATAATAGCACCATCCGGCGGACTGATAATAAATCCAATAAGAATCGCCGTCATGTTCAAGCCGGAGATTCCAGACAGGCTGATTGACATTATGATGCACTTCTGCTCCGATATAGAGATACTGATCATCAGCGGACATATAGAGCTTATTCTCTCCGGATTCAGCAATCAGATTCTGTTCTGTCCATTCTGATTCGCTTGAACGAATGCCGTCAAAAATAAAGACATTGCCGGATGTATAGAAATCAGTCTGATAATTTGATTTTTGATGATTATTATTTTCTGTAATCTGCACAGAGCCGAGTTTATTCGCTCCTAAAGAAGCGTTCCAGATATCCGGATTCGCAAACTGTACAGTTCTGAGATTGCCGTCAGGAATCTCCTGATTGCCGACAGAAAGTCTTAAATAGACATTCCATTCTCCGGCTTCAAGATTATCCGGAACTTGAATTTCAAGATTTTCCTGTGAAGTCGTACAGGAATACCATTCACGGGAATCTATATCAATATCCTGAATGATATAATTACCGTCTTTTTCGAGGAGAATTTCTGCGTTCTGAGGTCTGATCGGATTCGCAAAGCCTGTATTTTCAACGGAGAAATTCAAATTGAAAGTGCTTCCCTGTTCAGCCGTCTGATTCAGATCGCAGTCACGGATCACAAAGCGATAGCCTAAATGATCACGGATGAACTGAAAGACAGTCTGTCCGTAATAAGCTGAATTATCCACACCGGAAATATCATATTGCTGATCAAAAGTATAATTTTTATAAAGCTGATAGATATTAGAATTAATATAGCTCAGATGCGTTTTATACATTTCAGGAATCGCATTTTCCGGCAGATAAGTATCATATTTCTGTGCCCACTCCAGATTGCCGGAGAATTCTCCGCCGTAATAGGTTCTTGTGGTTTGATTGCCGAGCCATGCAGTTTCAATTTCACGATTCGAGTAAGTACCAAGATCAGAATCAGAACCCATATAGCCATCATTATACAAGCCGACTCTGGAAGCCTTGCTTCCGGCTTCGGAAACCCAGTCAGCAAGATCTTTCGTTTCGATTCCGGCCCATTTCGCAAAGATATTCGGCGTTCTGACAGTAACCGGAATATCATCCGGAGTCATATCTAAAACAGCATCCAGTAACTGTGCTTTATATTCCAGAGACGTATATTTTCCGCTGTGCTGTTCGCCCCATGCTCCGACAAAACCGGATTCGACATACATCAGAATATCTTTGTAGTCTTCTAAAAAACCGTCCTGTTTGATCTGATCAATATGATGCAGTACCTGTTCAAAGCTAGCCGGTTCAGGATTGGTTTTTCCGTTGGCATCATACCGGAATCTAAGAGCAACTGTCGAGCCGTTTTTCCGGCAGTTTTCGAGCGTTCCTCTCATAGCTGTGAAAAACTGCTGATCTAAATCATAATCCGTTCCCTCGAGATAGACAGAATTTCCGTCAGCATCCGTTGTCGTTGTTCCGTTGACTCCTGATGAAAATGCACCAATATCAACAAACATCAGTACCAGATTTCCGGACGGATTCTGAATCGCTGTCTGATCGGGCTTACAGGTATACCAGAGTGTTTTTGTATAGCCTGCGGCCGGATTATTAATTGTCGCAACAGATTCCTGATAATTCATGCCGGAATCTGTCAGTTTCTGATCTTCTCCGGCACTGACCGCAAGCGACATTGCTGATACTGTACAGGCAATTCCGGCAGAAAGCAGGATTCCGGATGTAAATTTTTTGAAAAACATATAGCATTCTCTCCTTTTCTAAAATAGATCGTATTCTTATTTTAGCACATTTTCACAAAATTTGCAATAGCATTTCAAGTATTTTCTGATTAGCACTTGCATTTTTTAATATTTTCTGTTATAATAAAAACAGTGCGGCAATTTGTTACGGATTTGTCGAAAACAAGTGCATTCTGTCTATGCGATTTGTACATAATGCGAATAGCAAAAAACCTGTCGTTTATGCTATAATAAATATGCTTGCAATAAAAATATCAACAGAAAGAAGCTGAAAGAATGTCAAGTCAAACATCGAAAAGCAAGAAAAACAGCAAGAAATTCCCAATGGATTCTGAAGTTACAAGAGCGGTTCTGATTTTTCTTCTGCTGCTGGTGATTATTGTACTTTTGGTAGCGGCTTTTATGAGTCTCGGCCATGGTGCAGAAAATACCAATACAGGCAATGTCTATCATATAGAAGCTCCTGTCGAAGAGGAAAATTCTACTGTTGCCGAGCCGATTGCAACTACGACAGACCCGAATCACGGCAATACAGAAACACAGCCTGTTCCTGCTGAGGTACTCGACCCGTCACTCGCAACAGAGAGCATTACTTATACAGAAACTTCTCTTGACATCGCTCCTGAAACTGTTCCTGCTGTCGAAACAGGTGAAAACGGTGAAGCTGCTGCAACTTCTGTTGTATATACTGCTGCTTCGCCTTATACGACTACAGGTGCAAGACCGGACAGCCCTACTCCGGTATATGTAGAAACAACTGATCCTTATGCAGGAATCGCCACGCTCGCACCGCCTCTGACAACTGCCGGAGAAAGCGGTATGGGTAATACTACAGTAACAACAACCGTACAGCAGAATACCCCCGCTGATGGTTCTGTCACAAATACGAATTATGTTATTGCTCTGAGCGGTTCTGCGGGAATTTATTCCAGTCCGAACGGAAGTTCCAATGGTACAATCGGTTCAGCCGGTTCTTTCACGATCGTACAGGAAATGACAGATACTGCCGGAGTAAAATGGGGCAAGCTCAAATCCGGTGCAGGATGGGTAAGACTGAATTAAATATAAAAAATCCTCTCGTTTCAGATCGGGAGGATTTTTTCAATGCTTATTCTGTTTTTACTGTAATTTCTGCATCAGCATTATTGATAATAATTATATATTTGTCATAGCATTTGAAGCTGACTTCATTTTTAGCCGTATCATTTGTAATAGAGCTTTCTTCAATATTGGGGTCTGCCATATTATGCAGATAATTGAATACTTCAAGCGAACGGTTTCCGGCATCTTTCTGTTTATAATTATCTGTTTCGAGGAAATCTTCCAGTTTCTTGTAGATGACAGCATATTCAGCAGTTTCAGGATTTTCTGTTTCTCCGGAGGTTTCGTTTTCCGTATCAGCAGAAGTTTCCGAGGGCTGTGTTTCTGTAGTTTCGGGAACAGTTGTTTCTGCTTCTGTGGTGACTTCTTCTGTCTGGGATTCTGTAGTAATTTCCTCTGTTTCAGAAGCTGTAGTCTCCTGCTGAGTTACAGGAGAAACTCCATTTTTGACAGCTTCTTCCAGCTGATCAAGATCAAATAAATCTGATTTCTGATAAGCGATCATCATAGTTTTATAACCGTCCGGATAATCCTGACTGCCGACATAGGCTTCTGAGAACTTGCCTTCTTTGAGATTCAGAGTCGTATCACTGAGATTGATAATATCAACCAGTTTATAACCGCACTCCTGAACAGAATAGCTTGTGCCGTCCTTGTCCTGTACAGTTCCGGAGTCATTTTTTATTAAAGCATAGCGATTTCCGTCACTGGAATGGAAAATAATATCATCACTGTAAGTCCAGACTCCGATTGTTTTTTCAAACGGAATCGTTTCTTTTTCCGGTTCGGATTTTGTAATTTCTGACTGAGAACTGCTGTTGTCTGATTTTGAAGCTGTATTATTATTATTGCCACAGCCTGTAAGCATCAATGCACAGAGGCAGAACGCTGTTATCAGAAATATATTTTTTTTCATAAATCTCGCTCCTTATGAATATATATTTTTCTATCTGATTTATAGTATAACACAGAATCTGAAAAAAGTCAAGTTTATTTCTCCAGCATGACTTTCTGTAGAATAGCATATTTCTGCCCGTTTTTCAATTCGATGCAGATCAGCATATCGCCATTATGAGCGTGTTTCCAGTCCAGAAAGTTAATGCATTGATAAGTATTTCCGTAGAAATCATCTACAAAATACGGATGCTTGCCGGAATCCGGTTTTTTTTCAGCAAATTTTCTCATATTTAGTGTATAATGATCTTTCTTGATACAGTCATAATCTGAATTTTTCCCGAAAATTTTTCCGATACCCTGTAAAAACATGACAAGGGCCATGACTGTCGAAATTACCCAGTATGATACCAGATTTGAATTATAGATAATGCCCAGTTTTGTATATTTCATATCAAAAAAATTGATGAGATTAAATATCACAGCAATGATTATCATACAATACATAGTAATCATATGCTGACCTCTTCGTTCATTGATATATTTCAGTATATCTCTTTTCTGCTTTTCATTCAGCCACATCTGATAATTCTGCATGATCATGCCTCCTGATGTAAATTATATTTACATCATGATAGCATGATTTATTTGTTTTGTCAATCTGTATTTTTCACAAAAAATTCATTGACATCAGCCTGATTTTATGCTAAAATATAAAATATATCAAATCAGAAAGAAGGATTTTTTTATGACAATGCTTACAGATACTCTTGCCTATATCGGCGTGAATGATCATGAAATTGATTTATTCGAGGGACAATATCAAGTTCCCAATGGTATGGCATATAATTCTTATCTTATTCTTGATCAGAAAATTGCTGTGTTCGATACTGTGGATTTTAATTTCAGAGATCAATGGCTTGCGAATCTGAAAGAAGCTCTCAGAGACAGAAAGCCGGATTATCTGATCATTCAGCATATGGAGCCTGATCATTCTGCTAATATCAAGGCTTTTTTAGAACTTTGGCCGGATACAGTTGCTGTCGGAAATACAAAGACTTTTCAGATGCTGAATGCCTATTTTGATGATCTTGATCTCGGTGATAAAAAGTTAACAGTTGCTAATAATGACAAGCTCTCACTCGGAAAACATGAGCTTCAATTTATATTTGCTCCTATGGTACATTGGCCGGAAGTCATGTTTACTTATGATATGACAGATAAAATTTTATTCTCCGCTGATGCATTCGGAAAATTCGGTGCACTCGATGTCGAGGAAGAATGGGCCTGCGAAGCAAGAAGATATTATTTCGGAATTGTAGGAAAATTCGGCGCACAGGTACAGGCTGTACTGAAAAAGGCCTCTGCTCTGGATATTCAGATGATCTGTCCTCTGCACGGCCCTGTTCTGAAAGAAAATTTAAATTATTATCTTGATTTATATCATATATGGTCATCTTATGAAGCAGAATCCGAAGGCATTATGATTGCTTATACTTCCGTATACGGCAATACAAAAAAAGCCGCTGAACTCCTCACTGAAAAGCTGACTGAAAAGGGCTGTCCGAAAGTCGTTGTCTGCGATCTTGCCCGTGAAGATATGGCAGAGGCTGTCGAAGATGCTTTCCGTTATGGAAAACTTGTCCTTGCGACTACGACTTATAACGGCGATATTTTCCCCTTTATGAGAAATTTTATCGAATCACTTACAGAAAGAAATTATCAGAACAGAGTCATTGGTCTGATCGAAAACGGCTCATGGGCACCTGTTGCCGCTAAAACTATGAAAGCTATGTTTGAGAAATCCAAAAATATCACATGGCTTGAAACTTCTGTCAAGATCACCGCGGCTGTCAAGAAAGATACTATCATCCAGATTGATGCTATGGCCGAGGAACTCTGCAAATGATTCCGGAACAATACAGAAAAGCAGTCACTTTCAGCTATGATGACGGAAATACACAGGATATTCATCTGATCGAGTTATTTAATCAATATCATGTAAAATGTACTTTTAATTTAAATTCCGGTCTGCATCACGCAGATACATGGTTTTATAAAAATATGCCTGTAAAGCGTCTGAATCTGGAAGAATCTGCTGATTTATACAAAAATCACGAAATCGCTGTACATGGAACATATCACAGAAACATGACTGAACTGGATTCTGAATCTCTGCATGAGGAAATTTTCTCAGACCGTGACAGGCTTTCTGAAATCTTTCATAAAATGCCTGTCGGGATGGCCTATCCGTATGGCTGTTATAATCAGACAGTTATCAGCATGTTACAGGAAGCAGGAATCCGGTACGGCAGGACAGTCAAGGCCAATCATAGCTTTCGGCCTCAGAAGAATCTGCTTGCATTCGAACCGACTTGTCATCATGATGATGAAAATTTATTTCAGCTTGCAGATCAGTTTTTAAAATCAGCTTCTGATGAGATTCAGATTTTTTATATCTGGGGGCACAGCTATGAATTTGATGGTAATCAGAACTGGGACAGAATAGAAAAATTTCTTGATAAAATCGCCGGAAAATCTGATATTTTCTACGGTACAAATTCAGAAATATTATTATAAGCAAAAGAGCGTTCTTTTTCCGGAACGCTCTTTATTATTTATATTTATGCTGTGAAATTTTTTATAATACCGACAATATATTTCAGAATCAGCAGAGAGTCATTGGAATCCGGCAGACCGCTCTGATCAACATCAGCCTGTTTCTGCTGTTTTTCAGAAATATTTTCTTTGCCGAGCAGATTTTTATTCAGTGTGATGACATCAAGAATATTAATAATATTATTATCATCGACATCACCATAGAGAATATCTTGTATTTCTGATTCTGATTCGGAAATTGTTGTTGTTTCGGTTTCTACAGCTTGTGTTGTCGTTGTTTCGGTTTCAGTTTCTACAGGATTGGTTTCAGTCGGAGTCGTATTGCCTGAATTTCCATAATATTCATCAAGAGAAATGCCGTTCACTCCGATCGGAATTTTATGATCAAGACCGATAAACTTGCCGTCTTCTGTCTGCCATAAAGCAGATTTAATAAAATCATATTTCACATCATCCCATTTTCCAAAATTGTCATAGACCAGCCCGCCTGTATCAGAAGAATTTTCATTAAAGCACCAGAATGTATGATGAATATGCATATCTGTCATATAGTCACGGATTTCCTGAAGCCAATGTCTGTTTTCGCCGGTGGTATCGTGTTTATCATCGACCCATCCGCCCCATTCGCCCATTAACAGAGGATAACGTTTTTCTTCTACCAGATATGCCCATGAATCATACCAGTAATCATCAAGAAGCGACTGTCTTGTGAAAGTTTTGGAATCATCATCCAGATAGAACCAGTTCTGTTTCCATACTTCTGGGCCGTAATCGTGAGGAGAATAAACAATCTGTTTTGTATACTCGCCGATGTCTATAGGATAATCTTTCACACCACGCAGATTTCCGCCCCACCATGCACCGAAAATTTTACTGGGTTCTCCGTAATGAGCATAATCTATAGAAGGCGTTGACCAGTCTGCACCTTTTGAAAAATCCGGATAGCATTCTGTTCCCTCTACCATAATCAACAGATTGGGATTCTGTTCCAGACAAGCCATTGCACCGCGTTCAGCGGCATATTTCCAGTTATTTTCGTCTTTAGAATCATCCCATTTTGCAAATTTGCCTTCTTCGGGTTTTCCATGAGGTTCATTTTTTAGATCAATTGCAATAATTGTATCATCATCTTTGTAATATTCAGCGAACCAAGATAATGCTTCCAGCCAATCATCTGTACTGAAATTATCATCATACCATAAAGGATAGTTATGACCTGCTGAATTGGTAGTCGCACTGTGAATATCCATCATGATTTTAATACCGTTTTCTCTGCACCATGCAACGGCCTGATTCCAGATATCAAAGCTGTATTTGACTGTACCGCCTTCGACACCCTCTAATGTCAATTCAGGATTGGAATATTCATTGACTTTAGGCTTGGCGGGGTCAGGATCATTATTTTTCCACTGTAAAATAATTTCCGTAGACATCGGCACACGCAGTAAATTAAAGCCGTGATCAGAAATCAGATTCAAGCATTCATGCATATTCGCTGACCAGACACCGTCAAAAACCTGACTTCCTACATTGTAACCAAACCAGTTGACACCAGTCATCCAGACTTCATTACCGTTTCTGTCCACAACGACACCGTTTTCGACATGCAACCAGTCATCATGATATTCATCCGGTTCGGCGGCCGATGCCGGAAGAGTCGCTGTCAGATTCAGAAGCATTGCCCCTGTGACGAGAGCAGATAATATATGCTTTTTCATAAATAACCCTCCGTATATTTCAAAATTAATATAATTTTATTTTAGCATATTTTTTCTGATTTGTCAATGATTTCTGTTTTATATCATAAATCTGAAATTTCTGCATAGACTGACATCAGAAAGGAGCGATTTCTATGAAAAAAACAAATCTGAAAATATTATTATTTTTTGTAATCGGCACGGAACTGATCGGCGGTTTATCGGGCTTGTTATCCGGAGGGAATTTTTCTGAATTCTATCAGTCTCTGAATCAGCCGCCGTTTGCTCCGCCGAGCTGGTTATTTCCTGTCATGTGGGCGATTCTCTATGCTCTGATGGGAATTTCTGCTTATCAGATTTATATTTCCAATCATGACAGAAAACTATCTGCTCTCAGATTATACGGCATACAATTGGCTGTGAATTTCTTCTGGAGTATTATATTTTTCAGATTCAGATCTTTATCCGGAGCAGTGTTTGTAATTATTTTATTATTATTATTAATCATCATGATGATCGCTGAATTTAAAAAAGTCCGGAAATCAGCCGCTTTGCTTAATATTCCCTATCTGCTCTGGACGGCTTTTGCTTCTTATCTGACAATCGGCATTTCTATTTTAAATTAAAATTTTTCTCTGTAAACTATTGAAAAGTCTGTCAGGATATGCTATAATAAAACAATATAGAATAAAAAATAATATGGGAGGAATTGTGATT
>Ga0326511_10001708_pt1 | contig 18105 bp, 20 predicted proteins | sample 0_2496_0518_D_FD_203701 | JGI IMG/M metagenome (GOLD analysis project Ga0326511, IMG submission 203701) | Bovine rumen microbial communities from UC Davis, California, United States - 0_2496_0518 | ecosystem: Host-associated > Mammals > Digestive system > Stomach > Rumen | place: USA... | reverse complement strand
GGTGCCATAGCCGAACTTGGCCTTACCATCACCCTCAAGGGCGTGTGAGTTGTCAAACTGGTGAAATAATCTGGTTGTGCCGTGATAGAATGTCTCCATATGTTTGTTGTCTTTAAATGATTGCCTGTTTATTCAAATCGACCGAATTGTTGGTAGAAGGGAGCGAAGTCGCCTTCTTCCTCAACCTTTTTACGTGCGGAACCCTTACCTTCGAACAGGGCGAAGACAACGGTGTGGAATTTGCCACGAAACTCATTCTCCTGTAGTACCTCTCTAAAGTAAGCTGCAACGAGTTCGGGTTTGAGTTGAAAGACTCCACAGCCGAATGCTCCAAGGACGATAGAGTCGTGGCCATTGAGCAGGGCTATGCGATAGATGGTACGGATCTTATCGAACATCACCTGTTTTCCTTCTGGGGTAAAACCGCCATCAGCAGAGCGATATTCCAGGTTGTTGGTCTTGTGACCGGATTTGAAATTCAGAGCCGCGACAGATATGATGGAGGCCTGGAAAGGTTCCTCACGCAAGGCGAAACCGGTTTGACCGTTATCTCTGAACACTGTGACATTCGGTGAGTAGATGCCGCCGAAATGAATGTCCATGGGGTAGGCAGGGGTAGGTCGCAATGGCACACCGGCTTTACCAGCCCACATCTTATTATAATATTGATACAAAGTGAGTGAGAGAGTAGATGCTCTGCAAAGACTTTCCTCCTGGGCATTGGAACCACTATTGTACATTCCGCAAGCGTGATAGGCATCGGCCAGGTTCAGTACCGCTGGATTCAGACCACGGTCGATTAACGTTTTGGCAACGACCAGACAATCATCGTTGGCACAGCCTGTTAGAAGTGTGTTGAAGTGTGAGGGGACTTCTGATGCAGAGATAGCCTCGCGATAGACCCTGGTGTTATCGAGCAGTTGCTGGCGGGTTCCCATCAGGTTGATTGTCTTACCCGATGGAGCCTCGTATTGCCATGCCTTGAAGATTTCGAGATTGTGTTTGTAGACATCAGCGCGGACTGCACCGAAGGCAAAGCGCCCGCCTGTATCCATTCTGAAGAGCGCTTGTTGGGCATCCCAACTCAGTGTATTGAATCTTGCCTCTTTTTTCTCTTTATCAGACTCCTTGGCCGCCACGTAGTCGGCATTATGGATTAGTTGACAGAAGGGGTCTTGCATGGCGATAGCATATTCTTCGGGGTAATCGGGCTGTGACATCTCGTTTCCTGCACCCATATGCCACCAGATGGCCATACGTTCATCTTGTGTGAGTTCCAAGCCCTGTTCTTCGAGCAAGTGAACGGAACGAAGACCATGACCCTTGCGGTGGTTCTCCTCATTCCATGTTGGATTGCCATTAGCATCGATATAATAGACATCCTTCTTACAAACATCGTGTAACAAGGCAGATATAATCACACTCTCCAGAGGATATTTGGCCTTGAATGCAGCGTCCCTGCTTTCCCAGTCTGCCTTGGCAAGATGATACACCTTAAGAGTATGGTATGCCAGACCACCTATGACGTTGTCGTGATGAATCCTGGCTCCTGATGCCTCATAGAAACTTGGCTCTGTGTCCAGCCATGCGATGACATTATCGATACCAGGTCGATTGGTAGAACGTAGTAATTCGATGATTTCAGTTCTGTTGTTACTCATTATAATTGCCTTATAGTCCAAAAGTAGATAATCACTTGGCAAAGATACAAAATATTTTGGAAATTTTTATGCATTTATATATATAATTAGTTGCCAAGACCCAATTTTTCTTCGTATCTTTGCAAAGGAAATGATTTTTTGCAATAATTTGAGTATGAGAGGTAAAATCAAGAATCTTGTAGACTCGCTGCGGCAACAATCTGTTGGAAGAACCTGTATGGGTACGGGTAACTTCTCTTTTGACGTCATCACGCGGCGCGAATATCCTGACGGCTTTGTCATTGGAAAACGTAACAGGTTTGAGGAGAAAATCCTGAAGATGGAGATTGGAAACACTTGTGGCAATGTAATGACCATGCTTCCCTATCTTGGAGTGAAGACTTTTCCTGTGGCCATGTTTGACGTTTCACCTCAGGGTTATCAGATGAAACGTGACATGAAAGCCTATGGAGCTGATGTCAGGTTTGTTAGGAATACCCTTGATGGTGGTACTACCATTCTGCGCTGTGTTCATAAACTGGATAAGGACGGTAATCCTACTATGGGGCATAAGGGATCGACTGCGGGTAAGCCTTGGAATGGTCCATCGGCACGTCCAGCCAGGAAGTATCTCTCGAGTAAGGGTGGGGAGGTGGAATCCTTGGTTGAGTCTATGGACTTTACTCCTGATGTATTCTTCTTCGACGTAGCACAAGCGGGTCATAGAGTCCTAGCAGAACGCTTGCATGAGAAGGGAACGCTGGTTTACTTTGAATGTGACTCTGATGGTCATCGGATTGAGAATGAGAAGAACAGACGTGCTGCATATAGGGCTTTCCTGAGATGTGTCGAAGCCAGCGACGTGGTGAAGATGTCAGGAGAGTATATTCAGGATTTGTCGTTTGCAGATGCTTATCAGAACAAACTCTTCATCCAGACACTTGGAGCTGACGGGCTCCGCTTTAAGTTGGGTGAAGGTCAGTGGATCAAACTCGATCCCATTTTGAATCCTGACTATAAGGACTATGAGGGTGCAGGCGACTGGACCTCTTCGACCCTGATTGCAGCCCTTTGCAGCAGGGATCTGTTGAAAGTGAAGGATATGACGGAGGAAACTGTAAAGGAAGTGCTGACCATCGCTCAGATGATTGCCTCATACAGCGTAGGGTTTTATGGCAGTAAGGGTCTGATCCATGAAGATGAGGACTTCAACATGCAGGATGATACGCTGGAAATGCCTCACTACACGAAGAAACTGATGTATCTGCACGGCTCTGCATCTGCAGGTTATAGTCGTACGTCAATGGGTATTATGAAGTACCTGCCAGAGGATTGGCAGTTGCTGATGCCTGACTGTCCGGTGGATGCCGAAGCATGCCTTCTGATGCTGAAGGAGTTGTGTGAGCGAGAGAAACCTGACCTTATCATCGGCAGCAGCCAGGGTGGCTTCTATGCCCAGATGCTCAGGGGTTATAAGCGAATTTGCTTGAACCCCGCCCTCGACATGTCGGAAGATGAGGATGTGATGATTGGAAGTCACCAGTTCGTGGTGAACCGTCAAGACGGTATACAGAAGTATGAAATCAGACCTGAGATACTGATGGGCTATCGTAGACTGGAGACCCGTCAGTTTGAAGGAATCACTGACTTTGACCGTGAAAACTGCTATGGCCTTTTTGGTGACAAGGATACCGACTATGGTCATTGTAAGCCCATCTTCGCTGAGTATTACACACATATCTATTCCTTCCCTGGAGGGCATCGAATAGAGTATGATGAGATTGAAGAATATCTCATGCCGCTGATAATGCAACTGGTTTAATTGATTTAGAGTAATGATAGAAGTGATTAAAAGCCCTCAGCCTGTTGCTGAGAAGAAACAGTGGACTGTGTTTCTTGGTGGTCCGATGAATGGTGCTCCATCTTGGCAGGCACAGGCGCCAAAGGTGGCTGAGAAGGTGGGCATTGAGAATCTGACTATGCTGAACCCACGAAAGTCCGATCGATTCGTAACGCCCACCTATCAGGTGAACTGGGAGACATTCGGTCTGCGCATGTGTGACGTGATCCTCTTCTGGATTCCACCTCAGGCCAGAGAGATGAAACCGAACCGCGTTTATGCCATTACCACCAGAATGGAGATGGCAGAGAACCTGGCGCGTGGTCACAAGATGATTATTGGTATTGATCCTGAATGCGAAGACCTAACAGGTATCCGTCATCTGATGAGAATGGCGAAGTACTACGGGGTAAAGAAGATTCACTCCACACTCGAGGATTGTCTGAAAGAGTTAAAGGCATGGATGGAACGTCCTCGCCAAGAGGAAGAACGTGTCCATCAAATACCTGGCCCAAGCTTTGAGCCAATGGATAAGTTGAGCCGCGTGATACAGCCTAATACCAATCGTAACCAGACACTGATGGAACACTGGAACCAGACTGTGGCTCCTGGAGATACGGTGTATGTTGATGGCGATCTTGGAGCAGAAGAGTGGCTTAAGTTCCTTAATGGAACCATTCACAGATTATGAATTATTGGATACTCAGCGGAGTATTCGATTATATATGGGAACGTCTCTACTATTCCTTTCATCTGTGAGTTGTCCAGATTTGTCGGATAGGAAAGACTAAACGCAATTCCTTACATGTCTTTGAACGGTGCAGTCGATGAGACTCCACCGTTCTTTATGTTTTAACCGAACACTTCCTTGAATGCATTGACGTTTCTACCATGAGAATTGTGATCCTCAATGATGGCAAAATGAATCTCTCGGAAGAGTCCCTGAAATTCCGGTTCTTCAAACACCTGTTTAAATAGCTGTGCCATGTGGCCTGGTGGGTTTGCAAAGGCTCCGCAACCAAAGGCACCGAGTACAAGCCTTCTCTGCCCGTTGTTATACGCAATTCTTAGGATTGTACGGATTAGACTGAGGGTAGAAGGGATGAACTTGTCTGGAATGGTTGTTCTGCCATTCATGTATCTTCTGATGTTATTAGCTGCCACAGCCACAAAGTTGACCTTCCATGGTGTCTCTAATAAAGCATATCCATTAGCCTCAGTGCCACGGAAGATGGTGACGCCGTGAGAATATACACCTCCGAAGTTCCTCTTCAAAGGATATGAATGGCGAGGATTATGTGGAATTCCATAAACCTTTTCACAATCGAATGATGCAGGGTCTGCATATTGGAAGAGGAAACGGTAGTAGTCAGAACAACGGAACAGATATTCTTCCTGCGCTCCTGCGCCACCATATACGCCACCTCCGGGGTTCTTGGCACTGGCCATATTTAGTACGCAGAGATCATCAGCGGAATCTTGCTCCAAAAGGGACTTGGCATAGGCAAGACAGTCTTGATTAACAACTTGGATATCTGTAACAAAGAGCTTCTGTGGATTTTTTAATGAAATCTCTCGTTCACAGAAGACATTGTCTTGGAGGGCTTTGTCGTTATAGAACTTGTCAAGTTCTATGTTGACACCGGAATTGGTTCGGTATCCTCCAGTCGTCACAATCTGCAGTGTTGACTGAAAGACCTTAGCTCTTACAGGGCGGGTGCCACCCGGAATCTGCTTGGATGCCTCAAACTCATCAAGCCATGCCTTGGCATCCCATGATGGATAGTTTTTAGTCATATTCTTCAATTTTTTGCAAAGTTAAATATTTCCTATGATATAGCCAAATGATAATTCATTATTCTGTATTCCTTGTAATAATTGGTTCACAATATGTATAGGTCACTCTAAAACCTATATATGTACGCCTGTCTCTTTGTGTCTCATTAACAGTCTCAGTCAACTCTCCTTGTCTGGTATTGACGAGCCATTCGACATTGATACCCTTTCGCCACAGCGGACGCAAATCACCCTTGCACAGTGTCCACAAGTCCATGGCATACCATGTAAGCAGGAAACCTAACAAGAAATTCCTGATAAATTTAGAAATACTCTTCATAGGGTTTTATTTGAGTTACAGGCTTGATCTTTCCCTTATCGTTGAGAATAAATGCAGCCCGACAGTCAAGACATGCGAACTTGTCAGTTATAATTGGGCCGTCATATTGCATGGAGTGCCCAACAATCTGATATGTGCCAGGTAAAGGATCTGATACAAGCATTTCCTCAACATCGGCCCACACAATACTACCGCTGGGGTAATCGCCCCAACGCATTTCACCTACCTGGGCTAAAGTTTCTAACCCTTCATTGGTATGGAGCAGACGGTTCAAATGACTGGCATCAGGTTTCCTTATCAAATCAATATTCCCTTTAAGCCAACACTGAGTAATACCTGCATGGGAAAACAAATAGTGTTTGCCATCCCAGTCTGTCTCATATGTCAGTTGGAATAGTTGAGGGCTTTCCAGAAATAGACGCTGGAGTGAAATGGCCGCAAGAGGGTCATATCTGACACCTCCTGCTAATTCATAGTAATACTCGGAAAAGTAATGAAGGTCGTGATTACCCAACAACAAGATAACTTTGTCTGGATTCTGTTGTTTATAATCAATAATAGATTTAAAATTGTCTATAGCAACATCATCCGTTATCCCTTCTATATCATATGGATCCGAGTAATCCCCGAGAAAGACTACCTTCTCATAGTCCTGGCTTTCTACCGCTTCCTTCCAGAAGTCACGACCATGGACGTCTGGTATGATGAGTATTCCTTTTTTCATTTCTTTGGCTTTTTAAGTTTGGCTTTCAAATCCCTGATTCTTGAATAAAACCCCTTGCTGTGAACTGATTCACTCAGATTTAGGTAATAATAATCATAATGGTGCATAAACTCGTGAAGGAGCACATCTGCGAATGACCGATTAGTACACGGAGTCATAAAGTCCATATTGTTATAAATGGTTATTACCTTATGCCACCACCAATATAATCCCATATAGGTGTGTCCATAACGGGTCGGATACATACGGTCGGCAACCCATACTTTACAATGGGTAATCTGGAATTTATCACAGAGATAATCGCAAAGTATCTGGGCTGCCTTTTTCCTATTCTCAGCCTTTTTCCCACAGTGAGTAAGAGCATAATACTCCTTATAGGACAGTTCATCTGTATCAACGGTAAGGTGACTGTCGCTTTTTGAATAATAATAGTTCTTCGTCTTTTTCTTTGCCATGTGATAGGCTGTTCTGTATTATGATCCAAGATGTTTCAGCAGCAGTCTTGATTTTGGACTCTTTCTGACCTTGTCAAGTCCACGCTCCCTTATCTGGCGGACACGTTCACGAGTAAGACCCAAATCTTTGCCGATTGCATCTAGGCCTCTCTCTGGGCATCCAATGCCAAAGCTCTGAATGACAATGATTCTTTCCCTTTCATTAAGAATGGAAGTAAGAACCTGCATCAAGTCATTACACATTGAATCATAGTTAACCTTGCGGTCTGATGCGTAGTCAGAAGATGAAGACATCATATCAGCCATCGTCGTCCCTTCATCCTCAGTAATAGGAGCATCAATGCTTGCAACATGGGCTTCTGCCTGTATGGCTTTTTCTATCTTGTCTATCTCCAGGGATATAATATCACTCAGTTCTTCCGCTGAAGGATATCTCAAATTTTTCTGGATAAATTCATTCGTGGCATTTTTGATCTTGTTGCTGATGGCAATCTGGCTCTGAGGTCTGCGTACAATACTGCTATATTCGGCTATAGACTGAAGGATACTTTGACGAATCCACCAGATTGCGTAGGAAATAAACTTGAATCCGCGAGTCTCATCAAACTTGTCGGCTGCTGTGATAAGGCCAAGATTACCTTCATTAATCAGGTCAGAGAGGGGAACGCCTTGATGCTGATACTGCTTGGCAACTGAAACTACGAAACGAAGATTCGCTGTCACCAGTTTTTCCTTTGCTTCTTCTCCTTTTTTCCCTCCTTTCCTGATTATCTGGGCGAGTTCGACCTCCTGATCAGGAGTGATCATAGGCATACGGCTTATCTCTACTAGGTATCTGTCGAGTGACTCTTCAGAGCGATTGGTATAGTTTTTACTGATCTTAAACTGTTTCATTTCTGTTTAACTTATTATTTTAAATAACAATCTTTTAAGGTATGGTGCATCAGGTCTTGGTTTCATCCTCGTCAGATCTATTGTTGACGTGACATGTAGGCCATAGGTCTGGTTTAACTGCCTGGCCATCCTCTTGAACGACTTTCCATGTTTTAATCTAATATCCTCCCCTATATAATATAGATAATAATGTATCATCTCGTGAACGACGATATCACGCAGCTGGTTTGATGTGTATGCGTAAAAGTCGGAGATTTCAAGGGTCTCTGTTGTACCAAACATTTCATCTGGCATGTAGGAAAAGTATCCCAACGTGTTGACACTGTGCCGGATCTTGATATATGGCATTGGCAGAAGGTTGCCAAAGTAATTTTGGTTGAATTGCCTGAACAGGCATCTTATTTGTGATTCACAGACTCTCATAATCAACTACACTTGCTTAATAAATACAGTCCACCGAAGAAAATAATAACTCCCAAGACTCTTCCGAGTGTGAAAGATATAAACTCACCAATGGAATTAAACTCCCAGATGATACCCCATACTTCTTTGTAAAATCTCATATGACTATCAATAATTATGTTCTGGTCATAAATATATTAATATCTTAGATTAGATTGATATTTGTTATATGTATGATTTTGCTATTATGATTATATAGAAAATGTATTGTTATACTCAGAACAAGCGAAGTAATTAGTAAAAACCAAAAATATATGATTAGAGGCAAGAAGATAAAACCGCTCCGTAAACTGAAGATTCAGGAGAAGGCTGAGATGAATGAAGAGTTGAAACCAGACTTTATTGATGAAAGTGCGGAGTTGACATTATTGTCGGCAGTTAACTGTATTGTGACTCTTGCAGAGGATTCTGGGTTGAGTTCTTTGTTCTTTGAAAAGGCAGACCGATTTATCACCTACTTTTCTGAACGTCAGGGCATTTCAAAAATTCAAGCTGTACTGCTGGCGCTCTTCATCGAGTCAAGTGCAGCAGGCAATAAGTCTGACTTTTCGGATGTCGCACGCTATCTCGACTGTAATAACGTGCAGGTGTTACAGTATAAGGGAGAGGTGGATGAACTGGTTAGAAAAGGTATGTTGCGCATGATCAAGAACAATATGAACCGCAGTTATGATTATGCCGTTACCCAAGGTCTTATGGAAAGCCTCGCAAAGAATGAACCTTATCAGCGTAAATCATACAAGAATGCTACTGGGATCCAGTTCTTTCAGTATTTCTATGACATTACCCATCTGAGACATGAGAATGAACTCTCTTCTGAACTTATGCTTGAAGAGATAGGGAGACTTATGGATGATAATCCAGAGCTTTCGTATGTGAAGTCCCTTCGTGGTACAGGTATGTCAGCAGCATGTGAGGCTGTCGTTACCCACATGTGCCGCCATTTGGTGCTTGGTGGAACCGTTAATATTCCAATGAGTCATTTGGTGTTCTTGTTTGAAGAACAACATATGAAATATGATTTTGATAGAGCCATGTCAGATGGAAGACATTATCTTGTTCGGGAAGGCTGGGTTGAAAACGCCTTCTCAGAGGGCTTTAGAGAAAAGGATGAGTACCAGCTAACAGCCAAGGCAAAAGAAATACTGCTTCAGGATTATGATATCAAACTACAAGATAATAATAGAGGGTGTGATGTCATACAAAGTGATGGTATCACAGAAAAAGAGCTGTTCTTTAACGACGAAGTAAAACATCAATTGCAGGGCTTGGCCGAGTTGCTTGATGAAAGCCATTATTTGAGCATCTGTGATCGTCTAAAAGGGAAGGGGCACCGTCAGGGTTTTGCGTGCTTGTTCTATGGTGCACCTGGTACTGGAAAGACAGAAAGTGTACTCCAGTTGGCAAAGAAAACTGGCCGTGATATCATGCAGGTGAATATCTCGCAGGTCAAGAGTATGTGGGTAGGAGAGAGCGAGAAGAATATCAAGGCTATCTTTGATAGATATCGCGCTGTGGCAAAGAACTCCAAGCGAGTTCCTATCCTGCTTTTCAATGAAGCTGATGCAGTTATCGGCAAGCGTAAGGAGGGAGCAGAGCGCTCAGTGGACAAGATGGAAAATTCGATTCAGAACATCATCTTGCAGGAGATGGAGTCGTTGGACGGCATTATGATTGCAACGACTAACCTGGTACAGAATATGGATGCGGCATTCGAACGCCGTTTCCTTTACAAGGTGAAGTTTGAAAAGCCTGAACTGGCCCAACGTACAAAGATCTGGCAGTCAATGATGCCTGAACTCTCTGAAAATACAGCTGAACGTCTAGCATCTGCCTTCGACTTCAGTGGTGGCCAGATTGAGAATATCACCCGCAAATGCGATATTGAGAGCATCCTCTACGGTGGTGACTACGTTACAGACGAGAAGATCGAACAATACTGCCGTGAGGAAAACATTGTGAAGACTGGAGCTAAGCGTATAGGGTTTGTATAAAAATGATGTTATTATGATTGTTTTTAAGCAAGTAACTAAAGATGATTCTGAGCTAAACTCTCGAATAGAGGAGTTGAACAAGAAGGTGTTCCCTTCAACGGAGAACACCGCAGATCTTCATTTCCTGGCTGGGTATTATAAGGGCGCATCCGTGGACTTTATTGCCATGGAAGATGATGGTATGTTTGTTGGCTATGCCTATATGATTAACTTCTTCCAAGGTTCTTTTATCTATTACCTCGCCATTGAACCTGAATATCAAAGTAAGGGTTATGGTACGGCGTTGCTGAAACATCTTAGGGAGCTGCAGGGCAGTCGCCCAATCGCTTTGACAGCTTTTGCTTTAGACCCTGATAACGATGATTATGAGGATTGTGTCAGAAGGAAGTGGTTTTATGTTAGGAATGGCTATGTTGACCAGCGGATACCATATCCATGTGAAGATTATCATCGTTTTGATGTTTATTTGAATGGTTTTGATATAAGCTACATCGAACTGATGGCTATGCTTAACAAAGTCAATATGTTCTTTAATACTCTTATATGTAATGATAGAAATAATCTACAGATATCTATATAGTGAAGATGGATCAATTGTCTCCAGCGACGGAAAAACGTTGTTCAAGGTTCCTGATATTCCTCATTATCGTATCCCAGAAGGAATAGAAGAAATTGATAGCAAAGCTTTTTGGAACCGGCCTCACCTGAAAGAGGTTGATATACCCTATACTGTGGAGTGGTATACTGATCATCCATATAGTAATGATGTCATGAGGCATGCTCCAAGAGATTTGAAGGTTAACTACTGGAATTGGCCATATCCGGAGAACTGTATAAGAAGTGACGAACTAGAAGCTGATATAGCCGAAGGGTGGATAGATGAGTATGGAGCTGTCTATAGCAAAGACAGAAAACGTCTGTTGGTATGCGCTGATGTCAAGAACTACAAGATAAAGGAGGGTACGGAACATGTTGACAGATTGGCCTTTATTGGGTGTAATAAGCTAGAATGTCTATATTTCCCATATACCTTGCCAGAGGAGTCTTTTGATGCCATTCTAGGCGGTACAGACACAGTTGGCGCTATGTGCTTTTGGGACAGTCCATATGTGCCAGAGGAGTTGGATCCAAATTGGTCATGGGCAGATGATGAGGTGTTTATTGATGAGCATAATGTTGTTTATACAAAGGATAGAAAAAGGTTACTATATGCCCGTACGGGATTAAAAGAAGCCTATTATGTGGTCCCTGATGGTACATTGACAATTTGTGATCAAGCATTCATATTCCATGATGGCTATTTGGTGTTATCTCTTCCACCATCAATAAAGGTCATTGGTGATGATATATTTGGAAAAGATGGTGGTAAAATCATTATTCGAGATGAATTGTGATTGTTGCAACTTGTTTACTGTCCAATCATTTTGATAATTCAACTTTATTTCGTATATTTGCAGTCTAAAAACTTAAGATAGAATAATAATGGTTAGACAAAACATCGTCGTTTTCACTGGCGCAGGCATTAGTGCTGAAAGCGGAATCCCCACATTCCGAGACAGTAATGGTATGTGGAATAAATACGATGCAAAGAAACTGGCTAGCGCAGCAGGATTTGAGGAGAATCCGCAGGCTGTACTGGATTTTTATAATGCAAGGCGTAAGAATCTGTTGGAGGTTCAGCCGAATCACGCTCACCTGGCATTAGCAGAGTTGGAGAAAAAACATGATGTTACCATTATCACTCAGAACGTGGATAACCTGCATGAACGTGCTGGCAGCTCAAAAGTCATTCACCTTCATGGAGAATTATCAAAAGTAACATCTTCAATGAACAGGTTAGATCCAGCATGTATCAAGGAATATCCTTTGGATGTGCCAATCAGACTTGGTGATAAGGCTGCCGATGGTTCTCAGCTCCGTCCGTATATTGTATGGTTCGGTGAATACCTTAATACTATGTCGGAGGCTATTCGTTTGGTGGAGTATGCTGATATCTTCGTGGTTATAGGAACTTCCCTGGTGGTCTATCCTGCTGCAGGATTGGTGAACTATGCCCACCCCGAGGTCCCAAAGTTCCTGATAGATCCATCTGATATGGAAGGTAAACTGCCTGCAAGGTTCAAGCATATTCAGGCAAAGGCCGTTGAAGGTGTGGATATACTTTTAAAAGAATTGGAGCTATTAGCTCTGTCATGACTAATAAATCCTTCACTCATGCAATAATCCCTAACCCTATTCATAATCTCAGCCAAGTTATAACTAGTACTTTGACGATTGACTGTAGTAGCTATGAATCTATTCATCATGTATAACTACTCCAGGAATAGAATCTATAAAAGCAGTTATGGATTTCACAATTTTGTATAGAAGCCCGTTAGGAAGCATGTAATTGCTATCTGTCAGCCTATTCTTCATCGACGAGAACATGCTGTCATTATCGAAGTAGCAGCCATAGCCTACCTCGTTGTCCCAATAGTTCTCAAAGGCAGCATCAACAACCGCCCAAATGTGGTCAGGCAAATAGAAACCGATTTGCTGATTCACTACCATGTGAAGAGTATATGAGGTAAACGCATTTGCTTGAAATGGTGATATAAGCTGTATAGACGATGCGACTTCCCTTTCAGATAATGTTTCCTCTATATTTCCCGTTGATGGTATAGGTGGTAATGCTGTTATTCTTGTGACATCGTCTTCATCATCGTCTAATTTATATTCATCTGTTGCTTTGCTATCAGTTTGCGGATGCACAATTTTACGTATCTCATCCATGAGCATAGGAATGGAGACATATAAGTTGTCGCCAAATAAATAATTGCTCAAGATTTCCATTTCTGGCTGATCAATCAGACAGTCACTCTGGTAAATGAGATAGTAAAGTTCCTTCTTGTGCTGTTCGACTGATTGCTGCCTGACACAAAGGTTATCGACAAGTCTATTTACGTCATCGTTGGAGAGGGTATCGAGTTCTTCGCCAAACGCTCGATAGGGTAGGGAGAGCTGTTCTGGATTCAGATGGGTATATCCATCCAGATATGGTCGAATCTCGACCAGTCTTTCCTGGCCAGACACCTCAATTAACCTTTGTATGAATGTATCTGTGAAACTCATTGCTGTCCTATTACATCTCATTATTTCTTGATATTCCAGGTAATACAGTGGATAGCACCGCCATTTCTGGCGATATCTCTCATACAGAAACCTCGAACTGTACATTCAGGATTGGCCGCACGAATGTAGCTTAAAGCTTGCTTGTCCTCTGATATGCCGAATGTGGGGACAATTATCTTATTGCCAACTCGAAGGTAGTTGATGTATGCCCAATTGAAGTCTTTGTTGGGATTGGTCACATCAAACAGCATCTCAGTTACCTCGAACCCGGCATCTTCCAATCGCGACCTTATTTCTTCTGCCTCCTCTGGCTGGAATTCACGATGGTTTGACATCAGGACTTTGTTTCCTCCAGTCCATTGAACAAATCCATCCGCATGGCCATAGACATCAGCGTATGGATCTTGGGGGTAAAGACAGTTCCATGGCAGTAAAATGAGATTCGGAGATAGAACCGCTTTCAGGTACTTACAGAAGTCGGAATCATATAGGAACTGACCATTCTCCCTAAAGACCTTGTCTGTAAGGACTACATGGTCGCCACACACAACAAAGTTGCCGCCATCCAATTTGATTCTTATATCTCCACAATGGGAATGATGAAGCACGGATTTGAATATGGTTTTGGAATCAGTCAAGAACTTCGTGCCGGTTTCCTTCAGGTAGTCTGGATCGTATAGATAAACCAGGAAGTGGTCATCAGAGATTTGGATAGGCATATAGTCGCGAATCCATATATCCTTCGTACCCTTAACCTCGTCCCATTCAATATCCATCTCGTCGAACAATTGTGTAAGACGGGCATAGGTGCCAGGATAGAATTCCTTCAGCCTGTCTGAGATATATACAAAATTGGTACATGCATCATTAATAATTGTTCTTGAATTAATCTTCTTTTTGTTCATAATCTTACGCTTTGGTTTGAGTGCAAAGTTAGAAGGAATAACCTTACAATCCAAATTTTGCGCGAGAAAAATGCCACCTCGAAAAGAATAATTAACACGCTGTATATCAGTTATTTATAATATAATTTATATACAGATTTACAGGGGTTTACCCCTGTTAAAACAATAATAATATATAACCTAAAAAGAGCTATTTACACTTTTTAAGAGTCCTTTTGTAGCAGTTTGACCACAAACCATTCTTCCTTTCTAAAAAAAATGATTATCTTTGCCCCAAACTTTCAATTATGAACGAGCTTATTGGGATATTGCAGAACTTCAAAGGGGCAACTGTTGAGAAGTCACAATTGGAGGAGCGGTTAGGAGATTTGGATAGGCAGTTTAAGGAGATTGCTACTTATCTAATAACTGGAGGGTATCTCCTTTGCAACAACAAATACCGCTTATACATCACCTCAGTTGAATTCTACTATCACGAAGAAGAGAAAAGGGATGGTCGTATTGAAGACCCCATCATGTACCATCGCAATAAGTGGAACAATTATATCAGGAGGGAAGAAGAGTTTGAATATTTCCCCATAGGTACATTCTATCCACACGAATCAGGTGTTGATATAACATTCGAGTGTCCTGGCAAGTATCGTGCATCAGCTCTTATCCGTGAGTTTTACATCACCAGAGCAGACGACCCCAATGAACACCATAATTGCAAGTACTATTCGCCTTCTTCAGGTTGGGGAAAGGAACGGTCTATTGATATAAGACCATCATACGTGTACGAATGGCTATTTAATGGCTTAGAAATGGGTAAATCAACGTTTACCTGGAAAGAGGAAATGAATGTGTCCGTTAAACTGGACCCTATTCCCAAGCCGCGAATCAATGTATATGCTAAGACTGAAGGGGCAGAAGAGATGCGTAATCGCCCATGGCGTTACACAATTCTATAGCAATCCCCTCGCTTGTCCTTTCCATCTCACTTCCAACGCCCTTGCTACGCCTACGCTCGGCCTATGCTACGAGGTAGGGTAGGGGAGATTAGTTTTTCAACTTGGGTTTGGGCTTGTGACGGATGTCCAAATCGGCCATGCCGGTGGGCATGCTGCCATCGGCAACGCCTTGTTCGCCATAGATCAGGCCCCAGTAGAAGACCTCTGCAGCAGCCTTATCGTCAGCGGCAGTGACGATTTGCTTGGAGAGCTTGTCGCCCATCAGCGACTTCTTCGCAGCCTGATACACCAACTTGGCATTGTCTCTCGAACTGACCATACCCTTACGGTTGACGTTCTTGCCAGGCATCATCATGGCGAAGGTTCCTGTCATGAAGATACCGAAGGCCGCTTCTTCTTTCTCATGGCAGAAGCGCAGGACATCGCCTGTGCCCAGCATCTCAACCAATTTGAGGAATCCCTCGTGTAACTGGTCTACATGTTCCTTGCCTTGGGCCACCTCTTCGTCGCTCAGGTACATGCGCTTCTGTTTCTTCTTCCAAGGAAGTGGACCGTCAGCCTCGCGCAGTCTTGTGCGCTCTTCGGTGACGTTCAGGGCTGTCTCGTGGCGGTTCATCGCATTGACAAAGCGGAAGTTTTTGGGCTCGTCCTTACCCAGCCAACGCATCAGATCCTTGGGGGGTGTGTTGAAGAAGTAAAGGCCGAATAGGGTAGCGTATGCCGTCTGAAGCATGTCCTCCTCCCATTCCTCGTAGGGGACATCTTTTGGCCACTCCAGACTCTCATCCAGTTCCTTCTCCACAGCATTTTTCGCAGGAGTGCGGAAACGGACGAGGTCGAGTAGGGTGATATCATGTTCCTTCTTGAAAAGTTCGATGGGGTTCTTGAAGCCCTCTGTGGAGGGTGCTTCTAGATCGTCGGCGAAACGGCTCAGGCACCAGGAAACGAAGTTGAAGAGATTGCCTTCACCCTCGGGTTTACCAGCAGATTCTGCCAATTCGTGATGCTCGCTAATCATGTGGACCAGCACGAATGTTATCCTTGCTTCGCGGTCGCTAATCTTAGCGGCAGCATTCACCTGGCGCTTCATCTCCGCCAGAACTGCTTTATTTTGATAGTCTTTCAGCATATTACTTCTTTTTCTTCTTAAATTGGTCTATTCTTCTTTTCAATTCCTTATTGTCTCCCTTCAAAGGATGATAGACATCCCATTCGAGAACCGATGGGTCAAAGTCTTTGAGAGTACGCTCCATAATGCCCAGTGCTGCAGGAGCACTCTTGGCAAAGCACCAAAAAGACAATGCAGTACCATCTAAACCACTCTCCAGCCGGAGTGTTCGCAGACTGGCGTAAGTGACCGTCATGAAATGGTCCACTTCTACAAGGGCAACAGGATCGATATTCATTAATTCCTTATACATTTCCGTAACAGGAACATCTTTATTTGCCTTCCAAGGAACCCTTCGTTCTACAACATAGATCTTCTCTGCAGATATTTCATCCATCGTAACGGGATCCAACTCTACGGCTTCGTAGAACAGTTCCCTTCCTGTACGCATGTCACGAGAGTATCTCTTGGCGGTCTTCTCATCGCTTACAGCGCAGACAATCCTTTCCTTATAGCCATAGCCATTCTCCTTGATAACGTATATCATAAGTATCTGTAGTCTTTACCTATTGTATATATCGCCACTACCAGTTGATACCATACCTGTGATGTTCTTGCAATGAACGTCGCCGCTGCCAGTATTGACATTCACGGCATCATTACATTCCACATCGCCACTGCCAGTGCGGATGTTCTGGACGTTACCGTTAACCGTAACATCGCCGCTTGTTGTGGCCAGGTTCTGAACATCACCATTAATCTCGATGCTGATAACGTTACTCTCGGTGTATTCGCCTCCGATGGAGTCCCAATCGACGGCCTTGCCATCGGCATACCAGCGACCGTCAACCTTCTCGATGGTGTTACCCTTGATGGTATAGGTTCTGGCACCACGTCTGATGTTGACCGAACCACCCTTAATGACAGTACGCCTTCCTGTCTTAATGGTGGTTGTACCAGCGCCGTGGATGATGGTCTCACCGCCTGAATAGTCATTCTTGATATTGAAACTACGGGATGATGACTTATGCTTACTGCCTGTCTGGTTGCAATTGATATTGGTAATTCCGAATGCGTTAAGAAAGCTGTTAACAGCATCGTCTACCTTCTCCTCAACCTTCTCTTCAACCTTTTCTTCTATCTCCGTGATGTCTTCGGCCATGTGTGGAGCTTGCTCCTGTTCTGGCATATCAACAATGCTACCGTCAACGTACCAAATACCATCTTTGCGCTCAACAAGATTGCCTGTCATCCGGTATTCCTTACCATTAATACGCAGGCTGATATCGGCATTTTCATAGCGAACATCCTTATCGTCCATGAGTGTCACGATGGCACCTTGATAAGTGCTTGTACCAAACTGGGTGCGCTGAGTGCCACGATGTACAATCAGCACCCCGTCTTTCTTCTTTTGTTCTTCTACCCACTCTTTAAGGGGCTTTCCTTGTATGTTAATGCTCATATAATACCTAAATTTGAAAATAGACCACAAAGATACTAAAAAGATTCGAATTTATAGCTGAAATCTATCCGCAATTAACCTATTTAACAGTAAAATGATGACTGAACTGTCCGTTTTCACGGTATTTTGAACGCCGTTTCACGATTATTTAGTACCTTTGCACCCATGATTGAAGCGGAATATATAACAAGAAGCGAGCACAAGAACGCTACAGAGGATTTCGTTCGTGGCTCTGTATGGGCATATAATAAGGTTACTGAAGTTACATTTGCTGACAAGTCAAATACGCCTTACGAACTATTGCAGATTGTTTTAGGATTAGAGAAGACCTTCCCAGATATGATTGCTGCAGAGAAGGAGTCGTTTGAGTTTAATCGTGGTGCTGAGTGGTCGTTCAACCGTTTTGCCCTTCAGGTGGCCAAAGACCAAGATATGTCTATCGAG
>Ga0326511_10001707_pt1 | contig 18106 bp, 12 predicted proteins | sample 0_2496_0518_D_FD_203701 | JGI IMG/M metagenome (GOLD analysis project Ga0326511, IMG submission 203701) | Bovine rumen microbial communities from UC Davis, California, United States - 0_2496_0518 | ecosystem: Host-associated > Mammals > Digestive system > Stomach > Rumen | place: USA... | reverse complement strand
GACAGGTCGTGCCTTCCGCGATATCGACCTGGAAGAGAAACTGCTGAAGGAGGCACAGAAGATTGGTCTGGGTGCTCAGTTCGGTGGCAAATACCTGGCTCATGACATTCGTGTGATTCGTTTGCCTCGTCATGGTGCTTCCCTGCCCGTTGGTATGGGTGTAAGTTGTTCTGCCGACCGCAACATCAAGGCAAAGATCAACGAGGACGGTATCTGGATTGAGAAGATGGACAGCAACCCAACAGAGCTCATTCCTGAGGAACTGCGCAATCCGGGCGAAGGTCCCAAGGGCATAGAGATAGATTTGAACAAGGGCATCGATGCCGTTCGTGCCGAACTGACCAAGTATCCCGTCAGCACACGTGTAAATCTGAAGGGTACCATCATCGTGGCTCGTGATATTGCTCACGCTAAGTTGAAGGCTCGTCTGGATGCTGGTGAGGGTATGCCTCAGTACTTCAAGGATTATCCTGTGCTGTATGCCGGTCCTGCCAAGACTCCGGAAGGTTATCCCTGTGGTTCTATGGGTCCCACAACAGCCAACCGTATGGATCCCTACGTAGATGAGTTCCAGGCCAACGGTGCCTCTCTGGTAATGATTGCCAAGGGTAACCGCACCCAGCAGGTAACTGATGCCTGCAAGAAGCATGGCGGTTTCTATCTTGGTACCATCGGCGGTGTAGCTGCCGTACTGAGCCAGAGCAGTATCAAGAGCATTGAGTGCGTAGAGTATCCCGAATTGGGTATGGAGGCCATCTGGAAGATTGATGTAGAAGATTTCCCCGCCTTTATCCTGGTAGACGACAAGGGTAATGACTTCTTCCAGCAGCTCAAACCCTGGTGCCCGGCATGTAAGTAAGGGTTATAGGTTAGCGGTTTTGGTTATTGACTTTAGACGTTACGTCTACGAAAGACGAATCGCTGCGCTACGAAAGACATCTTGAAGAAAGCGATTATTTAAATAGAAGAAAGGCAAGCCATTGACAATGACTTGCCTTTCTTATTATCGTTTTCTTTCCCGTTAAAATCGGTTACCTTATAATAATATAAAGTAGACTGTTACGGCAGGAATGGCCAGCAGGCAGCTGTCGAAACGGTCGAGCAATCCTCCGTGACCAGGCAGGATATGACTGCTGTCCTTGATGCCCAGCTGACGTTTCATATGGCTCTCTACCAAATCTCCGAATGTACCGCTTACCACCACCACAGTGGCAAATCCTAACCATTGTAACAGGCTAAGCGTTCCAGGCTGGAAGTGCCATACGACCACGGCAGCCAAAAGGGTAAAGACACAACCGCCTATGCTGCCAACCCATGTCTTCTTGGGGGACACACTGGGGAAAAGCTTCCAAGGGAAGAAGCCGTGCAGGGTAAGTCCCGAGAGATAGGCAAACGTATCGTTTACCCAAAGGAAGATGAAGAGGGAAAGCGGATAAATCCAGGTATAGGCCATACGGTCGGCTGCAGCATCTATATTGATGCTGAGCAAAGGAAGCAAGGCAAAGGGCAGGGCCACATACAATTGTGAGGCCAGAGAGAGACTCCAGTTACGAATGGAATCCTGGCTGTCACGATACAATTCACTTACCATTATATATAATAGCAGGAAGGCCCAGATAGCTGTCATGCGGGGAGCTGTATCACTGCCAATACAGAACAGCCATACAGCTGCAACCAGAATAAATCCTGCCAGAGCGTTGATAGCTCGGGGCATACTGGCAGCTGCATGATTATTCATCACAGTACCGAACTCAAAAAGAGTGGCAGCAGCTACAAGACCGAAAAAAAAGAAAGCAGTGACTGGGCTGCATATTGTGCATCCTGTCAGTAATACCACATAGATGAGGCCTGTTAGTGTACGAATTACAAGATTCTTCATTAAGAATTGAAAAATAGCTTAATCGGTTAGCGGTTATTGGGGACGATAACGATAACTAATGAACAATTAATAATTAACAATTAACAACGGGAACGTGTAGAACAAACAACTTGTTTACTCGTCAGCTCGTCAACTAAAAACGAAACAGTAAACGGTAAACTGTAAAGTCTTTCGTTTTTCGTCTTTCGTTGAAAATTCTTTACTCTTCACTCTTTGTTTTTTCTTCTTCACTCAGTAACTCCTCTGTACGGCTGCTCCAGGGACGGGGACCGAAGATACGCTCCACATCCTCGGCAAAGATAACTTCGCGCTCCACAAGGAGTTGAGCCAACTGAGCGTGCCCCTCGGTATGCTGACTCAGGATATCCTTGGCACGCTGGTACTGCTGGGCAATCATCTTCTGTGTCTCCTTGTCTATCAGCTGAGCCGTAGCCTCGCTATAGGGACGCTGGAAGCTATACTCCTGATTATTGTAATAGCAGATATTGGGCATTTCATCGGCCATTCCCATATAGGCAATCATGCTGAAAGCCTGCTTGGTTACACGCTCCAAATCGTTCATGGCCCCGCTGCTGATGTGACCCGTGAAGAGTTCCTCTGCAGCGCGACCGCCAAGGGTGGCGCACATCTCATCAAGCATCTGCTCACGCGTAGTAATCTGTCGCTCCTCGGGCAGATACCAGGCAGCACCCAACGCTCGACCTCGTGGAACTATTGTCACCTTAACAAGAGGATTGGCATACTGAAGGAGCCAGCTGATAGTAGCATGACCGGCCTCGTGGAGGGCGATGGTACGCTTCTCCTCCGCCGTCATCACCTTGGTTTTCTTTTCCAAACCACCGATTATGCGGTCCACAGCAGCCAGGAAATCATCCTTGCCCACAGTTTTCTTGTTGTTACGGGCAGCTATCAGGGCAGCCTCGTTGCAGACATTGGCAATGTCCGCTCCGCTGAAACCGGGAGTCTGACGAGCCAGGAAGTCGATATCAAGCGTGTCATCAGTCTTCACAGGACGCAGGTGAACCTGGAAGATTTCCTTACGCTCGTTCACGTCGGGCAGATCTACATGTATCTGACGGTCGAAACGGCCAGCTCGCAGCAAGGCTTTGTCCAGAATATCGGCACGGTTGGTAGCCGCTAAAATAATTACGCCGCTGTTGGTTCCAAAGCCGTCCATCTCGGTAAGCAACTGGTTCAGGGTACTCTCGCGCTCATCGTTAGCACCCATCTGAAGGCCCCTGCTACGGGCACGACCCACAGCATCTATCTCATCAATAAAGATAATACATGGCGCTTTCTCCTTGGCCTGACGGAAAAGGTCGCGAACACGACTGGCACCCACACCCACGAACATCTCCACAAAGTCGCTACCCGACATTGAGAAGAAGGGCACATCTGCCTCGCCTGCAACAGCTTTGGCCAAAAGAGTCTTACCGGTTCCCGGAGGTCCCACCAACAGGGCACCCTTAGGTATCTTACCACCCAGATCGGTATATTTCTCAGGGTTCTTCAGGAACTCCACAATCTCCTGCACTTCCTGCTTGGCGCCTGCCTGTCCGGCAACATCCTTAAAGGTAACCTTACCGGCTTCCTCCTTGTCCACCAACTGGGCACGGCTTTTGCCTACATTGAAGATACCCATAGGGCCGCCGCCACTTCCGCTTCCTCCGCCCATACGGCGCATAATGAAGATCCAGAAGATGGCAATAAGGATGAGGGGGCCAAAGCTCCACAGGAAATTAGAGATGGCATCGCTGCCGTTTTCGTATTTTACATCACCGCTGAAGTGTCCGGCATCATGTTCCTCCTCCATAAATTCCTCCAGCTTATCGGCAGAAGGGTACTGGGACTGAACAACACTTACGGCACCCGGCTTGATCTTGGTGGTCGGGAACACTTCACGCAGATGCTCAGGAGCAACATACATCACCAGCGTTCCTTCCTTCTTGTTCACCACAACCTTGTTGGCATACCCTTTCTTTACGTATTCCTTGAACTGACTGTAGGTCACTTCCTTGGAACCTCCATCCAGCAACGAGCCGTTTCCGCCATTAATAATAAGGTAACCAAGCACAAGGGCAATAATCAGGTACAACCATGAAAGGCTGAACTGAGGATATTTGGGTTTCTTCTGTTTACTCATAGATTCTTACAATTACATTAATCCAGATCAGGTACTTGCGTCAATCGGGCATCTGCCCAAAGGTGCTCAATATCGTAGAAAGCACGTTCCTCAGGTAACATGATGTGCACAATCACCTCGGCAAAATCCATCGCTACCCATTGGGAGTAATGCATTCCATCTACTGCCAACGGTTTCTGATGTGCCAGTTCCAGTGCTTTGTCACCTACGCTACGGGCCAGTGCCTGTATCTGTGTGGGTGAACCGCCAGTGGCAATCACAAAATATCCACAAATAGTATCTGGAATCTCTGTGAGGTCCACCACAACAATATTCTTACCTTTTTTATCCTGCATTCCCTGTACAATAGCTTCTACCAGGGGATTCTTTTCTTTTTTCAACTTATTTATCATTTTAATTGGTTGCAAAGGTACAGAGAGTTAGGGGAAAATGCAAGTTTTTTATATTTTTTTGGCAGAAAGTTTTGTCAGTTCGGAAAAAGTCCCTACCTTTGCAGCGCAAAAGGGTTCGCCCCGTCATTTATTGGGCTATGGTGTAATGGTAACACTGCAGATTCTGGTCCTGCCTTTCCTGGTTCGAGTCCGGGTAGCCCAACAGAAAGAGCTTCATAAATCGTGAAGCTCTTTTTTTGTTCGTGCTGAACGAACCAGAAAAGGCACCCATCTAAATGGATACCTTTTCTGTTAGAGAGATTGCTATCAGTTCATGCAGCTGGTAACGCCCAGACAGCAATGACTCTTAATATCAATATAGGTTTACAATCCTATTTATTTACATTATTATAGCCGTGTCCTGCTTATTCCTAAGCGAGTTGACATGTAGAACGCTTCATGCCCGTTTCAGTTGACATTAAGCCTTATAAGCAAGGAAGGATGTGGTCCCAGACAAGATTCAGTTCGGCCTGCATGTCACGCAGGTCTGCCGTATTGATGATAACGGCATCCTTCTCTGGAATGACGATGATATACTGACCGCCGGCACCGTCGGCACGGAAAGCATTGTGCCTGCAGCGCCATACCTGATAGCCGTACCCCTGTACCCAGTCGCTGTTCTCGGGCGTAAGTCCGCTCTCAGCGACTTTGTCGGCCCTTACCCATGAGGGCTGGCAAGGAACCTGTGCACGTGTTGCCTCGGTAACATAGGATTCAGGCAGCACTTGTTTGCCGTTCCATTTTCCCTTTTGCAACAACAACTGGCCCATTTTGGCCAGATCCTCTGTCTTGAGGTAAAGTCCCCATCCGCCACAGTTGATGCCCTGCGGACTCTCGTCCCAACGGGGTGCTTTGATACCCAGAGGGTCAAAGAGGCGGGGTTGCAGATAATCCACAACTTTCAGTCCGGTAACCTTCTGCACAATGGCCGAAAGCATATAAGTTCCCATGCTGTTGTAACAATAGTATGTTCCCGGTTCATGCTGCACAGGCCAGGAGAGGAAGGTCCGTACCCATGTGTCCGTATCATTCCTGCGTGAGGGTTCAGAGTCGTGTCCGCAGTTCATTGTCAGCAAATGACGGATGGTAACCTTCTGCAGATTCTCGGAAGGAGAAGGCGGCAGGTCGTCGGGGAAGAAGGAAACCAGCTTATCGTCCAGCGAAAGCAAGCCTTCGCTTATTGCCAGTCCCACGGCAACTGAAGTGAATGTCTTGCTGACACTGTTCAGCACATGCGGCAGCTGAGGTTCACCACCGTTCAGCCACTTTTCATACAGTACCTTTCCATGCTGCAGCACCATCACACTCTGGATGTTAAGTTCCTGTTCACGGGCATCCTTAAGATATGCTTCCATAGCAGTTTGAAGACAGCCCTTTGGTTTAGTACGCTTAAGGGAAACTGCTTTGGCAGTTGACGGTTTGAGAGGATTGTGTGTTTCTGCATTGCTGCACAAGCAGCAAAGGCTGAGCAGGACGGAAAGTCCGTAACGGCAGGCTGAATGTTTCATAACAGATAAGTTTTTTGTTAAGTTTGGCTCACAAAGTTAGGCATTTTTGCGAAACGGAGTGAAAGAACCGCGTATTTATTTTGTTTTCCGCTCGCTTATTCGCTTTAAAACTGCTTTGCAGCCTCGAAGATAGGCTGCACCTCGGAAAAACTCAAATAAAATTTGGAAAATCTCTCACTTAATCGTATCTTTGAGGCTATCGCCTCGAAATTACTTCATCTCGGCATAAAAAAGAATGAATTCTTTTGTTCTGCTCTCGATTTTTTCGTAATTTTGCCCCCACTTATTGATACATTATATATTTTTATGAGTGTTACTACACTGAATCACCTGATGGAACAGACTGTGGCCGAGTTGTCTGAAAGCAGCTCGTTACGTGGACTGTTCCATAAGCACAAAGACGGTGAACCCTATCCCTCCGGAAATGTTCTGGCCGAGATTGTCGATCTGTGCCGCGCTATTATCTTCCCCGGTTTTTACGGTAATTCTACGTTGAACAGTCAGACGCTGCGCTACCACATTGGTATGAATGTGGAACGTCTGTACACCTTGCTGTGGCAACAGATTCAGGCCGGACTCTGTTTCTGCAAGGAGGATGACGGATGCAACGGAGAACGTTCCTGCCTGGCGGCTAAAGCTCAGGAACTGGCAGCGGCCTTCATGGCCAAGCTTCCTCAGCTGAGAAGCATCCTGGCAACAGATGTGGAGGCGGCTTACAACGGTGACCCCGCAGCAGAATCGTACGGCGAGATTATCAGTTGCTATCCCGTAATAAAGGCGGTTACCAACTATCGTATCGCACATGAGCTGCTGCTGTTGGGCGTTCCCCTTATCCCCCGTATCATCACGGAAATGGCTCATAGCGAGACGGGAATAGATATTCATCCGGCTGCTACCATCGGATCGCACTTTACCATCGACCACGGAACGGGTGTGGTGATTGGTGCCACTTGTATTATCGGCAATAACGTGAAGCTTTATCAGGGTGTAACACTGGGTGCCAAGAGCTTCCCATTGGACGAGAAGGGTAATCCCATTAAGGGTGTTCCCCGCCATCCCATCCTGGAGGACGATGTTATCGTATATAGTAACGCAACTATACTGGGGCGTATTACTTTGGCCAAGGGTACGGTTGTCGGCGGTAACCTGTGGGTTACGGAAAGCACACAGCCGGGCGAACAACTGGTCCAGGCCAAGAAGCGCAAGAGTCATGTGGTAAGACCCGAGGATTGGGGAGGACTTTGATAGTTTAGAGTTTAGAGTTGATAGACAAGAGTTTAGAGACATTAGTTAAAACAATAAAATAATTTCATGGAGTTTGAAATGATTGCAAAGACCTTTCAGGGTCTTGAAGAGGTGTTGGCAAAGGAGCTTACTGACCTGGGTGCCGACAATATACAGATAGGCAGGCGTATGGTAAGCTTTACCGGCGACAAGGAAATGATGTACCGTGCCAACTTCCAGTTGCGAACTGCCATAAAGATACTGAAACCCATCAGGCACTTCCGCGCTACCAGTGCCGACGAGGTGTATGATGCCATCAAGGAGATTGACTGGACCGAATACCTGAGCAACGAGACAACGTTTGCCGTTGACAGCGTGGTATTCAGCAATGAGTTCCGACACAGCAAGTTTGTGGCTTACAAGGTGAAGGATGCCATTGTGGACCAGTTCCGCGAGAAGACAGGCAACCGCCCCAACATCCGTATCAACAACCCCGACCTGCAGCTGCACATCCATGTGGCTGAATACGACTGTACCCTTTCGCTGGACAGTTCAGGCGAGAGCCTGCATCGCAGAGGTTATCGTCAGGAGAGTGTAGAGGCTCCCTTGAACGAGGTGCTGGCAGCCGGTATCATCATGCTGACGGGTTGGCATGGGCAGTGCGACCTTATCGACCCTATGTGCGGAAGCGGTACCATCGCCATAGAGGCTGCACTGATAGCCAGAGGCATTGCTCCCGGTGTGTACAGAAAGGAATATGCCTTTGAGAAATGGCCTGACTTCGACCAGGAACTTTTCGATAAGGTCTATGAGGACGACAGTCAGGAGCATCCCTTCGAGCACCATATTTACGGCTACGACATCAGTCGTCCTGCCGTAGCCATTGCCACTACCAACGTGAAGGCTGCCGGTCTGAGCAAGGAGATTACCGTTCAGCAGCAGGATTTCGCTAACTTCACCCAGCCGAAGGAGAAGAGCATCATCATTACGAATCCGCCCTATGGAGAACGTATCTCTGCTCCCGACCTGTTGGGACTCTATAAGATGATTGGCGAGAGACTGAAGCATCAGTTCATAGATAACGAGGCATGGATACTGAGCTACCGGGAAGAATGTTTCGACCAGATTGGTCTGAAACCTTCGCTGCGTACACCGCTGTACAACGGAAGTCTGGAATGCGAGTTGCGCAAGTACCAGATATTCAGCGGAAAGTTCAACGACATGCGTGCTGAGGGTGGCGACATAAAGACTGCCAAGGAACGCCGCATGATGGCTGACCACAAACGCTTCAAGCAGCACCGCGAGTTCAAGGACAAACTGGAGGAGAATCCCAAGGAGAGAATGCGCAAGCCCAAAAGAGACGATTGGGAAGACAGACGCGACTTTAAGAAAGGCAAGGGCGACCGCAAGGAAGGCGGGAAGAGTTTTGACCGCGGTCCCAAGAAATCTTTCGATCGCAACAAGGGCGGCAACAAGAAGTTCGGCAAAAGATACTTTGATAACGATGAAGACTAAACTGATATTAGCTTCTTTGCTTATTTTGGCAACACAAGCAATGGCACAGAAACTGTTTACGCTGGAGGAACTGAACTTCGGCGGTAAGAACTATAGGGTTTCCGTTCCCCAACGTTGGAACTATAGCTGGCAGGAAGGGAAACTGATTCTGAAAGACGGAGACAAGACCGTTCAGGTAGATCCCGCAACAGGTAAAACGACGGACTATCAGGAACCGGAAAAGCCCAACCGACCCAATCCGAGAGGCTTGTTGGAGTGGTGCAAGGCTTCGAATGCTGCAGCTTTCCTTCGCGACAATAACCTGTGGGTCCGTTATGCCGACGGGCACGATGTGCAACTGTCGGAGGACGGCTCACGCGAGATTGTCTACGGACAGAGCGTTCACCGCGACGAGTTCGGTATCTATAAGGGAACCTTCTGGAGCAACAATGGCAAGAAGTTGGCTTTCTACCGTATGGACCAGAGTATGGTGGCTGACTATCCGCAGGTAAACACCTTTAAGCGTGAAGCAGAGTTGGAACCCGACAAGTATCCTATGGCAGGAATGACATCGCATCAGGTAACCATTGGTATCTTCGATCTGGAAACAGAGAAGACCGTCTATCTGAACGTCGGAGACCCTACTGACCGGTATTTTACCAATATCGCCTGGGGACCGGATGACAAGACACTGTATCTGTATGAGTTGAATCGCGACCAGAACCATTGTACGTTGGATGCCTATGATGTGAAAACGGGCAACAAGATCAGAACTCTCTACACAGAAACAAGCGATAAGTATGTAGAACCCCTTCACCCCATTACCTTCCTGCCCTGGGACAGCAGCAAGTTTATCTTCTGGAGCTGGAAGGATGGCTTTACACACCTTTACCTGATGGATGTGAATACCTTGAAGCAGGAGCAGCTAACCTCCGGCAAATGGGTGGTAAAGAGCTTTGCGGGATTCTGCCAGGCTACCAAGAGCGCTATCATCATAACCAAGGAGGCTAATGTATTACAACGTAACATTTATTCGCTTTCCCTGAAGACAAAAAAGCGCACACTGCTGGACAACGGCAAGGGCGTTCATCAGGCAAACCTGTCAGAAGACGGCCTTTGGGTGCTGGATACCTGGCAAGAGCCGGATGTTCCCCGTGCCTATGCTGTCACCAATACCAAGACGGGCAAGAGCACTTTGCTACAGACAGCTCCCAACCCTTGGGAAGGATGGTACCAGCCTATCTTCGAGATGGGCAGCGTCAAGGCTGACGACGGGGTGACCGACCTGTACTGGCGTATGGTAAAGCCCGCCGACTTCGATGCCAACAAGAAATATCCTACTGTGGTTTACGTCTATGGCGGTCCTCATGCACACAGCATAGAGGCTTCCTGGCATTGGGCCAGTCGCAGTTGGGAGACCTACATGGCCCAGAAGGGCTATATCCTGTTCATCCTGGATAACAGAGGCAGCGAGGACCGCGGTCGTGACTTCGAACAGGCTACTTTCCGTCGTCTGGGTCAGGTGGAGATGCGTGACCAGATGAGCGGTGTGAACTATCTGAAGAGCCTTCCCTATGTGGATGCCGACAGAATAGGTGTTCACGGATGGAGCTTTGGCGGCTTTATGACTACATCGCTGATGACCACATACCCCGAGGTCTTCAAGGTGGGTGTGGCAGGCGGTCCCGTTATCGACTGGAAATGGTACGAGGTGATGTACGGCGAACGTTATATGGATACACCAGAACAAAATCCTGAGGGCTACGAGCAGACGAGCCTTATCAACAAGGCCAAGAACCTGAAGGGAAAGCTGCAGATTATCATCGGTATGAATGACCCTACGGTGGTGCCTCAGCATGCGTTGCAGTTCCTGAATGCCTGTGCCGAAGCCGGCACCCAGCCCGATTTCTTTGTCTATCCCGGTGAGGGCCATAATATGGCGGGGCACAAGAGTGTGCATCTGCATGAACGTATAACACAATATTTTGAAGATTATCTGAAGCCCGCGAAGCGGTAAAATATAAATAATATGACAGAAACAAATAATTCCCTCTTCGAGGGTTCTATTCTCCTTTTAGGAAGTGGCGGCCGTGAGCACGCCTTAGCTTGGAAGATTGCTCAGAGTGAGAAATGTAAGAAACTATATATTGCCCCGGGAAATGCCGGTACAGCAACAGATGGTGAGAATGTAAACATAAAGGCCGACGACTTCGATGCCATTAAAGTCTTTGTGCTGAGAAACCGAATTCAGATGGTAGTGGTAGGTCCCGAGGACCCATTGGTGAAGGGTATCTATGACTACTTCAAGAACGACCCCGAACTGAAGAACATTCCTGTTATCGGTCCCAGTAAAGCAGGTGCCGTATTGGAGGGCAGCAAGGATTTTGCCAAGGGCTTCATGCAACGTCATGGTATTCCTACTGCAGCCTATCAGACCTTTACAGGCGAGACTCTGGCCGAAGGAAAAGCTTTCCTGAAGACCCTGCAACCTCCATACGTACTGAAGGCCGACGGTCTTTGCGCCGGTAAGGGCGTGCTGATTCTGCCTACCCTGGAAGAAGCTGAGAAAGAGCTTGAGGAGATGTTAGGCGGAATGTTCGGTGGCGCTAGCAGCCGTGTGGTAATCGAGGAATTTATGAGCGGTATTGAATGCTCTGTTTTTGTACTGACTGACGGCAAGGACTACAAGATTCTGCCCGAGGCCAAAGACTACAAACGAATCGGAGAAGGTGATACCGGTTTGAATACAGGTGGTATGGGCAGCGTAAGTCCCGTTCCTTTTGCTACAACAGCGTGGATGAAGAAGGTCGAGGACCGTATCATCCGTCCTACCGTTAAAGGATTGGCTGCTGAGGGTATCGACTATAAGGGCTTTATCTTCTTCGGTCTGATTAACCGTACAAACACGCCTACAGGTGTACCCGAACCATATGTCATCGAATATAATGTCCGTATGGGTGACCCGGAAACAGAAACCGTTATGCTACGTTTGAAGAGTGATATTGTTGACCTCTTTGAAGGCGTTGCAACAGGAACGTTGGCACAGCGTAGCATCGAATTTGATACGCGCAGCGCTGTCTGTGTGATGCTGGTAAGCGGCGGCTATCCCGGCAGCTATCAGAAAGGGTATCCCATCAGCGGTATCGACAAGGTTGAGGGCAGCGTAGTCTTCCATGCAGGAACTGCATTGAAGGACAAGGAGGTTGTCACGAACGGCGGTCGTGTGATTGCCGTAAGCAGTTACGGAGCCGACAAGGCAGAAGCCCTTCAGAAGAGTTTCACCGAGGCGCAGAAGATTCAATTCAAGGATAAATACTTCCGCAGAGATATCGGGGCAGATCTTTAGATTTATTGAGCATTGAGGAGTAACCGGTTTCAGAATAACGTAGCGGAGAGTGCGGCAACAATGCCTGTCTGTACAATGTTGGCTATCATCTTATGGTGGTGGCCACAGCAGTCGTTTGCCGCAGGCAATGTCTTAGGCCTGGTATTATGTGCCTTAACTACCTATATCTGTATAGAGACGAATGCTGTGCATAATATCATTCGTATCCGTACCATGATGATGGCTTGTGTCTGGCTTGTGCTAGCCTCCTGTCTGGCATTCATGCATCCGTTTGGGGGCCCTGCTATTGTTGCTGTTTGTCTGGCTGCAAGCTACTATCTCCTATTCCGTTGCTACCAGTTGTATGATCCTGCAGTATGGATATTCCACAGTTTCTTATTCTTGGGAATCGGCAGTATCTTTGCTGCTGTTATGCTGCCCATGGGACTTCTCTATTACATTTACCTGATAGTTTATCTGCGTTCTTATACCTGGCGAGGTTTCTGGGCCGGTATTCTAGGACTGGTATTGCCCTACTTGGGATGGGGAACATGGTGTTTCTTCTTGGATAAGACAGACAGCATGCTCGACTATGTCTCTGCTCATTTTATGTGGCATTCCTTTTCCTGGGAGGCGATAATCAGTTTGCCTTTTAACGGGATGGTATCTATAGGAGTTGTCATTGTAATGAGTCTGGTGGGAGTCATGCATTATTTGCAGACAAAGTACAATGATAAGATTCAGGTCAGAATGATACTTTACATTTATTCTGTACAGACTACTTTGCTTATCTTGTATCTGTTTTTGCAGCCTCAGGAATTTCAGAGTACAATGGCACTGCTGGTCGTTAGTACCTGTCCGCTTATTGCACATTTCTTTGCTCTGACAAAGAGCAGGCTAAGCAACACATTCTTTATATTGTCGTTACTTTTATGCGGCATTATGGCTTATTTAAATTTATGGATGACATAATACAATATATGATCCCCCTGGGATATGGGGGAATGGGAATCGCCGCTTTTATCGCCGGCAGCGTTTTCCCTTTCAGCAGCGAGACCCTTTTGGCAGGCCTTCTTCTGGCCGGTTTACGTCCCTGGCCTCTGTTTGTAAGCGCTACTATAGGAAATGTAATGGGTAGCATGTTCAACTATTGGGTAGGCAGTTTGGGGAAGATAGAGTGGATAGAGAAATACTTGCATGTAAAACGCGAGAAGGTTGAAAGGACCCAGCGGTGGTTACAGGGACGTGGTGCCTGGATGGGATTCTTTTGCTTTCTGCCTGTCCTGGGCAGTGCTCTGGCAGTGACGCTGGGGTACATGAGAGCCAACCTGAGCCTTACATTCCTAAGCATTGCTTTAGGAAAGGCTATTCGTTACGGAATATTAATTATGGTTCTTAACATGGTTAAAGGATAATAAATTTGCCAAAGAAAGCCGGAGAACAGAAGAAAAAGTCGTAACTTTGCAGAATACAATCAATAAAACAAACAAACACATAGACTAAAAAATGAAACAGTTCAGATTAGTAGACAACCTGATGGGTTGGATTACTTTTGCCATTGCGGCCTTCGTGTATTGCAGCACGATAGAGCCTACAGCAAGCTTTTGGGACTGCCCTGAGTTCATCACCACAGCTTATAAGTTGGAGGTGGGACATCCCCCTGGGGCACCTTTCTTTATGTTGACTGCCAATTTGTTCACACAGTTTGTGAATGACCCTGCACTGGTGGCTCTTATGGTTAATACCATGAGTGCGCTCTTTAGTGCGGCCTGTATCATGTTCCTCTTCTGGAGCATCAGCCATTTGGGACGTAAACTCGTGGGGGAGAACGGTCAACTGAAGAATGTAGCTCAACTAATAACTGTTGAGGCCAGTGCTCTGACGGGTGCCTTAGCGTATACCTTCTCTGATACCTTCTGGTTCAGTGCCGTAGAGGGCGAGGTGTATGCTTACAGTAGCCTTTTTACAGCCGTGGTATTCTGGCTGATGCTGAAATGGGAGGATCATGCCGATGAGGCCGGTTCTGACCGCTGGCTTATCCTGATAGCTTATCTTACAGGCCTTAGCATAGGCGTGCACTTGCTTAATTTACTTTGTGTACCGGCATTGGTGCTTGTCTATTATTACAAGAAAGCCAAGAATCCGAGCCTCAAGGGAGCATTGTTTTCTGTAGCCGGCAGCGGAGCGCTGATAGCTGCTGTACTGTACGGTATAGTTCCCGGTATTGTTAAGGTGGGCGGATGGTTTGAACTGCTTTTTGTAAACCAACTGAACTATCCTTTCAATACAGGACTTATCATATACATTATCTTATTGGTCGGCATAGTGCTGTGGAGCATTTGGGAAACCCGTAGGCAGAAGAGCCGTATGCGCATGAATGTCTCTTACCTGCTTAGTGTAGGCATGTTGGGTATTCCCTTCTACGGATATGGCATCAGTAGTATTGTGCTAGGTATTGTTATTCTGGCAGCCTTGTTCGTTTTGCTCCGACTTGATAAAGGAGGAAAACCTTTTGTTTCTGCCCGTCTGATGAACACCAGCCTGCTATGTATGCTCATGATTATGATCGGTTACAGTTCATACGCTGTAATTGTAATCCGCAGTTCTGCCAATACACCTATGGACCAGAACTCTCCCGAGGATATCTTTACCCTGGGGACTTATTTGAGTCGTGAACAATATGGCGACCGTCCTCTTCTTTACGGTCAGGCTTATACCAGCCAGGTACAACTGAGAGTAGATGGTAACTACTGCGTTCCTGTAAGCAAACAGAAGGCTCCGGTATATCAGCGTAAGGAGAAAGCCAGTCCTGAAGAACCCGACCGTTACGAGATTCAGCGTTACAATCAGGAGTATGTTTACCAGCAGAATATGCTCTTCCCCCGTATGTACAGCAGCAGCCACGCTTCGGCATACGAGAGTTGGATGGGTGGTGTTAAGGGAACAACCAGGACGTATGAGCGTTGTGGCGAGATGGTTCCCGTTAAGACTCCTACCATGTTGGAGAACATCCGTTTCTTCCTGAGCTATCAGGTCAATTTCATGTATTGGCGCTACTTCATGTGGAACTTCGCCGGGCGTCAGAACGATGTTCAGGGTAATGGCGAGTGGGAGCACGGAAACTGGTTGACGGGTATTCCCTTCTTGGATAATATGCGTTTGGGCGACCAGAGTAAGCTTCCCGCCGAGTTACGCAATAACAAGGGGCATAATGTCTTCTATTGTCTGCCCTTGCTCTTAGGTCTGCTGGGTCTTTTCTGGCAGTTGTTCCGTAATACCAAGGAGAATAACAACGAGGGAGAGAAGCAGTTCGGTATTGTCTTCTTCCTGTTCTTTATGACAGGTCTGGCCATTGTTATCTACCTGAACCAAACACCCATGCAACCGCGTGAACGAGACTATGCCTACGCCGGTTCTTTCTATGCCTTTGCCATATGGGTTGGTCTTGGCGTAGCTGCCATTGCCGATTATCTGCAGAAGCTGCTTAAGAACGAAAAGTTTTGTGCTGTTCTGAGTTGTCTCTGTGTGTTGGTACCTTTGCAGATGGCCAGTCAAACATGGGACGATCATGACAGAAGCGGTCGTTATACTTGTCGTGATTTCGGTCGTAACTACCTGCAGACCCTCTCCCAAGGCAATAACCCCATTATTTTTACCAACGGTGATAACGATACCTTCCCCCTGTGGTATGCACAGGAGACAGAAGAGTTCCGTACCGACGCCCGTGTCTGCAATCTCTCTTATTTGCAGACCGACTGGTACATCGACCAGATGAAGCGCCCTGCTTATGATTCACCTGCAGTACCTATTCATTGGAGCCGTCTGCAGTATGTGGCTGGCACCCGTGAGGGCGTGAGTGTTCGTCCAGGTATCCTGGAGCAGGCTATCGAGGCTTATAAAGACGATCCTGTGCTGATGCATCAGGTTTTGGGCGACAATCCATATGAATTGCGTAACATCATTGATAAATGGGTGCTTAACGCCAATCCCGATTTGCAGATATTCCCCACAGACTCTATTGTTTTTGCTGTTGATAAGGAAGCCGTAAGGCGTAGTGGTATGATGATGGCCGGAGATAGCATCCCCGACTTTATGCACATCAGTCTGAAGGGTAAACGTGCTGTCTATAAGAGTGAGATGATGATGTACGAGATGCTGGCCCAGTGCAACTGGGAACGCCCCCTGTATGTAGCTATTACCGTAGGTAAGGACAACTACGGAAACTTGGGTGATTACTTTGTACAGGAAGGTCTGGCCAATCGTATCACTCCCTTCAAGACGTCAGAGACGGGCAAGGATATAGACACCGATAAGATGTACGATAACATCATGACGCGCTTTGCGTTCGGCGGCTTAGACAATCCCGACATCTACCTTGATGAGACTGTTACCCGTATGTGCTATACGCACCGCAGAATGATTGCCCAGTTGGCTACCCGCTTGTTACAGGAAGACAAGAAGGATAAGGTGGCCCGTCTGATTGCATATGCCGAGAAGGTGTTGCCGCCAACGACTCTGCCTCATAACTATGCCGGCTACTCATTGGATTTGGCACGCGCCTGGATTGCCGTGGGTGACAAGAAGATGGCCGAGAAGATTGCTTATCCTGTTGCCGCCAATGCTGTTGAGTACCTGAACTGGTATATGGGTCTGCCAGGGAAGATGCTTGTCCAAAGCGAGAAAGACTGCATGTATTACCTCTATCAGATGCATTCTGCTACCGAGGTATTGCAAGCTGCAGGTAGTGATAAGGCTAAAGATATGGTACTGATACTGGATGCCTTTAATAAGGCTTTGCAGAACCAACTCTATGGCGGTACCGGCATCGAAACCCCGGAACCTGAGGAGGAGAGCGAGGTTGACAGCTAAAGTCTAAAGTCTCCGATGATAATAGAGCAACCTGCAGTATTCCTGCGTTGGCTATTCCCACATGCTTTGTGGAGGATGGATCGTCATCAGAAGTCTGTTTACCTGACTTTTGATGACGGCCCTATCCCCGAGGCTACCCCCTTCATCCTTGATACCTTGGATCGCTTCAATGCCAAGGCAACCTTCTTTATGGTCGGTGAGAATGCGGTTAAATATCCCCATCTTCTAGAGGAAGTCAGGCGACGCGGCCATCAAGTGGGTAATCATACCTACAATCACATGTCCGGAATGCGGCACTTTACTTGGACCTATCTGGCCAACATCAAGAAGGCTGACGAGGTTCTGCATACCCGTCTGTTCCGCCCTCCACACGGATGGATAAGGACGGTACAGTACCGTGTTCTCCGGCATATAGGCATAAAGGTCGTTATGTGGGATGTGGTGACACGCGATTACAGCCGGCTGCTTACAGCCGACGATGTATTGCACAATGTAAAGCGATTTACGCGTCCAGGCAGTATCATCACCTTCCACGATTCCCTGAAAAGTATAGAGAAGCTGAAGCACGCCTTGCCAGAGGCCCTTGCATGGCTTCAGGAACAAGGATATGAGTTCCGCATCATTGAACAGTAAGGAACTGAAAGCCCAGGCCCGACGTCTGGGTTTTGTGGCTTGTGGCGTGGCTCCTGCCGAACCCGTGCAAGAGTGGTATGCCCAAGGGTTCCGGAAGTGGTTGCAGTTAGGCTTTCAGGCCGACATGAAGTATATGCAGAAGCATGTAGAGATGCGCCTGCAGCCGACCCTCTTGCACCCGGGCGTCAAGAGTATCATCAGTCTGGCCCTCAACTATATGCCTACTCACCAGCAGCCAGGTATCAGCCTTTATGCACAGGGAAAGGATTATCACGATGTGATGAAGGAACGGCTGCGCCGACTGATGACCGAGACCGGATTGCAGGGACGTTGCTTTGTAGATACAGCCCCCGTATTGGAACGTTACTGGGCTTGGCGATGCGGCATAGGCGAATTCTGCCAGAACGGTCTGATTGCTGTTCCTGGATACGGTCCCACTGTATTTCTTGGCGAGATCTTTGCCGAGCAGGAGGCCAATGCCTACGACGAGCCGCTCTCTCCCGCATCCGAGCGTTTTACCGGTTGGGAATCGCTTTGTCCGGCTCTCACCCCTCAGGGCCTTGATGCCCGTCTGTGCCTCAGCTATCAGACCATAGAGAA
>Ga0326511_10001706_pt1 | contig 18109 bp, 12 predicted proteins | sample 0_2496_0518_D_FD_203701 | JGI IMG/M metagenome (GOLD analysis project Ga0326511, IMG submission 203701) | Bovine rumen microbial communities from UC Davis, California, United States - 0_2496_0518 | ecosystem: Host-associated > Mammals > Digestive system > Stomach > Rumen | place: USA... | reverse complement strand
AAGGTAGGCCTTGGTTCCGAAAGCCTCGTAGGCACGTGCCAGGGCGCAGGTCCACCACATGATGTCGTCATAGACGAACCAGCCGTTGTTGGTATTGGGATCGTCAAAGTTGAAGTTGACATAGTGCGACTTCTCTCCGTTATATATACGGCTGTGCAGCGTCTTGTACTTCTTCATCAGTTCCTCATTCCCCTCTTCCTTGGCACGGTTGTAGGCGTTGATGACCATATCATAGTAAATAGCCTGACACCAGATGGCGGCAGCACAGCCGGAGAAATCTTTGTCACGGGCTCCGTTGCCACGGTGGTCGGCACTGGGCTGTTCGGTATCAGCCTTGTAGATGTTCTTGGTTTTGTCCAGCAGGGCAGTATTGAAGTCGTCGTACGCCTTCCACTGCATGGAGTCGGTGATGGTGAAGGTCTGAGCCGGCATGATGCCGGCCCAGGCTATTGCGCACAATACGGTTAATATCTTTTTCATGTGGCTTTTATTTCTTGGATTTCTTTTTGGAGGCTACCTTGTACTCCTTGCTGAAGGAATAGGGAGCGGCCTCGGGGGCGGTGCCGCGGTTCTCGTTGGCCTTGGCTCCCATGACATAGTCCATACGGGCTCCCTGCAGCAGGTCGGCGTGGTTTACGTAGTTAACCTTATGCTCGGCACCATTCACGGTAAGCTTCTGCACATAACGGTTCACATCGCTGTTCTCGGGGGCGGTGACTACTACGTCCTTGCCGTTCTCAAGGTGCAGGGTCATCTTCTTGAAGTAGGGAGCGCCCAGTACGTACTGGTTGGAACCGGGACATACGGGATAGAAGCCCATGGCGGTGAAGATGTACCAGGCTGAGGTCTGGCCGTTGTCCTCGTCGCCGCAGTAGCCGTCGGCATGGGCGTTGTACATGCGGTTCATGGTCTCGCGCAGCCAGTACTGGGTCTTCCAGGGCTGACCGCTGTAGTTGTACATGTAGATCATGTGCTGGATGGGCTGGTTGCCGTGGGCGTAGTTGCCCATGTTCATGATCTGCATCTCACGGATCTCGTGGATGACGCCGCCGTAGTAGCTGTCGTCAAAGATGGGGGGCAGGATGAATACGCTGTCCAGCATGTGGTTGAAGGTGTCGGTACCGCCCATGAGGTCGATGAGTCCCTGGGGATCGTGGAAGACGCTCCAGGAGTAGTGCCAGCTGTTACCCTCGGTGAAGGCGTCGCCCCACTTGAAGGGGTTGAAGTTGGGGGCCCACTCGCCGTTGGCCAGTTTGCCGCGCATGAGGTTGTGCTCTTTGTCGAAGAGGTTCTTATAGTTCATGGCGTGCTCGGCATACACACGGATTTCCTTCTCGGGCTTGCCAAGGGCCTGGCCCAGCTTGTAGATGCTCCAGTCATCGAAGGCGTACTCCAGGGTACGGGCTGCGCTCTCGTTGATGCTGTCGTAGGGTACATAGCCTAACTTGTTATAGGTTTCCCACTGCTTACGGCCGCTGGTGGTGTGGGCAAGGTCGGCATTGGCGCCGTGCTTGACAGCCTCCCACAGGGCATCGATGTCATAGCCGCGGATACCCTTGAGGTAGGCGTCGGCTACTACGCTGGCGGAGTTGTTACCCACCATGCAGGCACGGTGGCCGGGGGCGCTCCATTCGGGCAGGAAGCCGCTCTCCTTATAGGCGTTGGCCCAGCCTTCCTGCATCTTCTGACTCATGGAGGGCCACATCAGGTTGACCAGGGGGAACAGGGCACGGAAGGTATCCCAGAAACCGGTATCGGCAAAGAGGTAGCCGGGCAGCGTCTCACCGTTATAGGGGCTGTAATGTACCACCTGGCCCTGGGCATTGATCTCGTAGAAGCTGCGGGGGAAGAGGACGCTACGGTACAGACAGCTGTAGAAGGTACGCAGGCGGTCAACGTCGCTCTCGTCCTGTACGTCGATGGTGGAGAGGACCTTGTTCCATTCCTGGCGGCCGGCCTCGGCTACTTCCTCAAGGGTTCTGTTACCCAGTTCCTTCAGGTTCTGCTCGGCCTGCTCAATGCTGATGAAGGAGCTGGCTACACGTACGTTTACCTGCTCGCCGCGCTTGGTCTCGAAGCCTACCACACCCTGTGCATGCTTGCTGAGGGTCTCCAGGGCCGACTTGTTCTCCTGACCGGCATCGCAGACGGCGGTAAGGGTGAAGGGACGGTCAAACTGCAGGACAAAGTAGTTCTTGAAGTTCTTGGGAACGCCGCCGCTGTTGCGTGTGGTATAGCCCACAATCTTATTCTCACCGGGGATAATCTTCACGTATGAGCCGCGGTCGAAGGCATCCACTACCAGGTAGCTCTTGCCGGCGGGATAGGTGAAGCGGAAGTGGGCGGCACGACTGGTGGGAGCCACTTCTGTCACAATGTCGTAGTCTGCCAGATAGACCTTGTAGTAATGGGGCTTGCTCACTTCGGCCTTGTGGCTGAACCAGCTGGCGCGCTTGTCCTCGTTGAAGATATAGTCGTCACCGCACTCGGGCATGATGTTGAATGTCCCGTAGTCGTTCATCCAGGGGCTGGGCTGATGGGTCTGCTTGAACCCGCGGATCTTCTCCGCATCGTAGGTGTAGCACCATCCGTTACCCATGTTGCCGGTCTGGGGAGTCCAGAAGTTCATGCCCCAGGGAAGGGCGATGGCGGGATAGGTGTTACCGGTGGACAGGCCGCCCGTAGAGTGTGAGCCTACCAGGGGATTTACATACTGTACAGGATCTGAAATAGCACGGGCGCCGATGCTTGTCATGAATGCGGCGCACGCAAGTAATACAATCTTTTTCACTTTAAATTAATTTGATTTAGTTGGTTATTGTTTTTGAGTTCTCTTATGTAAAAAGCTGACAACACGCTTTATACGGGCAAAGGAGGGAGTACGCCCTCCTGCTGCTCATATTAAGACTTCTTTATTAAAACTCCTTGATCTTAACGTTCTTGAACCATACCTCGTTGCCGTGATCCTGCAGGAGGATACGGCCGTCGCGGTTGCCGAAGTCGGGCCAGTTCTTGTACTTGCTGTAAGCTACCAGGGCATTCCATTCCTGGGTGTTGCGCTCGTACTCCAGGAGCTTGACGCCATTCAGCCAATGCTCTACGTGGTTGTCCTTCACGATGACGGTGGCTGTGTTCCAGTCGGTGATGTCAAAGGGTTTGTTCTCGGGAGCGGGAATCAGGTCATAGAGCGACCCTAACTTGCGGTTGCCCTTCACGCCTAACTTGGCATCGGGGTGGCGCAGGTCGTCCAGAATCTGGAACTCGCAGCCGATGGCGCTGCCCTCGCCCTGGTTCATGTCGGGGTCAACAAAGTACTTGATGCCGCTGTTGGCGCCTTCGGTAATCTTGAAGTCTACCTTCAGGATAAAGTTATGGTAGCTTTTGTTAGTGACGATATCACCGCCGTTGCCGCTCTCTGCACCGTTGGCGGCCTCTACCTTCAGGACACCGTCCTCAATGCGCCATCCCTTTGCGGGGAAGCCGGTCAGCTTGGCACCGCGCCAGCCTTCGGTGGTCTTACCGTCCCAGAGGAGCTTCCATCCGTCACGCTTTTCCTGCTCAGTAAGCACATTATCCGTAGTAGGAACGGGAGCGGGAGTTTCTGTAACAATCTTCTTCTTTGCGGCTACAGGCAGTACAGCCAGTACAGCCATTGCTAATATTATTTTCTTCATTTTGTTGTTATTTATTCCGTTTTGATGTTATAGCAATATTACGAAATAACGATAAATAGCGTTAATCTATCTTATAGAACTCTTCCCATCCACGACGGGGAGGCATGCCGGAGAGCATGGCGTTGGCAAACTCGTTGTTGGTGAACTTCTTGGTACGGGGGTCGAAGAACAACTGAGTGTTCAGGCGCTGGGCAATAACTCCCAAGCAGAACACCTGACACAGCACACCGGCAATCTGGAAGGGGGAACGTGTCTTCTCCTCACCCTTGCAGGCACGCAGGAAATTGACGTAATGGTTGCTGGGACTCTTAGGAACCTGAGGCAGCTTGTCCTTCATGGCCTCGGCCTTTTCCTTGGGGATTATCTCCAGGGTACTGCCATGGCTGGCACCCTTGAAGGTAAGGTCGCGTCCGTAGATAATCTTACCGGGGTTCAGCTTCTGGTTGGTGTATTCGCCCTGTCCGCTGGCGGGAATGCCATCGGCCAGCTTGCTCTCGCCATAGCCTTCGGGCAATGGGGGTTGGTTGTCGGTTCCGTCATACCATATCACATCGCAGGGAGGCATGTTGCCACGGGCTCCGAAGCGGAATTCGATGGTGCTGCTGAAGGGATAGAAGAACTCGTTGTGGTTCTTGGCGTACTTCATGTTTATCTCATAGGGAAGACCCAGCTGTAGGAACTCATGGGCGGTATCCAGCAGATGAGCACCCCAGTCGCCCAGGGCTCCCATACCGAAGTCGTACCAGCTGCGCCAGTCACCCTGATGGTAGAGTTTGCTGAAGTTATGGTAGCGAATACCACCGTGCCATGTATCGTAATCCATGCCTGCGGGGATGGGATCGCCCTCGGGCATCTTGGTCATATTCCAGTCGTACTTATGCCAGCGGCGGTCGTTGTTCATGTGAGCCACAACCTTGGTAACATCCTTGATAATACCGGCTTCCATCCAGGCCTTGAACTGGAAGTAGTTGGCCTCGGAATGGCCCTGATTACCTACCTGAGTAACAAGTTCGGGATGACGGTTGGCCATCTCTATCAGAATCTCGCCTTCCTGGAAGGTACGGATAAGGGGTTTCTCGCAATAGACGTGCTTGCCGTGCTTCATGGCTGCCATGCAGACGAAGAAATGTGTATGGTCCGGCACACTTACCGCTACTGCGTCAAAGTGGTCGCTGTATTCGTCAAAGAGTTTGCGGAAATCGGTGTAGCGCTTGGCATTGGGATACATGCTCAGAGCCTTCTGGCATTGCTTGCCCTGCAGGTCCACATCACATAGGGCAACCACCTCTACCATATTGGTCCTGGCAAATTCCTCTATATTCTGCTGACCGCGGTTTCCGATACCGATGTAGGCTATCTTCACCTTCTCGCTCTTGGGGGCGGGGGCAGGCTGAGCCTTCTTCTTCTTATCAGCCCACAGCTCACCTGGAGCCAAAGTCAGGCCTGCTGTTGCCAGACCCATACCCTTTAAAAAATCTCTCCTTGTAGACATAAATTAGGTTATTTAAGTAGGTTTTTAAGTTATTTCTGCCGCAAATTTAGCAAAAATAATCACTAAGTTTGTACAATTTGCGCAAAAATTGCAAAAGAATACATACTATTTAACATTTCTCACACTTGAGGAGGGTGTGAGACTCGTCTTGCATTGTAGTAGCAAAGAGATAAACACCGCCCCCGTCAGAGAGTTTCAGCTTCTTACGGAGTTCCTGAACGGTTGCCGGGAAGTTCCTGACCGTAATGTTGGCCTGCCTGATGCCGGCGAGCAGTTCCACGAGTCCCCGTCTGCTGAAGTCACTACGGCCCAGGATGCGGAAACGGCGGCCGGGAAAGTCTGTGACGGGGTGGCTGGAGGTGAAGAGGTGGCTGAAGGGGTGCAGTTTCTGTACCTTATATATATTACAGAGGGCGTCCTGCACGCCGGCCTTTAGGATGGAGGCGTTGGGTTCGTACAGATAGGTTCCTTCCTGCTGGCAGATGACGGGCCTGAAGGTCCCCTCCTCTACTATGGTTTCCTGCACGGGGTCGGTTATGTTTACGCAGTGGTAACGGAGCGGTTCTTCCTTGCGGTGCAGTAACAGCAGGAGTTCCTTGCACTCGCCGTCGGCACTGACTACATGTACCTCGCGGACATGGCGCAGCTGGCGCAGGGCTTGCTGGATATCCAGCATGGGAGATAACTTCAGCAACACCACATTGGCATGGGCCATCAGCTCATCCTGCAAGGATACTACATCGGGCTGGCAGTCCTGTAGCAACACTACCTTACGTCCCGCACTGTCACGACGGGCAGGATCGGCATATATCAGGGAGGTATTGCCGATGTCCTTAAGTGCTTCCTCGCTTCGGGCATTCAGGATGCGGGCATGCTTCAGACCCAACAGGGCAAAATTATGACTGGCTATCCGGCATAGCTGTTCCTGCCGTTCTACGTAAATGGCCTCACGGAACAGGGGGGCTATGTAGCTGAAGTCAATACCGAAGCCGCCTGTCAAATCTGCCATTCTATCGGTACTGCCCTGTAGCAGACGTTCTACGACGCTGCGTTTGTAAAGGGCTGTCTGCTGGCTGCTGCACTGTTCCATTGACAGGCGGACAGGGTACAGCAGGCCATCGGTGGCTGCCCACTGGGGAATCTTCTTACGTGCCAGCTGCCACCCTTCTATCTGCTGTAGGCAGAAGGGAGCATCCAGCCCTTCGGGCATTTTCCTAAGGGCCAGTTTACACACATCCTCAGTCCGGTGCTGTAATATGAATTCAGCGTTTGTCATATAAGGTTTTGAGGTTAAAGGGTCCCCAGTACCTTCTTTGCCTGAACCGCATCCTGTTTCAGTTGGCTCTGAAGGGCCTGAACGGAGGGGAAGGACTGTTCGTCACGCAGGCGGTCCACCATACTCAGCTTCACCTTCTGGCCGTACAGGTTGCCCCGGAAGTCAAAAAGGTTGGCTTCTACGGACAACTCACTGCCATTGTTCAGGGTGGGCCGGTGGCCGATGCAGAGCATGCCGCCATACGTGGTGCCGTCACTGACTGTTACCCTGACGGCATATACGCCGAGGGCGGGCAGGAGTTTGTCATTCCGCACCTGCAGGTTGGCGGTGGGGAAGCCGATATGCCGGCCTACCTGATGGCCGCTGACCACCTCACCCTCCAAGGAGTAGGTGTAGCCTAACAGGTGGTTGGCCATACGCACATCACCCTGGGCCAGAAAGCGGCGGATACGGCTGCTGCTGACTTTCTCTCCTTCCAGCTCACGGGCCAGCACCACTTCTATGCCGGCCTGTCTGCCCCACTCCACATAGTTGGGGAAGGTTCCGCCGTCACTGCCGAAGTGATGGTCATAGCCCATGACCAGGGTGCTCACTTGCAAACGGTCACGCAGTACCTGCCGCATGAACTCCAACGCAGTCATACGGCTCAGTTCCCGGGTAAAGGGGAGCACTTCCAGACGGTCAATGCCCTGAGCTGTCAGCAGCGACATCTTCTCCTCAAGGGTAGAAAGCAACTGGGGAACATAGTCGGAATGGAGTACCTGACGGGGATGCCTGTCAAAAGTAATGACCATAGAGGGACAGCACAACTCACGGGCAAGTCCGCAAACCTGACTTACCAGACACTGGTGTCCGCGGTGGACACCGTCAAAAAATCCTATTGTTGCTACACACTGTCTCTCCATTAGCGAGTGCAAAATTAGACAAATATACTTTGCTGACCAAATTTTTCTGTCGCACATTTGGATAATTCAGTGGAAATCTCTACTTTTGCACCCGGAAAACCGGATTACGGTTTATCGGACTTGTAGCTCAGTTGGTTAGAGCAACAGACTCATAATCTGGAGGTCCCAGGTTCAAGCCCTGGCTGGTCCACAATGAAAATCAAGGAGTTACGCAATTTGCGCAACTCCTTTTTTAATGTCTGCGTAAACAATGCGTAAACATTTTGTTCATCCGACAAATGCATAGGTAATCAACAAATAACAAAACATCTCAGTACAATACGGCTATCATCAGATAGCTGACGCCTATGGATACGAAGGTAGTGATGAAGCCGGCCAGCTGAAACGAATGGTTGATGACATAGCGCCCGATACGCGTGGTACCGGTACGGTCAAAGCCGATGGCAGCCACCTCGGTAGGATAGTTGGGAAGGAAGAAGTAACCGTTCACCGCCGGGAACAGCGCTAACAGTACCAGCGGGGGGATTCCCATTGCCAGTCCGACAGGAAAGAGAGTCCTGGCCGTTGCGGCCTGCGAGAACAGCATGATACTAAACAGGAACAGCGGAATGGCAAACAGCACAGGCCAGGCCGTAAACACACCCTGTATGCTGCCGAGTATGACATCACAGTTGCCCTTGAAGAAAGTGCTTCCCATCCAGGCTACGCCGAAGATAGAAACCATAGCGTTCATGCCCGAGCCGAACACATTGCCCCCGGCTGCCTTGTGCACATCAGCCTTGCCGACCAGCAATATCAGGGCGGCGACACTCATCATCACCATCTCAATAGTAGCGTTCATGCCCAGAACCTCGCCATGAAAGGACGGACGCAGGGCAGGGAAGCTGCCGAATAGCAACACCATTAGCACGCCCAGCTGGAAAACCGCCACAGCCCACTTGGCACGCGGGTTAATCAATACGGTTTCTCCGCAGGCAGGTTCCGGCTCACAGTTCAGTCCTTCCGAGACACGCCGCAGATACTCAGCATCCTTCTCCAACGGTTTGCCCACATAGTTCTGCACCAGCGACGCCACCAATATGGCAATAAGCGATGCAGGTATGGTAACCAACAGGATATCCGCCATACCCACCCCCTGACTGCCCAGCAGAGAACCGGACAGAACGGCCGCCGTAGCAGCCGAGACAGGGGAGCCGGTTATACCTAACGATGCCGAGATGGTGGCAACACTTAAGGGGCGTTCGGGACGCACCTTCTCCCGACGGGCAATCTCCGAGATAATAGGCAGCAGCGCATAGCAGGTATGCGCCGTACCAGCCAACAACGTGAACAGCCACGTGGTAAGCGGAGCATAGAATGTAATACGACTGGGATGCTTCTTCAGGAAACGCTCTGCCCTATTGACCATATAGTCAAGTCCGCCGGCAGCTTGCAGGGCAGAGGAGGCTGTGATAACACTCACGATGATAAGCATCACATCAATAGGCACCTCTCCCGGCTCCAGACCAAAGAAAAATACTAGGATGAACACACCTACCATACCATAGATGCCCAGTCCGATGCTACCTACTTTGGCCCCGATGAAAATCATGGCCAGAACAATAATCAGCTGAAGTGAGAACACTAATGTAATCATGAGTCAGATTTTATAGGTTATGCGACAAAGGGGCGGAATCGGCTTACCCGACAGAGGAACACATAGCGCTAAGACCGCTCGTCCGGATAACGGACCCGCAGGAGAGTACCGGTGCGGGGCGTACCGCCCATAAAGAGATATTCCTTCATTTCACTGTCCTTTAACAAGCCATACCGGCTGTTTCAGTCTTCTCTGGCACAAAGGTACAAAAAAATCCTTACAGCATTAGCCTAAGCAGAGAAAAATCACGGAGCCTCAGGGTAGAAACTATTGGAAAAGCCAGTTAATCGGCCTCATGCGCAGACAAGCCAGGCCACAAAGCAGCCGGTTCCATAAATACGCCCCGGGAGAGGGGGAAGGGTCAGAGCCTCTTGCTTGTCAGCAAGTTGAAAAGGGTGAAGAAGACCAGCTTGGCCTCGAACCATAGGGAACGGTGTTCCAGATAGTAAAGGTCCAGCTCCAGGCGGCGCAGCATTTTCTCCATGGTATCCGTATAGCCGTTATACAGCGTAGCATAGCTGGTGATACCGGGCCTCACCTGATAGAGGAAAACATAGCGGGGGTCATGCCGCATAATCTGGTCAATGTAATATTTGCGCTCAGGGCGCGGCCCCACCAGCGACATATCACCCCTGAGCACATTATACAGCTGAGGCAGCTCGTCCAGGTGATGCACCCTCAGGAAAGTGCCGATGCGGGTCATACGTGTGTCCAGATGATGTCCGTACAGCGCTGGACCGTCCTTCTCGGCATCCACCCTCATACTGCGGAACTTATAGATAGTGAAAGGCTTGCCGTTACGTCCGATACGTTCCTGCCTGAAGATTGCAGGCCCGCCGTCGTCAATCTTGATAGCCAACCAGCAAAGCAGGAACAGCGGCTGGGTAATGACAAGCGCGCTCAGGGACACTATAATGTCCAGCGTACGCTTGACAAAGCTCCCGGCCCTGGTCATGCCATCCTTAACGTAATACTTCTTCATTCAGCTGTCTATTAGCAAGCCTGGTCAACTGTTTTTACGGCTTACGAGCGGCAAAATTACAAAAAAAACTTGTATAATGACAGATGATATGAATAAATCGCAGTGTTTTACATAAAATTAACCATATCAGTTATCGCAGGAACGTTGGAAAAGACAGATTCAGAGCCGCAAGACCGATGACAAACTTCCAGCCCGCTGCTGTAACGTTGCAGCGTAGGACAGAGCGGAAGTCTGCATTTCAGCTAACGGCTGAGTACTTTCCTGCCGTTCTTTATTATGATCCTGCCGGACACAGAGTTATTCTTTTGTCCCATGTACCCTGTTCCTTTCAGCTTTCTGCCGCTAAGGTCATAAGTATCAACACTTTGATTCCCGAATGCGGAATGCTGATTAGAGCCGATGCCGGTCTCATTCTCCGTTACCTGTATCTGGCAGGACAAGGCAGTGGCCTTGTTACTGATATAGGAGTTATTGACGGTTCCCACATGGAAAAGACGCGAGTCCTTGGCATCCGTATAACTGCCATACTTGTCGATACCAGCGTCATCCTCCTCGTCTCCGCCGATGAAATCGATGGTATATTTACCGGGTTTTGCATCCTGCGGGATAGTCACAAGGAAGGTAAGACGGATGGAGTCGCAACCGTTTCGCCAGCAAGCCGATATATTCTTGGGTATCTTCTTTTGGCTCTGGAATCCGTGCCAGCTGTAACCCGTCTTCCGGCAGGCGGCATTGTAAAAGTCGGAGAGTTTGCCGCATACTACCATGTCATGCCGGCTGCTCACCTTGCTGCCGTCGCTGTAATACACCCAGTCCTCGGCAAACTGCTGATGGGCACCCTTGGGTACATTCACTTCCCAGCCTTCAGGCACTCGTATGCCGGCATATGACCAGTCCGTTACAAAATTCTGCACATCCGAGCCGTCATCCACCACCGTGAAACTAACTTCTATGGTGCTGCCGGCCTCAGCCAGCTTGGGTACCGAGGTACTTATCAGCTTGTAGCATGAGGTTAGCAAGCACACAACCAAAGCAAGCTCCACCACCAGCCTCCCGCCGATGAGGGAGGATATTTTATTCTTATGTAATGTTATCATCGGATACAGTATTTTGAATTTTGAATTTTTGAATTGTGAATTAAAAGGGGCCTCTCCTAATGGGGGGGACGGAGGGGACCTTATTCATCAAATACAGCTTTCCAGTTATAGACCCTGAAGAAGAAGGGGCGGTAGAAGTCTGCCGAGCCTGTAGCGTTGAAGTTATCGTTCCACTCCTTACAGTCCGTATTGGTAGAGAACACCAGTTCACCTTCACGTGATAATGTCTGGTGCAAGTGCGGCATATAAAAGTTCTGGTACGTACGCGTACCCTTTTTATCCAGAACCCATGGCATGGTCCACAGCTGATGACACTCCTCGAAGGGGCCCCAAGGGGTCCGGCTGCGCATGATATACAGCTGTTTACCGAAGACAAAACCCTGTGCCGTCATATAATAGTAGTCGCCTTCCCTGAAAACCCACGCCGTAGATACCGAGCGGCTGGAGATGGCCGACCGGTTGGTCTCCTCGGCCGTAGGATAGGTGCTTTGCCAGTGAAAAACGCCCTTTTCATCAGCGATATAGTATTCCCAAGGGGAACGCAGGTCATGAGTGGTGCTGCGGGCTACTACAGGGGATGAGGTATTGAGTTGGTCATTCGGATTCTTCTTGTACTGATTACATGAATACAGATACGTGTGTCCGTCCTCATCCTCCCAAAGTGTCTGTCCGTAGCCGATGGGGTCCTGCTCCAGAAAGTCATGGTCCACACTCAGCAGTTTCAGGTAGGTCTCATCCCCAGGCTTCCCCTCCAGCGAGTAGATGGCCAGGGCCCGGTTCTCGTTGCGCATAAGGTTCTCCGTGCCATTATATACACCGGCCCACAACATCTGCAGCTGACCGTCCACCACGGTCGCATCGCCTGCCCAGTAAAGCCACTGCTGGTCAATCTCGCCTGCCCTGATCTGCGCCTCGGTCTTCTCTCCTTTGGGATGGCGCAGGTGGGTACGGCAGGTTCCTTGTGATTTTGCTATCCAGTCAGCCAGCCACACCAGGTTGCTGCTTTTGGTGCCTGGCCGGCCGTCCTCGCCTGTTGTCTGTACCATGATGCTGTTACGCGGGAAAGTGCAGTTGCCACGGGCCCTAGTGCTGGACGTTACCTTGCCGTAGAAGCTGTCATTAAAGGACCAGAATACATTGCCGTCAGGAAGCATGGCCGTCTGTACGCCGTCTCCGCCATTCCAACCGAGGGTTCGGGTAAACAGGCCGTCATACAGTTTATCCTTATAGACATATACGTTGTGATTGGCATTGTTATGCGGCATATACTCCAGTTTCCATTCCTTCTTTACCGATGGAACGGGCCATTTCAGCGTATCGGCCTCCACCTCATGCGTCAGGTCCTGAGCAGAGGCAGCCACCGGGATACTAACTATCAGAAGCGTCAGCAGCAAGTTTAGTCTTCTCATTATAATGTGGATTGGGTTTATCGGAATACTTGGGATAATAGAATGCCGGCATGCCCAAGGCCATCAGGGCAAAGGGCTTGTGACCGGACGGCAGGTGCAGCAATTGTTCCGTGCGGCGCTGACTGATGAATCTGAAGGCCATCTGCACCAGTCCCATGTATATCTGCGACACCCCGTGGGCCTCAGCCATCAGCGAGGCATTCTGGTAGGCCATATTGCAGTCCTGCCAGCCGAAGTCATACTTCTTGGGTGCGCTGAAGACCATCAGGGCCCTGGCATTACAGGTGCAGGGGCGCAGTCCTGCCTTCCATTTACGTTCAAACCGGTACAGCTCGGCAGCCTCGTTATAGAGGTCGCGCAGCAACAGCTTGGTCAGCGGACGGACGGGTCTGGACATCAGCACACCGGCCAGACGCAGGAAGAACTTCATGGTAGTATCCTCCACAACCTGGATGTCAGGACCCTCAAGCACAGTTACCAGCACTTTACGGGAGTTCTCGGAAGTAGGAGCGGTATATGCCGCCTCTGTGATATCAGCCATTGCCCGGTCAGGAATCGGCTTATCGGTTATAGTACGGTTAGAGCGACGGCTCCTCATCAGTTCCATCAGCGATTCCGGCGATGGAATCAGTTCTTTCCGCACGAGGTGTATCTGTCCGGGGCCGAAAGCGCTATGCCGCAAGGCATCTGCCTCGCATACATCCACACAATGGCCGCACTGGATGCAGTTCCCGGCTCTGCGTACCACCGGCACCATCCCCCTCTCATACGTAAATACAGCAGCGGGGCATACCTGTGCACAGCGTCCGCACCGGCGGCAGGAATCGGTGACGACTGAAACCTTTGAACTCATAAACATTATACTTAAACTTTCAACGCTCAACTTTTGAATCCGGCAGGAGGCTTTTTCTCAGCAGTATATAGCAGAGGGTAAACCCTGCTATTATGCAGATGCCGGCAACGAAATTGCCGCCCGTCCATTTCACTATACTGAAATCCTTTACTTCCTCGCCCAGGACATGAACCTGAACGACTGACACCGAGTTATTGAGGATATGGATGATACTGGTCAGCACAATGTTGCCGGTTCTTACGTATATTACGCCCAGTATCAACCCCATCAGGATGGCAAAGGGAATCTGAGCCAGGTTGAAGTGGATGAGACCAAACAAGACGGCTGAAATCCAGACGGCTTTCTGCGGAGAATAGCCGCTGCGCAGCAGATGGCCGCAGATACCCTCACGAAACAGAATCTCTTCTATGACGGGAGCTATCACTGCTATGGCCGCCACGCCCCAGTAGGTGTTGGCCATACTTATTACCTGGTCGATTATGACATCCGGCAGGCTAAGCATCTCGGAGAGCAAGTCACCGGCAAAAATGGCTGCGGCAGAGGCCGCTATGGCCTTCAGCGCCCACCTCCAGCTAATGTCCGATGCGTTGAACGCAGTGGAGAACTGAATCATCTTCAGTACGTTCCAGCAGAGAAAAACCGTTATCACGCCTGAGATGACCGTTGCCAGTGCCATGATGGTGGAACCTATGAGACTGATGGGGGGAATGTCAAACGCTTCAAGGCATATCAGGGCCCCGAATCCGGCCAATACCTGCATAATGCAGAAAAAGAGGATGGCTAAAAAAACTTTCTTCATTTCTTTACTTTAAGTTGCGCAAAGTTAATAAAAAAATATTTATTTGGTATATTTTTATGGAATTCTGTATCCATCAGGACCAATTCTTTGAATATTTTTGTATTTTTGCGGCAGCTAAAAACAAATCAGTTATGAAAAACAACACATTCAGAAAGGGAATTGCCCTTGTATCCGCGATGATCCTTGTGATTCTGTCGGCAGAGGCCCAGAACCAGCCCGGTATGCCCTGGCAAGTGAAAGTAATGAGCTATAATGTGCAGCACTGTGCGGGGCTGGACAAAGCAATTGACTATGACCGTACATCGGATGTCATCATCCGTGAGCAGCCCGATGTAGTAGCGCTGCAGGAACTGGACAGCGTGACCAGGCGCAGCGATGGGATTAACCAGATAGACGAGCTGGCAAGGCGCACGCTGTACTATCCCGTCTATGCCAGTGCCATCAGCTATGGCGGCGGCAAGTACGGCTTAGGTATTCTGGCACGGCAACGCCCTCTGAGCATCAGCCGTATTCCCCTACCCGGCAAAGAACCGCGTGTGCTGCTGGTGGTGGAATTGCAGGACTATGTGATGGCCTGTACGCATCTGGATCTTGCCGAGGAGAACCGCCTGGCATCTATTCCCCTCATCCTGGCCGAGGCGCGGAAGTGGCAGAAGCCCTTTCTGATAGCCGGCGACTGGAACGATGAGCCCGACTCCAGGCTTTTGACAGAACTGAAGAAATACTTCACCATCAATACCGATAAGAACAAGGCTACCTTCCCTGCAGACAAGCCCCGTATCTGCATTGACTACATCGCCTCCTTCAATAACGGACATCAGGCCACCACACTGAGCCAGTCTGTCATCAGCGCACCGGATGTATCGGACCACTGTCCCCTGGTTGCCAGTTTGCGACTGCCCCTGAAGGCTGAGCAGCTGATGACTACCCTGCCCTACCTACAGGACCCTCAACCCACACAAATGACCGTGATGTTCCAGACAACTGCCCCTGCCCACTGCTGGGTGGAGTACGGCACAGACCCGGACAACCTGCAGCGCAAGCGTGCCCTGCTGGACGGGCAGGAGGTGTGCTTTGATATCGAGAACCGCATAACGCTGGACAACCTGCAGCCCGGACAGTGGTATTACTACCGTGTTTGTGTAGTGGACCTGCTAAAGAAACACGCCTACAGTTTCCATACCGGTGATACACTGCGTACACAACTCTATCATTTCCGTACGCCGCAAGAGAGCGGCACGGACTTTACCTGTGTCATATTCAATGACCTGCACGAGCATCAGGATACCTATGATTTCCTGTGTGACACCTTGCGAAAGGAGGGTATTTCACCCGATTTCATCGTATTCAACGGTGACTGTCTGCCCGAGCCTTACGACCGCGCCCATGCCATGCGCATGATACACAGTCTGGCAGATCCCATCGGCGGTGCCGAAACGCCCGTCTTCTTTATCCGCGGTAATCATGAGATACGCAATTTCTACTCGGCCGGCATGCACAGGCTGATAGGTTATCCTAACGACAAAACCTACGGCGGTATCAGTTGGGGAGATACCCGTTTCATGATACTGGACTGTGGCGAGGATAAGCCCGATGAACATCGCGAATATGCCGGTTTCAACGATTTTACGCAACTAAGAGCTGAGCAGACGGACTTTATCCGTCAGGAACTGCGCAGCAAGGCTTTCCGTAAGGCTAAGCGGCGTATCCTCATCAGTCACATCCCCGTCTTCGGCAATGATGACAAGTACCAGCCCTGTTCACAGGCGTGGGGCCCGTTACTGAAATCACAGCCCTTTGATGCCGCCATCTTTGCCCATACACATAAGTTCCACTATGCCGCCAAGGGAATGGAAGGCGCCGCCTATCCCGTAGTGAACGGCGACGGCCCGCGTATCAACCAGGCCGCAGTCATTATCCTACAGAAGCGTGGCAAGGCCCTTCAGATACGAACGCTAAGCCGCAATCCTGAACATTGTATTAAAGCCGAGCTGTAAGCCCGGCTTTAATTTCAGAACAGCTAACGCCGATATGATCGTCAGCGCTATCATTGACAGGATTTACATCACAACCTTACGCCCGTCAACTACGTAAACTCCCTTTTTGATTTGTGAATTTGCCAACCGTCCGCTAAGGTCATAAAACCTGTTATTCTGATTCCTGACTATTTGTTTCTGAACGGAGGGAATTCCCGTTTCATCATCCACGGCATTCACCTTCTGGATGCGGAAATGGTCCACCTTGAACCAGCCGTGGTTGTCATTGGTGGAGCGGGTTCCATCGGCCTTGTGGTTACTGGTACGGATGCCGAGTTTCAGGCTCTCGCCCTCCTTGACGGTTACAATGACCTGCATGGGGTTCAGCGTCATCTTACCCGAACCGCTACCGCCATAACCTGCAAAGGTATTGGTCTCGCCAGAGGTAAGGACGGACGGCAGATAGTCGCTCTCCTTGCCATAGTACTGCACGCTCTTATTGGCAAAGAGGCGGCAAGTGCCCAGCTTCTCCTTGAAGACACCCAGGTTACAGGTTACCAGATAGGTGCCGGGCTCAATCTTGCTGGCGGGAATGGTCTGATAAAGCTCAAAGGTATTGGGGAGCGGACTGGCAGAAGCCCAGAAGCAACTGATACCATAGATATGCTTGGCATCATTGTTGACACCCCATGAATTACCGCTCAACGTCCCCGTATTGCGCCAACCGCGGGGATAGCCGCGCGAGGTCACACCCTGCTTGTTCAGAGCATTGGCGGCGGTATATTCCATATCGGCATTGGTAAGCAGCACGTTGGTCAGGTCCTCCATGCCCGAGCTGAAGGGGATGCTGGCAACAGCGCTGACGGTCAGTCCGGGATCCATGAAGGAAACCCTGACGGTGACGCTCTTATCCTCGGTGCTGACATAATGGACAGCAGCGGGGAAATAGCCCTGGGCAACGGTCTCGTCCCATGTAGCACTCATGGCCGTTGTCTTGATGGAAATTGTGGATGCCGTAGCTCCGTCAACGGAGATGGCTGCACGGAGGTCATAGGACGTGTTGATGGGGAACGTAGGCAGGCAACGCACCTGAATGACGTTCAGTCCCTTCTGGACCGGCAGCGTATATTCGGCATAAGGAGCCTGGGAAGCATTGGTATAGGCCTTCATGTCAAGAGGCCAGACTGTGGCGCTGGTGCCTCTGATGCCCAAACCCTGGATCGTCCTGACGGTATTGGAGGCGGCCTCATAGCTGCCACCCGCCACAATGGTGATTTCTGGCTGCAGGATGGAACTCTCCGTCTGTCCCACATCAGCGGCAGAAGCAACGGCAGGCATCAGGTGATAGCTCCAGTTATTGGGTTTGTAATCCATCATACCGTTCCATTTTCCCGAAGCAATACCGGTATTGTACTTAGTGGTATAGGTTACAATCTCATTGAAAGCGGTCTGTGCCTGCTTGGCATACGAGAGTGCCAGGTCCCCCTGTCCGGCACGGGCATACAGGAAACTCTGGCGGGCACGAAGATGCTTGATATTCATATCAGAGCAGCCGATAACCGGGTATTCAATAAGCTGATAATAAGCATCTCTGAGCGTAGCAGGAATCCGTTTCTTCAGGGTCTGCACCTTACTTACCAGTTCCTTGTACTGATTCAGACGCTCCTCGATCTGCTCGTTGGAGAAATCAAAGTGGCACAGATGTACATGTTCGGGCTTGGAGGCAATTCCCAAGCGGTAGTATTCCATCTTAATATCCTGAATATCATCGGCATAGTCCTCACCGAAGGTACGGGCTGCCCAGTCACGGGAATAGAGATAGGCATTCTCGGGCGTCCAACTGTTGATATCCCAAGCCAGATCCATGCAGAACTCCAGTTCCTCCTCGGCAGGCTTGATATCGCCTACATTGATAATCCACTGATCGCGAATGCCCTGATCATAGGCCTTACTCAACTCGTAACAGCATAGGCTGGGGGATATAGTGCTAAGCCACAGATAGGAATCGGG
>Ga0326511_10001705_pt1 | contig 18119 bp, 19 predicted proteins | sample 0_2496_0518_D_FD_203701 | JGI IMG/M metagenome (GOLD analysis project Ga0326511, IMG submission 203701) | Bovine rumen microbial communities from UC Davis, California, United States - 0_2496_0518 | ecosystem: Host-associated > Mammals > Digestive system > Stomach > Rumen | place: USA... | reverse complement strand
ACTATGATTTCAACCAGAACGGCGGTGATGTGGCGGACCGTACCTCATCCGACTGTAATGCCCGCAGGATAGGATTCGGTCCTGACGGTGATGCGTGGAACTCGGCTTTGGGTGTATTTACCCTGGATACCGAGGCACTGATGCACGGTGATATCTCTGCTGCATATCTTACTAATTACAAGAATCCGTTTATTACGGCTTCCGGTACGGTCAATCCCAATAACAGCAGCAGATTCCTGAAGCTGGCGATGAGGACCAGCCGTTCCAAGTGGCAAGATGCCAATGCCGTTGTTTCCGGCAGTATCACTACGGGTGCCCACATAGATACCTCTCATCACAATGACATCCAATTCGAGACGCAATGGAGCGGTTTTGCCACTTCATTACTTGATTACCGTCTCTGGCAGGCTGTTACACTTCCTGCAGGTAAATACTGTTTCAGTGTCACTTTGGGTGATGTGGATGATGCGCAGGCCAGCCGCCTGGTGGTTTGCAAGGGAAAGACAATGGTCAGTGATGCGGAATGTGAGGAGAAGGCCTTTGCCTGGTGCAAAATCATGGATGGCAGTGTGAGCTTCTCACTGGCTGAGGAGACTGATGTGTCGTTGGGTATCATTGTCAATCTGACGGGACAGACCAGCTTCGGTATCAATGCCTTTAAACTGGAAGGTACGACCATAGAGCCCCTTACGCCTGCTGAACCTGACGGAATGGAGAGGGTAGCTCCGTCCGTTCCGGACGGTAAAGAAACCGCTACACCCTATATTTATGATTTGTCAGGAAGGCGAGTGACACCTATAAAGGGCGCTCAGATGAGGAATCAGGTTTACATCAAGGATGGACAGAAACACCTAAATCAATAGGTTTAGGGGCTTTTGTCCCTGTAATATTTTGTCCTTACCATAATAATTCATACTTTTGCATGAACGAAAAGTTGAAGCATTGCCCGCCCCCTTTTCCGGAAGGGGGCGGGAGTATGATGATATGAGATGTGAATATTTACTGTATTGCCTTCTGTTTCTGCTTGTTGGTTGCGAATCTCCTGTTATTACGGATGACGAGGCGGATATGGACGGGAATCTGAGGGTAATCGTCCCGCCCTTGGCATATCAGGAGTACACTCGCCTGAACTATGCGGTCTATACAATGGACGGTGCACGTGTGGGACAGAAGAATCAGGAGAAGACTGGAGCAGGTTTCGGCGCAACCTCATTCCAACTGGAGGATGGCGACTATCAGTTGGTGGTTGTGGCACACAGCAGTGACGGCAACCCAGCCATGACCAATCTTGCCAAAGTCCAGTTTACCAACGCACAGGGGTTTACGGATACTTTCCTGGGAAGTGAGAACGTGACAATAGGGGAGGAACCGGTGGAGGTGAATATGAAGTTGGACCGCATTGCGGCGTTGTGCAGGTTCGTTATTACGGATGACTATCCTGCAGATGCTGCCAAGATAAGGTTTTATTATACCGGTGGCAGCGGGGCATTCAATGCAAAGACACGGTTGGGAAGTGTGAAGAGCAGGCAGGAGCATACCTATGACCTGACCCCGGAGCTGAAGCAGTTTGACCTTTACACTTTCCTGCATGATGTGGAGGGTACCATCAGACTGACGGTTACCGTATATGACCATAATGGCAATGTAATGAATGAACGTACGTTCGAAGACATAAAGATGCAGCAGGGGCATACCAATACGTTTTCCTGTGATTTCTTCACGGGCGGTGTGGCCTCATCGGCAATCTCTGTAAGCATTAATACAGCATGGGACAGTGAGGACCGGCGCACGTTCTAAGCGAATTATGAAATTCAAGAAATATTAATATACTACAATATATGAATAAAATAGCAGTTGCGGGAACGGGATATGTGGGACTGAGCATCGCCACGCTGCTGGCGCAGCACAACCATGTGACCGCGGTGGATGTTATCCCGGAGAAGGTGGAGAAAATCAATAACAGAATATCTCCTATTCAGGATGAGTATATCGAGAAGTATCTGGCTGAGAAGGAACTTGACCTGACGGCTACACTCGACGGGAAGTCTGCCTATCGGGATGCTGACTTTGTTGTCATTGCCGCTCCCACCAACTATGATTCTGCCAAGAATTTCTTTGATACTCATCATATAGAGGATGTGATTGACCTTGTTCTGAGTGTCAACCCAGATGCCGTAATGGTCATCAAGAGTACCATTCCTGTGGGCTATACCGTCGGTGTGCGTGAGAAGTTCAGTTATCGTGAGCGCCAGGCTGACGGCTCCTTCAGGGTAGTGGCACCTAAGATTATATTCGCCCCTGAGTTTCTCAGGGAGTCCAAGGCACTGTATGACAACCTCTATCCCAGTCGTATCATCGTTGGTTTTGATGACCCTGCCCTGGAAGAGGCTGCCCACACCTTTTCCGGTTTCCTGATAGAGGGTGCTGTCCGCAAGGACATTCCGGTGCTGTATATGGGTTCCACCGAGGCGGAGGCCGTGAAGCTTTTTGCCAATACATATCTAGCATTGCGTGTCAGCTACTTTAATGAGTTGGATACCTATGCCGAGATGAAAGGACTTGATACGCAGGCCATCATTAATGGTGTCTGCCTGGACCCCCGTATCGGTACGCACTACAATAATCCTTCGTTCGGCTACGGTGGCTACTGTTTGCCCAAGGATACCAAGCAGTTGCTGGCCAACTATGCCCAGGTGCCGCAGAATATGATGTCGGCCATTGTGGAGAGTAATCGTACACGCAAGGATTTTATAGCCGATCAGGTGCTGCGCAAGGCTGGGTATTATACAGAGTCAAGTGCTTACAACTCCGCTATTGAAAAGGAATGTGTTATCGGTGTTTACAGACTAACGATGAAAAGCAATTCCGACAACTTCCGTCAGTCTTCTATTCAGGGTGTTATGAAACGTGTGAAGGCCAAGGGGGCCAAGGTTATCATTTATGAACCTACCCTGGAGGACGGTACCACGTTCTTCGGGTCGAGGGTGGTCAATAATCTGGAAGAGTTTAAGAAACAGTCTCATGCCATCATTGCCAACCGCTATGACAATGTATTGGATGATGTGCAGGATAAGGTATATACACGTGACATCTTCAAGCGCGACTGACCGGTCGCGCTTACCTTATTTTATTATATTGAATTGACAGAATATGATTTTCGACAGCTTAGAGAATTCAGAGATGTACAAGGGGCTCCCGGCCCGTATCTGTGAGGGGCTGCAGTTCCTTCGGGAAACCTCCCCCGACATCGCTTCGGGTGTTTATCAGATATGCTCCGGCGTGAAGGCCATTGTTTCGGAGTATGAGACCAAGGTGGAGAACGAGAATGGCTTTGAGGCCCATAGGGAGTATGTTGATATTCAGGCTATCCTTGCTGGTGAGGAGCGTATCGCCTGCTTTCCAATCGACAGATTGAAGGAGATAAAACCCTACAGCCCGGAGGACGATGCGGCCTTTTATGCCGCAGCCCCGGATGTAGAGCCGTCATACCTGAGCCTGCGTCCCGGTTACTTTGCCGTCTTCTGGCCTCAGGACGGTCACATGCCTCAGTTGTGCGCGATATCTCCTCGGATGGTAAAGAAAGTAGTTGTTAAGGTAAAACTGCCTGAAAGAATTTAACACGGAATATAAAACCTGATTTATGAGTAATCCATATACCACAGCCATATTGCTTCTGCATTGCCCTGACCAGCAGGGTATTATATCGGAGGTGACGAAGTTTATTACTGACAACAAAGGTAATATTGTCTATCTGGATCAGTACGTAGATAAGATAGAGGGGATGTTCTTCATGCGTATTGAATGGGAACTGGAAGGGTTCATGATTCCCCGCGACAAGATATATGAATACATCACTACGCTGTATTCCCAGCGCTACCAGATGAAGTTCAGCCTGTATTATAGCGATAAGCGCCCACGTATGGCCATCTTCGTCAGCAAGATGAGCCATTGCCTCTATGACCTGTTGGCACGGTGGAAGGCTGGCGAGTTTAACTGCGACATACCCTGTATCGTATCCAACCACGAAGACCTGCGCTACGTGGCCGAACAGTTTGGCATACCTTATTATGTATGGAGCATCAAGAAGGACCATTCCAACAAGGCTGAGGTTGAGGCTGCCGAGATGGAACTGCTGAGGAAAGAGGATATTTCGTTCATCGTTCTGGCACGTTACATGCAGATTATCAGCGATGACATGATTGCCGCCTATCCCCATCATATCATTAATATACACCATTCCTTCCTGCCGGCTTTCATTGGTGCCAAACCCTATCATCAGGCATACGAGCGTGGTGTTAAGATTATTGGTGCCACCAGCCATTATGTAACAGCCGAACTGGATGCCGGTCCCATTATCGAGCAGGATGTGGCAAGGATTACCCATAAGGATACCCCCGACAGTCTGGTCCTGAAGGGAAAAGACCTAGAGAAGATTGTCCTCTCCCGTGCAGTATCAAAGCATATACAGCGTAAGATTCTGACCTACAAGAACAAAACCGTTATTTTCAGTTAGGTGCAAGGAGCATCCCGATAGAATATGTCAGCACAAGAAATCATCACTTTCATGGAATCCCAGCGCAACGAATCCCAGCGCAGGATACTCATGCGGTTCTTTAAAACGGGACCGGGGGAGTACGGACAGGGTGATGAGTTCCTTGGGCTTAAGGTGCCGCAGACACGTGAAGTGGTAAAGGCAGCGTGGGCAGACTTTCCCTTGAGCGAAGTGCCGGAACTGTTGATGAATCGATGGCATGAGGTACGCCTTTGCGGGCTGTTGATATTGGTTGCTAAGTTTGAAAAACTGGCAACCAAACGGTTGGAGAATGATGAGAAGGCTATCTGCGGTCGCGATGAAATCCTGACAATGTATCTGCAATATGCCGAGCAAGCGAACAACTGGGACTTGGTGGATTTGTCCGTCCATAAGATTCTGGGGCATTGGCTGCTGTTGCCAACAAAACTGACCCCCACCCAGACCTCCCCGAGGGGAGGAGATGTGAAGCGGCAGGTGCTGGATGAACTGGCACAGAGTCCGTGCCTGTGGAAGCAGCGCATGAGTATGGTTTGTACGTGGAAGACATCCCAGATGGGCGACCCATCTTGGTGCCTGCGTTATGCCGAGATACATCTGCACCATCCGCATGACCTGATGCACAAGGCTGTGGGGTGGATGCTGCGTGAGATGGGCAAGCGTGTAAGCATGGATTTGCTTCGTGATTTCCTCCGGCAGCATGCCCACGAGATGCCTCGCACTATGCTTCGTTATGCCATAGAGAAGATGCCGGAGAAGGAACGAAAGGAGTGGATGAGCGTATGAAGTGGTTACGAGATATATGGCATTTGTATTATGATGGGTTCCGCAGCATGACATTGGGGCGGACGCTTTGGACTGTCATATTCATTAAACTGTTCATTATCTTTGTTGTACTGAAGTTCTTCTTCTTTCCCAACTACATAAAAGAGCATGCTGAGGAGGGAAAGGAAGCGGAGTTTGTGTATAATCAGTTGAAAGTTGAAAATTGAAAATACGTCAACTATAACCAATAACCTTTAATCAATAAACTTTACCAGAAAACATGATTCATTTATTAAACATCGACCTTGCAGCGGTGGATTGGGCAAGAGCTCAGTTCGCCCTCACAGCCATTTACCATTGGCTGTTTGTTCCTTTGACCCTCGGTCTGGCTGTGGTCATGGGCATTATGGAGACGCAGTATTATCGTACGGGGCAGGAGTTCTGGAAGCAGACCGCCAAGTTCTGGCAGAAACTCTTTGGCATCAACTTTGCAATGGGTATTGCTACGGGCCTTATCTTGGAATTTGAATTTGGCACCAACTGGAGTAACTATAGCTATCTGGTGGGTGACATCTTTGGTGCTCCGTTAGCGGTGGAGGGCATTGTGGCCTTCTTTATGGAGAGCACCTTTGTGGCCGTGATGTTCTTTGGTTGGAACAAGGTCAGCAAGGGGTTCCATTTGGCTTCTACCTGGCTCACAGGTTTGGGAGCTACCATCTCAGCTTGGTGGATTCTGGTCGCCAACTCCTGGATGCAGCATCCTGTGGGGCAATCGTTCAATCCCGAAACCATGCGCAACGAGATGACCAGTTTTGCAGAAGTTGCCCTCTCGCCTGTGGCTGTGGACAAGTTTGTCCATACCGTTCTCTCGGCTTGGGTGCTGGGAGCTGTGTTTGTGGTAGGCGTTAGCAGTTGGTACTTGCTGAAGCAACGCCACTTGGAATTTGCCCGAAAGAGCCTTAGGATAGGTGCTGTATTCGGACTTATCTCTTCTGCATTAATAATGCTTTCCGGTCACCACTCAGCCTATACCGTTGCCCAAACGCAACCTATGAAGCTGGCTGCTATGGAGGCACTTTACAAGGGAGGTGTCGATCAGCCGTTGACCCTTATTGCGGGCATCAATCCCTTTGTGCAACCCGACTATGAGACGCAGGATGAGGCTCCGCTGAAACTGGCTGTACCCTACGCTCTGTCGTTCCTTGCCACCAACGATATGAATGGCTATGTGCCTGGCATTCGTGACATTCTGGATGGCTACACCAAACCTGATGGTACGCAAGAGCTCTCTTTGGATGAGAAGATTGAACGTGGACGTGCTGCCATTGCTGCGCTTGCGGATTTTCGCAAGGCAAGTGAAAAAGATTCTTCACTCTTCACTCTTCACTCTTCACTTGAAGAAAATATGCCTTACTTCGGTTACGGATATGTGCAGGACAGAGCACAAGTGGTACCTTACATCCCCGTCTGCTTCTATGCCTTCCGTGTGATGGTAGGAGGCGGATGCCTGTTTATGTTGCTATTCTTGATAGCGTCGTTTAAACCCTCCCTCTTCGGGAGGAAATGGTGGGGAGCTATAGCTATTGCCTGCATTCCCATTGCCTACATTGTCAGTGAAGCCGGTTGGTTGGTAGCAGAGTTTGGTCGTCAGCCTTGGACCATTCAGGATATGCTACCTACATGGGTGGGTGTCAGTCAGTTGGGTTCATCGGCTGTAATGATTACCTTCTTCCTCTTCCTCATTCTCTTTACGACCCTCTTGGCCGTTGAAATCAGTATCATGATTCGTGCCATCAAGGACGGGCCTAAAATGAAGAGTGAAGAATGAAGAGTGAAGAATTTGTTACCGCTTTGTTCGTTAAACGGTAAACTCTAAACTTACCAATGACTATAAACTCCAGACTTTAGCAATTTTGAAATTTGAATTTATAAATTTTGAATTAAAATAATATGACCTATATATTTCTTCAGCATTACTGGTGCTTTGTAGTAGCACTATTGGCTGCCCTGCTTGTATTCCTGATGTTTGTTCAGGGCGCCAACACGCTTATCTTCTCGTTGGGTCGTACCCCTGATGAGCGTCGATTGATTGTCAACTCCACGGGTCGGAAGTGGGAATTCACCTTTACCACCCTTGTCACTTTTGGAGGAGCTTTCTTCGCCTCCTATCCCTTATTCTATTCCACTAGCTTTGGCGGAGCATACTGGCTATGGATGATTATCCTCTTCTCCTTTGTCCTACAGGCCGTCAGCTATGAGTTCCAAAACAAACTTGGGAATCTGTTGGGCGCCAGAACCTTTCAGTGGCTATTGGTCTTGAATGGCATCCTGGGTCCGTTATTGCTTGGTGGTGCCGTAGCCACCTTCTTCACTGGCTCGAACTTCATTGTCGAGAAAGGCAACATCGTTAATTTTCAACTTTCAACTCTCAACTCTCAACTAATCATTAGTCGTTGGGCCAACGCTTCGCATGGTCTGGATGCTCTCTTGAATCCTTGGAACTTAGTTCTAGGACTGGCTGTGGTGTTTTTGGCTCGCATTTTAGGTTGCCTGTATATCCATAAGCAGGTAGAGGATGCCCAGTTCGATAATCATAACCGCATTATTCAGCCCCTATGGCGCAGCACTTGGCTCTTCCTGGGCCTGTTCCTTGCTTTTGTCGGACACATCCTTACGTGCGAAGGCTATGCGGTTGCAGCCGACGGCACCATATACATGGAGCCTTATAAATACCTGCATAATCTCCTCACGATGTGGCCTTTGCTGGTGGTACTGCTTATAGGTGTAGTGTTCGTACTCTTTGGCATCCTGTGGTCAATATTCCATAAGGAATACAAACGAGGCTTCTGGGTTGTGGGATTCGGAACGGTGGTTACGGTAACCGTCCTGCTTCTGCTGACTGCTTGGAACAATACTGCTTATTATCCCTCAACGGCCGACCTGCAGTCGTCCCTCACCATGCAGAACTCCAGCAGCAGCGAGTTCACCCTACGCACCATGTTCTACGTCAGTCTGCTCATCCCCTTCGTTCTGGCCTACATCATCTATGCTTGGCGTGCTATCGACAAGAAGGAACTGACCTTGGACGAGATAAACTCTGACCATGCGTATTAGATGAAAGATTATCCTGATAAGATGACGGCTGAGGAGGCACGAGTGTTCAGGGATGCCGTGCTCAGCATTGTGGGTCAGATTCCACGGGGTTATGTAACCACATACGGTCTTATTGCCACTTTGGCGGGATGGCCCAGTCATTCGCGTATGGTAGGTCGTACCCTCCGATATACACCAGGAGCAGCGCTTCTTCCTTGCCATCGTGTTGTGAACAAGGTGGGACGTACTGCTCCTGGTTGGAAATGGCAACGCCCTCTCCTTGAAGATGAGGGCGTTACCTTTAAAGATAATGGTCATGTAGATATGGCTCGCCATTTGTGGGAGCCAGATATACCTTAATTATATCCTTGGTTTTTGGCAGAGATGGACGATAAGGGAGATAAGAAGGATGATGATGCCGTAGATAACAGGAACTAAGGCGCACTTGTATCCGCCATATATAACGGGGGACATGTCTACATCTGTGGGGGTTACATAGCCCGACTCTTCTATGGTTTTAAGTGTCTCTTGCATATGTTCTTGCATGTAGCCAAACATCTGATTGAGGCCTAACGCTCCGAAGAGTAATCCACAAACAAACGCGATAGCGCCTATGTTACGTACCCAAGCGGGAGCCTTCCATGCTGCCAGGAATACCAACGCCAGCAGAAGGGTGAGGGCGGACATACACCAAGGGTTGCCCATCATAAAGAAATCAGAAATTGCATTCATAATCGTTACTTTTAATTTGGTTAAACATTTTGTTTTTGCAGCTGCAGAATCTTAATTCGATGGCAAAGGTACGGCATAAGGACAGCGAAGCCAAATTTTAGGGCAGTTAAAACCCTTCGTTTGACTGTCGAAACCCTCTATAATGGGATTTTGTGCCCCTACAATGGCTTTTGAACGGGGGAAAAGTATTATCTTTGTTTCCGTTATGAAACGTACAGCACTTATTATTTCCTATTGGACGGTGGCATTGATTCTGTTTGCCACAGTACTTTCCAGCACGGGTTACACACTTCCCGATGCCTTCTTCCTCGCCAGTTCGCTTTTGCCTGTAGCCGTATTGTTCCGCTACCTGTTGGCACAAATCCGTTTTACCTCGCGATGGCAGGGGATACGTGATGTATGTTTCCTAACATTGTTTATTCTCACGATGGCTTTCCTTGCTGTTCATTTGGCACATACCATATTATTGGATCTTCATCGCCAGTTGTGGCACGGCGAGCTGGGCGTTTCCCCCATATTGCTGAATCCTATATTCCTGATGGCGATGCTTCTGCTGATAATCGGTGGCGATTATTTTGTGGGTCGGATGATTGAGCAACGCTTGCCGGAAGTTGAGGAGTCGATAACCTTCACCAGCGACCGCCAACCCGTTACACTCCAACGTCAGGAGATCCTTTATGTGGAGAGTTGCGACACAGAAACGTGGATTTATGCTACAGAGGGACGTAAGTATCGCAACAAGCGCCCCATTTCTGCATGGGCCAATCTCTTAGGTAAGGATTTTCTGCGTATTCATCGCTCTTATCTGGTCCGCATCTCTGCCTGCCAAGGGCGGGATGGCGAGAACATCATCCTGGGTGACCTTCGCCTTCCCATCTCCCGCAAATATAAGAATGAAGTACAGGAGACTCTAGACTCTAGACTTTAGTCATGATTAGTGTCTATTCTTTTTTTTCTGAGAAAAAGGTGCATTTTAATGAACGTTTCCCGTTTTGCGGTGTATATGATTATGAGAGCGGCTCAGAAAGTTAAAAGGTTAAAACATTAAAGTGTTAAGAAAATGAGAAAGACAATAGTTATCCTGATGGCCCTGATGGGCAATATGTGGGGTTTTGCACAGAAGGCAGAAACAATAGAAACGTTCGTAGCTAACAAACACGAGCCGGAATGGTATGCGGCACAGGCAGAGGCTTGGCAAAAGAAAGTTGATGCAAACCCCAAGGATCAATGGGCTTGGCGCAACCTGTTCCACGCTACCTATTATCACGACCAGTTTACCAATGGATGGGGAGTGCTTCAGGATGAATCCAAAACGGCTGATGTTATCCGCAAAATGGAGGCCACGCTGTCCGACAGCTATGTGCTGAATCTTTGCAAAGGGCGTTTCTGCCTGACTACCGATGAGGCTGCCAAGCGGGGAGACAACATCCCCCGCGCCATAGAACTGATGCCAGATGATATCTGCCCAGAAGACCTCGAATATCTGGCTACCCGTCTATGGATTGTTGACCCAGAGAACCCACGTGTCAAGGAACTGTACACCAAAACGTACCAAAACAAGTATTTCCCCGCCCGCATTATGCATTTCAACTATAATATGCTCCAATGTTTGCCGCCAAATGCCCTCTACTTTTCCAACGGTGACCTTGACACAGTACCCATGAAGATGCTGCAAGAAGCCCTGGGTGAACGTACGGATGTGACCATCATTAACGTCTCCTTCCTCCACTCCACGCCCTTCATGGCGGCCCTCTATAAGAAACTGAACATCAAACCGCTAACCCTGAATGTACAGGACTATGGGAAGTATGGTGAGGAATGGCTCCAACACTACGAATCCGACATTATTATGTATATAATCCATGAGAGTAAGCGACCTGCCTACTTCTCACCCACAAATGGCATAGTCCCTATCTTGAATAAAGACAGCATCTACAACGAGGGACTTGTCTTGAAGTACAGCCCCAAACCGTACAATAACTTCGATGTGGCAATGCACAACGTGAAGGAAGTTTACAATCTGGAGTATCTGGCAGAGCCCGACCTCGTTTATGACTCGTGGGAGTCAAGTGAGAGGATGGATATGAACCATGTGACGCTCCTAGCGAATCTTATCTCTAAGTTCCGCAAGAAAGGTGACGAGGCTCAGGCTCAGCGTCTGTACAACATCCTCAGCAAATGTGTGGAACGATGTGCAATCGCACATAAGAATACAGATCAACCAGAGGAGATGAAAACGTATTACGAGAATCTGCTGAAGGAACAACTGCAATGATAATTACCCATTTGTTTAAACCCCTCTCGGCACTCACGGACGAGGAGCTGATGCAGCGGGTAAGCAGCAAGGACGATGATAGGGCTTATGGCGAGCTCTATCATCGTCATGCTCGCAAGTTGATGGGCTTCTTCTTCAGGCAGACGGGTGGCGATGAGGCTCTGGCTGCCGACCTTACACAAGACACCTTTATGAGGGTGTGGACGGCAAGAAACAAGTTCTCTGGTTCCAACTTCCGCACTTGGCTCCTCACCATCGGTTACAACCTCGTGAAGAACCATTACAGGCTTAGCGAACACCAGAAGCAATACGAGCAGTTTGTGGTACAAACGGGGGAGGAAGTGGCTGAGAGCAACATCGTGGAACACCTCGATAATAAAGCCTTCGACCAAGCCCTGAAGCAACATCTGGAGAAGATGCCGCCAGAGAGCCGATTACTCTTCTCGCTCAGGTTCGAAGAAGAACTGACCGTACCGCAAATTGCCGTCGTAATGTCGATACCAGAGGGAACGGTGAAGTCCAGACTATATATCCTAACCCAATCGTTAAAACAAAAACTCAACTATCATGATACAGTTCGAAGATAAACTCCACGCATCGGCTCAGCGCCTTGCTGAACAAGAAAACAAAAGCCTGCATGTACCCCAGAATCCCATGCAGCAGAAGCGTACCTATTGGGGATGGATAGCTACACCTGCAGCAGCTGTGGTAGGCCTCATCTTTGGTATGTCCTTGCCCTTGTTTATGCAAAGTGAGCCAAATACACCACTTGCACAAGCCACAGACACCGTACGTGTAATAGAATCGGTACGTGATACGCTTTATCTGACGCAGGTTGTGGAAAAAGAAAAGGTGGTTTACAAAGCCCTTCCCGCCCGGCAAACAGCAGAGGCGGCACCAAGGGATTCCGACTATCACCCCGGCCAATGTACCTCCATCCAATGCGACGGTATCAACTACTCCATCTTGGCTACAAATTAGGGCTAAGGTATAAAACAGCTTAATACGCTATACAAAATCTTTTTCCCTTAGGAATAAAAGGTCTTATCTCGCCTTACAAAATTATTTTCAAGCCTTGAAAATATATTTTCATGCCTTGATAATTTATTTTCAAACCTTGATTATATATTTTCAAAGCTTGAAAATAGTTTTATTGCACGTATTAGAATGTTTTTTCTCTCCCATTGGAATGTTTTTCTTACCTGGTGGTATTTATTTTAACTGCATCTCATCATAATGATATTCAGTATGATTGACGTCAGGCTTCAGTTTTGATGCAAATATACGTGTTCAGTTTTGTGTTCTTCTCGATTAATCGTATCTTTGTATCTCTAATATAGGCATTTTTTTGATTTATCAACTTAACATTTCTCCGTTTGCTGCGTATTATAGATGTATGACACGCTCAGAATTTGAACATATAGCCGCGACGTTGCGCCAAAAGGTGCTGAAGGTGGGACTTCAGTTCTTTGGCTCGCAAGAGGATGCAGAAGATGCTGCGCAGGAGACAATGGAGCAGATGTGGCGCTACTGCGAGCAGATTGATGCAGGTCGGAACATCGAGGTGCTGGCCATCAGAGTGGCGAAGAACTGTTGCGTGAGTATGTATAGGAGGCAGAGAACAAGCCTCCCCCGTCCCCTCCCAAGGAGGGGTGAACAACCACAAAGAGGCTCCCTCTCCCTGGGAGAGGGTTGGGGAGAGGCTTCTTCACCGCAGGATATTCTGGAAGCTAAGGATATGGAGCGAATGCTACAGGAGGCGTTGGACTTGTTGAAGCCTCGAGAACGGCAACTCTTTGAGATGCGACAGTTGGAGGGCCTATCGGTAGATGAAATATCGTCGGAAACGGGAATCCCCAAACTCTCCATTACGGCAATGGTGTCGGCAGCACGAAAGAAGGTCTTTATAGAACTTAAAAGGAGGATGAAACAATGAAAAACAAGGATATAGAACAACTGATCAACAAATACCTGGAGGGCGAGACCTCTCCAGCCGAGGAGCAGAAGCTTGCGCTGGAGCTGCAACGTCCTGATATTCCAGAGGAATGGCAGGCCATCCGCCTGATGTTAGGTGAACTGACACTTGGCGAGGCAGAGTATGATGCAATTCTAAAAAAGAATACTCCCCTCCATCACGGGAAGGGATGGGGGTGGGTCTGCTCTGTCTCTTCCCTCGCTGCCGTCTTGCTTGTCGGGCTGTTCCTGTATCAGCATAAGCCAAACGGAAATGTGAATGAAGTACCTCATTATTATACATTCAACCTCTCTGCTGGCTGCACCCTGAAGAACGTTTACCAGAGGCGTCAGCATCAGGTGAAAACCTTAAGTTACACACGATTTAAAACGATGCTTTATGAAAACCATTAAGAGAATTCAAAATTCAAAATTTATAGAATCAAAAGCATCCCTTTGGGGAGGTTTATTGGTGGCCCTGCTCCTTACTTCCTGCTATCAGCCCAAGGTGGTGATGCATACCATTATTCATAATGATGATTCGATGCCTTGTACACGTGAGGTTTTGTATAGCAACGTGATGTCGCAGGAGATGCGCGACTCGCTTTGGGGCAAAACAAGCGTCGGTTGGTCGCAACCTTTGCCAGAATGCCTGAATATTGATGCCTTTTTTAATTCACATACAGACATCGGTGAGGGGGATACGGTAACAACATCGTTCTCGAAGTTCTTTGAATCTGTAGAGAAAATGTGCGAAGAGACTCCCCTCTTGCTTAACGGCACCAAAATGAGGTCGAACGCCAATCTGGAAAAGCGCTTCCGCTGGTTCTATACCGAATACGTATATACGGAAACCTTCTGTTGTGTGGGTGATTCCTTCAAACTGGCGCCAACGGATTATGCCGACAAGGATGCCGTTAGCTATTGGTTCACGGGTCAGCCTAATCTGCTGCAAGGACTGAACGGAGCTGAGGCATACGAGAAGTTGGGCAATATGGAGCCTGCCGTTACCAAATGGCTGAATGATAATCTGTTCAAGGTAGGTTTCGACTTCATCGTGGCTCATTACGATTCTATCCCCAATCCACCCGTTAGCCGTGAGCGTTTCATAGAACTTCAGGATTCCTTGGTACATTTTATAATGGAAGGTGAGGAGGATATCCTGACTTCCCAACCGGATGATAAGTTGCGCTCTTTCTTCCACTCGGATGCTTATGCTATGTTCTTCGACGAAGATAACCCTCTGGGAGAGGAGCTGAACAGGGAGTTCATGAACCGCCTGAACATCTTTTGGCTTAATGTGCCATACACACTTACTATGCCTGGCAAGGTTACTGATACAGGAAACGGAACGCTACAGCCCGACGGCACCATCTTCTATCCCTTCACGGGCGAGCGCCTCATCCCTCAGGATTACACCATCACAGCCACCTCACGTGTTACCCATATCTGGGCTTACATCGTAACGTTGCTGGTAATCTTTCTGGCTATCGGTAGCTTCCTTTATTGCAGAAAAAGATGAAACATCCTACTATACGCCTCTACCTTCTTGTCAAACGACAAGGGGTAGGCGCGTGAAGAGGAGGGAAGACGGTAGAGTGAAAGTGAAGAATGAAGAGTGAAGAGTGAAGAATCAGCCTCACCCCCGGCCCCTCTCCGAATGGCGAGGGGAGTAGTTACAAAAGTATTGACCTTGGGAATGGTGAGGATGCCTAACGAGTTGCAGATGGTTTCTGTAGCTTTCTCGCCTGTGGTAACTATGGCACGAAGATGGGGGAGTTGGGAGATAAGGGCGTGAATGTCCGTCGGTTCTACAACTTCGAGGAACTTGTCTGAGGCATTATCCTGCAATCGCCGAATAGCTGTGGAGGTGTCGAAGAAAGCCAGTCCTTTCTCCTTACAGAACGCCACAATCTCCTCTATCCGGAAACGCTTGTTGGCAGCATCCACAAAATGGTTCTTATCGCCAAAGAATATCTGCCCCTCGATGCGCCAATGATCGTTGATGAAGTTGGGGTAATAAAAATCCATACACCAACGCTTGCGCTGAGGCGGAAAGCTGCCCAGGAACAGCACCTTGGCATTCTCGGGCAGGAAAGGGCGGAGCGGATGATACTCCACGCCATCCTTGCTGCGAGCAATATTCTCTGTGTTCAGGTATGAAACGTTCATGTTATCAGTAATATAAAAATCCCCTGTAAATGCATTATTTACAAGGGATTTTGGTTTTAAGCCTAGTACCCAGAGCCGGGGTCGAACCGGCACGGGTTGCCCCACTGGTGTTTGAGACCAGCGCGTCTACCGATTCCGCCATCTGGGCTTTTGACTTTGTCTTCCTTATTCGCACCTCGGCAATTGAAACAAGTTTCATTGCTCTCGGTTTGTCTTCGGTTGCGGTTGCAAAGGTACGCTATTTATATGAAACCGCAAAACTTTTTGTTCGTTTTTTCATTCCCGGCCGGGATACAGAGGATAAATAATCTTAAAATCTGATACTTTTTCTACATCGAAGTATTTTGTTTTTGCCGTTTATTGCTATCTTTGTGCGGAAAATTCAAAAAAACAAGATAAAATGAACAGAAGAGAATTCCTGCAGCGTTCATCAGCCCTGGCGGGTGCAGCCTACCTGAACGCCCCTGCTTTTGCGGAAGCCCTCCGAACCCTGGGCAACCCCAACCTGGTAATAGGTATAGTCAGCGATATCCACATTCGTGGCACAGAGACTGCCGTAACCTTTAAACATACCCTCGAATACTTCCGCAGCCTTAAGGTGGACGGAGTTATCATTGCCGGTGATATGGCAGATCAGGGATTGGAACCCCAATTGAAGGTGGTAGCTGATACTTGGTACAGCGTATTCCCCAATGACGAGGGACTGGACGGCAAGCATACCGAGCGCCTCTTTATCTATGGTAATCATGATATGGAAGGCTACTCGTGGAGTAGCGTTATCAATGCCGTTGGCAGCGAGACGGCCCAGGCACAGGGCATTGGCAAGCGTCCTGCTGAGGTATGGAAGAAATACTTCGGGGAGGACTATACACCCATCTGGTTTAAGACCATCAAGGGGTATCACTTCATAGGTGCACATTGGCATACCAATAATATCCCTGGGTTGACAGAACTGATGCAGGAACATGCTGCAGACCTGAATACTGAGCAGCCTTTCTTTTATATCCAGCATCCGCACCTAAAGAACACCTGTAACGGTCCCTGGGCATGGGGACAGGATGACGGTACGGTAACAAAGCTGATGAGTCATTATCCCAATGCCGTTGCCTTCTCGGGGCATTCCCATTCCCCCCTGACGGATGACCGCGACTTGTGGCAGGGAGCTTTCACCAGCATTGGTACGGCATCATTACAATATCTATATCCTATGCCCGCGCGTGAGAACACCTATCAGGACGACAGTAACCTGCGCCCCGTCTATCAGATGCCCAATATGGATTGCTCGAAAGGTCGTCAGGGTATGATTATGCGTGTTTATGACAGCGCCATTACTTTGGAGCGTCGCGAGTTTGTCTATGACCAACAGTTGGATGAGAACTGGTTGCTTCCCTGGCCTATTTCCCAGACAGAGCCCCTCAGTTTCGAGAACCGCAGCAAGACGGCACCTATTCCTCAGTTCGAGGAAGGTGCTATCGCCACTGTTACCCAGGCTAAGGGAAAAAACCGTAATGGAGCAGAAACAGAACAGGTAACGGTACATTTCCCTAATGTACTGAAGAAGCGTACAGGTGTGCGTGCTTTTGACTTCGAGGTTCAGGTGGAATGGGAATGGTTGGACTGCCACTTTATTTCAGCCACCAAACGTGTGTTTTCGCCCATGAGCCTCTTCGGCGAGGCACAGGATGAAGGCGAGGTGACTTGTGTGTTTGCCCTGAGCGAACTACCCAAGGACCGCGACTACCGTTTCATTGTCCGTCCCTGTAACTGTTACAGCGGTAAGGGAGAACCCATCTATACCGATTGGATTAGGGGCGGAAAGATTCCCAGCAGTCTGACGGCTACACTGACCCTGGAAAAGCAGTTCTATAAGACAAATACTGATATAGCTATTGCCTTCAATAATGCACCCGTAGGAACGGAGGCGTGGATAGGTATCTATCAGGCAGGCAAAACACCTGGTAGTAGTGATAAAGCCTATACCTATCAATACACAGACGCAAAAGACGGCTCCCTCAACTTTAAGGTGTCTGCTGCCGGAGAATACTATGCTGTGCTCTTCAAGGACGGCGGTTACAGCGAATGCTCTGAGCGTATTCCTTTCTTTGTGCTGACAAAGGATTATGACCCGACGGCCTTCAAGATGACCCCAGATAAAACGGTTTACAACGTAGGTAATCCCATCCGCCTTACCCTTGCCAGTGCCCCTGCGATGAGTAAAGACTGGATTGGAATCTATGAGGATGGCATTGTGCCCAAGGATGCTAAGTGTCCATGTTATCTGTACAACAGCAAGACATCGGGAACCGTTACTCTGAACGTTAGTGGTAACAACAACTGGTCGTCTGCCCTCAGTACCGGTGTGTACTTTATTGGTTACTTCATGGCCGATGGATACTCGGAACCCTTTGACCGTCAGTATGTAGTGGTGGGCAAGCCTGCGTCCTTGCGAAGCAGCAAAACAGAGTACACGGAAGCGGATGCCGTTGTACTCTCTTACAGTTCGCTGCCTACCCGCTTTGCCTGTCAGCTGTGCTGTCAGGCAGAAGGTGAGACAACATGGAATCCGGTGAAGGAACTCTCCGAAGCCAACGGTACCAT
>Ga0326511_10001704_pt1 | contig 18122 bp, 14 predicted proteins | sample 0_2496_0518_D_FD_203701 | JGI IMG/M metagenome (GOLD analysis project Ga0326511, IMG submission 203701) | Bovine rumen microbial communities from UC Davis, California, United States - 0_2496_0518 | ecosystem: Host-associated > Mammals > Digestive system > Stomach > Rumen | place: USA... | reverse complement strand
ACAGTATGCAATACATGTTTAGCAAAACCTCGCTTTTTATCTTCTACTATTTCTATCCTTGAGCCAATGTCAATCATTTTTTCAATAATGTACTGGCGTTCTTGCTTTCTGAGTTTCCGATTGTTTAGGAGATTACGCAGCTCATCAAGAATTATTTGATATGCTTCGATTGCTTCTTTACCGTCATTATTTATGGCTTTATCGCACAGCGCGTAATAATGATCGATGATTGCAAGAGAATACTCTTTGAAGTGGGGAAATTGATTGACGCAGGCGATTGCCACTTCACGATCCATATCTGGAATAGCTGATACGAATTGTATCAGTTGATTTTTATTAATCCGACGAAAATCTTTAATTCCAAGCTTTTGTTTTACATCATTTTCTGTAAGAAGCGCAGTTCCCATATTCGTACCTCTCATAAACCTTTTTTAAATTATCTCAAAATTCATTCCAAAAGACAAGGTGATCATATGCTATCAAACACTGCCGTTCCAAAATATTACGGTCAATTCAGAGACGCCGTAATGCGCGGCGAGATTCCTGTTTGCGAAACAATCTCTTTAGAGATGAATCGTATTGACGCTTTGATAGAAAACCGAGGAGTTTATTACGATCCGGAAAAAGTTGAGAAGTGGATTGAATTTTGTGAGCGGGAGATGACGTTGACCGATGGAAGTGATCTAAAACTCCTTGATACATTCAAGCTTTGGGGCGAACAGATTTATGGCTGGTATATCTTTACTTACAAAAGCGTATACAAGCCGAATAAAAACGGTCACGGCGGACACTATGTTACGAAGAAGATAAAGCAACGCCTCATTCACAAGCAGTATCTTATTATTGCTCGTGGCGCCGCGAAAACTTTGTACGATGTTTGTCATCAGGCATACGGACTTGTTAACGATCCCGCAACAACGCATCAGATAACGGTCGCGCCCACAATGGATATGGCAGAAGAAGTTCTTCTGCCGTTTCGAACAGCTTTAGCTCGAGCTAGGGGTCCTATCTTCAAGTTTATGACAGAAGGATCATTACAGAATACAACGGGTTCTCGAGCGAAACGAATGAAACTCGCCTCGACCAAAAAAGGAATCGAGAATTTTCTTACAAACTCATTGCTTGAAGTACGACCGATGAGTATCGGAAAACTTCAGGGATTGCAGAATAAGTATTCTACGATTGACGAGTGGCTTTCATGTGATATTCGAGAAGACGTAATTGGCGCACTTGAGCAGGGTGCATCCAAGCTTCCGAATTATCTCATTATTGCCACGAGTTCCGAGGGAACAGTTCGAAACGGAGCAGGCGACACAATCAAAATGGAGCTTATGAAGATTCTCAAAGGAGAGTATAAAGCTCCTAGAACATCTATCTGGTGGTACAAACTAGACTCTATTGACGAAGTTGAAAACCCTGATATGTGGATCAAAGCAAATCCGAATCTTGGTAAGACTGTTACATATGACGTCTATCAGGAAGATAAGGAGCGAGCAGAGAATGCTCCTGCGGCTAGAAACGATATTCTGGCAAAACGATTCGGAATCCCGATGGAGGGATATACATATTACTTCACATACGAAGAAACCCTTCCGCATAAGAAACGAGACTATTGGCAAATGCCTTGCTCGATGGGAGCGGATCTTTCAATGGGCGACGACTTCTGTTCATTTACTTTTCTATTTCCTCTTTCAAATGGGTCTTTTGGAGTAAAGACGAGAAACTATATCACCTCTGTTACGCTAATGAAACTCCCGGCTGCAATGCGAGCCAAATACGACGAGTTCATGAACGAGGGCAGTCTTATAGTTCTTGAAGGCACCGTTCTCGACATGATCGAAGTATACGAAGATTTGGATCGGCATATTACAGAACGAGAATATGATATTCGATGTTTCGGATACGATCCGTACAATGCCAGAGATTTTGTTGAACGGTGGGTTTCAGAAAATGGTCCGTTCGGTGTTGAAAAAGTAATACAGGGCGCAAAGACAGAATCCGTTCCTTTAGGCGAGCTCAAAAAGCTTTCTGAGGAGCGGATGCTTTTGTTTGACGAAGATCTCATGACTTTCGCTATGGGAAACTGCATCACACTGGAGGACACAAATGGAAATAGAAAACTTTTAAAGCGAAGATATGAGCAGAAGATAGACGCAGTTGCTGCTATGATGGACGCTTATGTCGCCTATAAACTTAACCGGGAGGCATTCGAATGACATGAATAACGAATTATATCATTTCAACAAAAATCACGACAAGTTAGGTCGTTTTACCTTTTCCAGAGGCGGAGCAAGTTCGCTTCTCACTTCAAAACGAAAAGACCCGTGGCATGTGGAACAAGATAAAAAGCGTAAGCAAAAACAAGAGGAATTCATTAACAAGTGGGCAATAAGTGAAAACCCTCGACCTAGGAGATCTGATCCCAACAGCAACTTTAGGAATGCTGAGTTAATTGGCAGGGTCGCGGTTGGATCGGCGTTAATTGGTGTCGGTGCATATAAATTAGCTCAGAGCGGCGCTTTAGACAGGCTCATATCAAGAGGAAAAATAGTCACGGTTAGACAAATTCAATCCGGGAGTAATCAGAAGTTATATAAAAACATTAAAGATGAAGTGTCTGAGCATCGTTCTGCACTTAAGAAAACGTTTCTTGATGGAAAAATGAGTAGATCAGATTATATCAGGCAAATACGAGCCACTGCAAAGGAAGAATCCGATCTTCTTAATGACTACCTCAGGAAACAAAACCGTCTCTATTGACAATGGAGATTTCAAAATGAATGAGCTGTATCACTTTAATAAAAATCACGACAAGCTAGGTCGTTTTACTTTTTCCAGAGGAATTTCTTTGAAGTCAAGGACGAAGAGAAAAACTGAAACAAATGACAAAAGCGAGTCTAAAGGCTTAACCGATAAACAGAAGAAAGCGCTCAAAATAGGTGCGATAGCTGCTGTTGGCGCTTTGGCTGTGGTTGGAGGCATATACTTATATAAGACCGGCGCTCTTGACAAAATAGTTTCCTCCGGCAAAAGCGCAGCTGATAAAGCTGTAGAAAAAACCTCGTCGAGTTTAGTGGGGGATATGGAAAAATTTTCTAGTGATGCAATGTCTAACATTGTTCCTAGAAAGCTTGCCCCGGATAAAGTTCCAAAAGATCTGATTGACGCGTTCGGGGATTTGAGTAATGATAATCCTTTGAGAAAACAAGATGGTGTAGAAAATAACTGTACAAATGTATTTTTGGCAGCGGTCGGAAGAATGAGGGGGTTTGATGTAGCCCCAGGCTATCAGAAAAACGAAAGCGGAGAATTCGTTGGCGCTCATGCTGAAGATATTTTTAAATGTTTCCAAGGCGATGCGTACGATAGTATGGGGAATTCTGTTTTGAAAACCTCTAAAGGAAAAAACTTTGACACATTAGAAAAAGCATTTTCTGTACTAAAACGTCGATATCCGCAAGACGGAGCTTATGGTTATATAGACGGAAAAATCAGGCAACGAGGCGATGCGACGTTTTCACACGCGTTCATGTGGCAAATTAAAGACGGTAAATTGATAGTTGGTGACGGCGTTAATGGATTGAATGCTAACAGGTATTTTTCTATGCTTGACCCCGACTCTGACGTTCATTTCTTTAGAGCAGATGATCGCGATATAAATTGGGAAGAGTTTTCAAAGAGGGTGTTCAACATATAAATTCGCATAATTTTCATTTGCTTTTATGAAAGGAGAATCAAATGATAGAACCTATTGACGCATATAGCATTATCGAAAAAAATGTGGTTGGTAATAACCCGACAAAGATATCTGTTAGCGCAATGTTTGATTGTCGAGATAAATTCTATTTCGAATTTAAAATCGATAGAGATGGATCTGGATATGAAAATGTTTATTTTGTAGATAAGATGTCTGGGAAAATTACCAAGAAACATTATTTGACGGCTGCTATAGAGGGCGACCTAGACAAAATTGAACCTATTGACATTTCATCTTTCGCGAAGAAAGCCGAGTAACATCGGCTTTTCTTTTTGTTATAGAGCAAAATATATAGAACAACTCGGAGAGAATTCAAAATGAGTGATTTATCTTTCGGTTCCAGGCTGAGACATGCCTGGAATGCTTTTTTTAATAAGGACCCCACAAGAAATTGGAGCAGCTTCGGAGGAGGCAGTTCGATTAGGCCGGACAGAGCAAGATTCTCTAGAGGCCATGAACGATCGATTGTAACCGCAGTGTATAACCGTATTGCAATGGATGCGGCTGCGGTTGATATCAAGCACGTCAAGCTAGATGAAAATAATCGATACGTTGAGACTGTTAAATCCGGACTGAATAACTGCTTCGATATAGAGGCAAACATTGATCAGACAGGGAGAGCTTTTCTTCAGGATGTCGTAATGTCGATGATCGACGAAGGGTGTGTGGCTATTGTTCCAACAGATACTGACACAGATCCGACACTTGAAAACGGCGAAAAAATGCCCGGATCATTTGACGTTCTTACGATGCGTACTGGCAGAATTACCGAGTGGTTTCCCGATAAGGTACGGGTCGAAGTATACAACGAGCGAAAAGGGCGAAAAGAAGAGATAGTCATGCCGAAGAAATCGGTCTGCATTATCGAGAATCCTCTTTACGCTGTTATGAATGAACCGAACTCGACTCTTCAGCGTCTGATCAGAAAACTTAATATATTGGATGTCATTGACGAGCAAAGCGGATCTGGAAAACTGGATCTGATTATTCAGCTTCCTTATCTAGTTAAGACAGAAACAAAGAAACAGCAGGCGGAAGACCGAAGACTGCAGATCGAGCGTCAGCTCAGGGAATCGAAATACGGAATCGCGTACATAGACGGCACGGAACATATAACTCAGCTTAACCGGTCAGTCGAGAATAATCTGATGTCGCAGATTGAATACCTAACGAGTATGCTATACAGCCAGCTAGGGATCACTCAGACGATATTGGACGGTACTGCGGATGATGCGACTATGCTGAATTACTATAACCGTACGATCGAACCGATTCTCTCGGCTATCACAGACGAAATGAAAAGAAAGTTCCTTACTAAGACGGCGCGTTCACAGGGACATTCTGTTGAATTCTTCAGAGATCCGTTTAGACTTGTTCCTGTTTCACAGCTTGCCGAGATAGCTGATAAGTTCACTCGAAACGCAATCATGACTTCGAATGAAATGAGGCAGATTGCCGGTATGAAACCGTCAGATGATCCGGATGCAGATGTTCTTAGAAATAAGAATCTGAATCAGGAAAAAGATGCAGTGCATCCGCCGGTGCATGAAGAGGGTGAACTTGAAACCGAAGGAGGATAAAATTCAAAATGGAGAAATACGATTTCAGTGGCTATGCCACAAAAGCAAATCTTCTGTGTTCAGATGGTAGAGTTATCGGACCGGATGCATTTGCCGATCAGGATAAAATGAAGGTTCCGCTTGTATGGAACCACAAGCATGAATCTCCGTTTAATGTTCTTGGGCATGCGCTCCTCGAACGAAGAGACGACGGAATGTATTCATACCTTGCATTTAATAATACTGAGCAGGGAGAGAACGCCAAGACACTCGTAGAACATGGAGATGTCGTGGCGCTTTCTATTTATGCAAATAAGCTTAAACAGCAGGGTAATTTGGTTACTCATGGCCAGATCAGAGAAGTAAGTCTGGTTCTTGCCGGAGCAAATCCCGGAGCTTATATCGATGATTCCGGTATTAATCATTCGGACGATGCTGAATATGAGGCTGTAATTTATACGGATCAGCCGGTAGAGATGTATCACGCCGAAGAAGAAAAGAAAGAAGAAAAGAAAGACATGGCTGATTCTGAAAAGAAGAAAGAAAGTGAAGAGACCGTAGAAGACGTATTCAACACTCTCACTGATAAGCAGAAGACAGTAGTATACGCAATTATTGGCGAAGCGCTTTCGGATAAGGAAGGCGACGATGACGATGAAGGAGATTCCAAGATGAAGCACAATGTATTTGAAAACGATGAAAGAAACGAAAATGTACTCTCCCACGCTGACCAGCAGATGATTCTTGAAGCGGCTAAGTCTCCGCAGGTAGGCTCGTTCAAGGCCGCTCTCGAGCTTTATGCCGATGAGAATGACCTGCAGCATGATGCAGTTAGCAGCGGCTTCTATCAGACAAGCCCGTCTGAAGGCGCCGGTAACATTACCTGGCTGTTCCCGGAATACAAAGATGTCAGACCGGGCGCACCGGAACTTATTACCAGCGATCAGGGCTGGATTGATGTTGTTCTTAGAAAGGTTCACAAGAGCCCGATTTCCAGAATCAGAACCGGTCAGGTTGATATCCGGAACATCGAAGCTCTTCGTGCCAGAGGATACCAGAAGGGTAAGCAGAAGTCTCAGACTGGAAACTTCAACCTGGTAAGAAGAACGACCGACCCGCAGACAATCTATGTCAAGAGTGCTCTGCACAGAGATGACATTATCGATATCACCGATTTCGATTATGTTCAGTATCTGTACAACATTGACCGTATGAACCTGAATGAAGAACTTGCGACAGCAATTATGCTCGGCGACTTCCGTGCAGACAACGCAGACGACAAGATCTTTCCGGAACATATCAGACCGATTTGGACAGATGATGAACTGTATACAATGCACTATGACCTCAATGTTGAAGATGCTCGCGCAAGACTTCAGGGCACGGAAACAGGTTCTTACTTCGGTGATAACTACATCTACGCAGAAGCTCTTATTGAACAGTGCCTGTATTCTCGTGAGAAGTTTAAGGGAACCGGAACTCCGGATTTCTACATGACTCCGCATATGCTTAATGTCATGCTTCTTGCTCGTGACCGTAACGGCCGCAGAATCTTCAGCGGCAAGGCTGAGCTTGCTTCCGCGCTTAACGTCGGTGAAATTTATACGGCTGAACAGTTTGCCGACAGAACACGTACCGATGAAGGCAATGCACAGCATAAGCTTCTTGGTCTTATTGTCAACCTTGCTGACTATTCGGTTGGCTCCACAAAGGGTGGCGAAATCACTCACTTCACACAGTTCGACATCGACTTCAACCAGCAGAAGTCACTTCTTGAGACCAGAGTATCCGGTGCTCTGACCAGAGTTTACTCCGCAATCGCAATCGAGGAGCCTGTCTCCGGAAATTAATAGGAGGATTAAACTATGGCTACTATAAATGACGGATTGAGGAAACTGATTAATACTGTTAAAAGCGACGACGATGAACCATGTAACCTTAAGACGAGGCCGGAGCTTGTTAATGCATTTTTGGTTCAGTTCGTGACTGCGCGTATTATTGACCAAGACATCTCAGAAACTTTGACTTCAACGGTAACAGCTCAAAAAACAATCGGCGGAAAATTTAATGCACTTGCTGATGCAATGGAAGCATTAGAAAACGTGGGACCTAAGTAACTATTCAAAATGGAGGGAAATTCTGAAATGGCAAAGTTCTGCGGAAAAATAGGATTTGGCGGGACATTTGAGAAAAAGCCCGGAGTATATGAAATTGGTATCACTGAGCATGAGTATAGCGGAGATGTTTTAAGAGATATTACTCGTATGGAGAACTCTGGTCAGGTTATTGACGATATCAACATCTCCAACTCTATCAGCATAATCGCAGATCCCTACGCATTTCAGAATTTCCATTCTATAAAATATGTCACCTGGATGGGAGCTAAGTGGAAGGTCAGAAGCGTTGACGTTCAGTATCCGAGGCTCATCTTATCGATAGGAGGAGTTTGGAATGACGAGGGAGGAGCGGAGACTTGAGCTCCACGAGACTCTATGCAATATCCTAGGGTCTAGAAATGTTTATTTTCAACCGCCGGAATCGGTCAAGATGAAGTACCCAGCAATTCGATATTCGTTGAATAATATCGATAATGACTACGCGGATAACAAGGTATATCTTCAGGATTATTCTTATTCGCTTGTGTTCATAACCCGAGATCCGGATGATGATGTTGTAAATAAACTTTCGCAACTACCAAAATGTAGATATGATAGATTTTTTATATCTGATAATTTAAATCACTATTTCTATGTAATTTACTATTAAATTGGAGGAAACTACTATGGCTAAAATGGTATGGGACCAGATTGGCGAACGTCTCTATGAGACTGGTGTAGAGCAGGTTGCTCTTTTTGTAATGAACAGCGGCACATACGACAAGGGTGTCGCGTGGAACGGTATCACAGCGGTTAATGAGAATCCGTCCGGAGCCGAAGTCACAAAGCTTTATGCTAATGACTCTGTTTATCTTAATATGATGTCGGTTGAAGAGCTTGCTCTCGGCATCGAAGCTTATACTTATCCGGATGAATTCGCAGAATGCGACGGCTCTGTCGAGCTTGCTCCGGGCGTCTATGCCGGACAGCAGAACAGAAAGCATTTCGGTCTGGTTTATAAGACTCTTGTCGGAAACGACGAGCTCAGCACAGACTACGGCTATAAACTGCACATTGTTTATGACTGTCTTGCTTCACCGAGCGAGAAAGGTCATGCTACTGTCAACGACAATCCGGAAGCAACCACTATGTCTTGGGATGCCACCACAACACCGGTAACTATCCCGGGTGCTATCAGAAAAGCAGCAGGCTTCGACATCGATTCAACAAAGGTCGACAAAGATAAGCTTGCTACTCTTGAAGGAATTATTTACGGAGGCGAATCTGCGGAACCGACTATGCCGACACCGCAGCAGGTAATTGATACGCTTAAGGATGTTACTGGTGTCACGGGGAATACCTGAGTAACAGGAAACTAATTAGAAAATTCAAAATGAAGATTTTTGGGCTCCTGGGAAACCACGAGCCCTTTTCTTTTTCTGAAAGGAGAAAACATGCTTAGGAAGTCTATCACTTATACCGATTATAACGGTGCTGAAAGAACTGAAAATTTCTATTTTAACCTTACCAAAGCTGAACTGATGGAAATGGAGCTTAGCGTTTCCGGCGGATTTACTGATATGATTCAGCGAATCATCGACGCACAGGATACCCCGACGATCGTCAAAATTTTCAAGGAACTTATCCTTAAATCTTACGGCGAAAAGAGTCCGGATGGTAAGAGATTCGTTAAGTCCGCAGAGCTTGCTGATGCATTTGCTCAGACCGAAGCGTATTCAAATCTTTTCATGGAGCTCGCAACAGATTCCAAAGCTGCATCTGATTTCGTAAACGGCATCATTCCGCAGGATATGGCAGCTCAGATTAAGTCTGAGACTCCGGTCGTTCCTGGAAACTATGTGACACCGGTTCCGGTTCCGGGAGACGCTAATCTTATCGCAGATACAAATAAATAAAGAGGTATGGAGAATGCTTCAGATTACGGTGCCGGGAAGAGAAGACTGGGATGAAATCAGAAATGAATTTGTTTCAACAAAAGAAACGACGCTGCAACTGGAGCATTCTCTTGTTTCTGTGTCGAAGTGGGAATCTAAATGGCACATTCCATTTCTAACCAAACAGGAGAAAACACTCGAGCAAACAATCGATTATGTTCGTTGTATGACGCTCACGCAGCATGTTGATCCGAATGTTTATCGGAATCTTACAGTCGACAATCTGAAAGAGATTTACGCATATATCGATGAAGAAATGACAGCCACAACCGTATCGGACGGACACCAAAAGACTGGTCGGAGGCAGATTGTCACATCAGAGCTTATCTATTACTGGATGATTGCGTTTAACATTCCCTTTGAATGTCAGAAGTGGCATTTAAGTCGTCTGATTATGCTTATACGCGTTTGCGAAGCGGAAAACAGGCAAGATAAGAAGAAGATCAGTAAGAAGGATATGTATAGCAATCGTGCTGCTCTGAATGCGGCAAGAAGGAAGAAATTCAACTCGCGAGGTTAATAACATGATTACGATAAAGCAGAGTGGCGATTTTAAGAGGGTTACCGGGTGGCTTGAACGAATAAAAGAGATCGCGAAACTCGGTATCCTCGATAAGTACGGCAGAAAAGGAGTTGAAGCATTATCCTCTGCAACGCCAGTAGATTCTGGTCTTACTGCTGCGTCGTGGTCTTACGAAATTCAAAATGACGGAAAATCTGCTTCGATCGTATTTAACAATTCAAATGTTAATCGAGGCGTAAATATCGCAATTATTTTACAAACCGGACATGGTACTGGAACAGGAGGCTGGGTTCAGGGTCGAGATTATATCAATCCTGCAATCCAGCCTATTTTTGATCAGCTTGCAGAAGAAGCTTGGAAGGAGGTAACGAGAGTATGAGCCAGACAATTGATCAAAAAGTTGTCGAGATGCAATTTAACAATGCTCAGTTTGAAAGCAACGTTAAAACGAGTCTCTCGACCCTTGATAAGCTTAAAAGTGCTTTGAATTTTGGAGGCATGACAAAAGGGCTGGACAGTCTTGACCAAGCTTCAAAAAATATAGATTTCAGTCAGATGGCTAACAGCCTTTCCGCGATCGAAAAAAGATTTTCGACTATGGGGATAATCGGAAAGACTGTCATCGAAGAACTTACGAAATCGACGATCGGATTTGTTAAGAACGGGATCGGCTCTGTTGTTGGCGCTATGGCGTCCGGTGGTACTAGAAGAGCATTTAACATCGAAAATGCACACTTCCAGCTGCAAGGTCTCCTTAAGGACGAGGAGAAGGTTAAGGCTGTCATGGACGATGCGATGCAGTCCGTCGACGGAACTGCCTATGCTTATGACGAGGCAGCTAAGGCAGCATCGCAATTTGCAGCTTCTGGAATGCAGGCCGGCGAAGAAATGCAGTCCGCGCTCAAAGCTATTACGGGCGTTGCTGCAATGACAAACAGCGATTACGAGAGTATCTCTCGAATTTTCACAACGGTAGCAGGCAACGGAAGATTGATGGGCGATGAGCTTCTTCAGTTATCTTCTAGAGGTATGAATGCTGCCGCAACTATCACAGAATATTTCAACGGCGTAAACAACGGTTCGATAAAAGCGCGGGAATCAGTAACCGCGGCGATTAAGGAGATTTCATCTGGAACACAAGTTACCGAGGCCGATATTAGAGATCTCGTGTCGAAAGGCAAGATCTCTTTTGAGATTTTTTCATCGGCAATGGATAACGCGTTCGGAGAGCATGCGAAAAAAGCAAATGAAACCGTAACCGGTGCATTTTCCAACGTTAAGGCCGCTTTATCCAGAATCGGTGCTGATTTCATTTCTCCCCTGATAGAGCAAAATGGCCCTATAGTTCAGTTCCTCAATACTTTGCGAGAGAGGATCAATGAGATTCGGACAATCGTTTCGCCTTTCGCTGATTTCTTTACGACAACTATAAATGACACAGTTACCAAGATAAACGGTCTACTGGGTCACTCTCTCCTCGACGGACCTTTTGGAAATTTTTTAAAGAGCAAGAATTCCGACGTATTAAACGCGAAAGACTTGTTCAATCTTAATTTCGATGAGAAAACATACGCTGCATTTCAGAAGGTACTAATTGATACTGCCAAAGAGCACGGCGTAGCAATTGACGAAATGATCGAGAATGAAGGAAGTTTTAATGCCACGATAAAGAATGGCTGGCTTACTTCAGATATCTTTAAAGAAGCCGTTTCAAAAATAACGGATGGGTCATTAACTAAAGGCGCTGAGAAAACCGCGGAAGACCTTGAACTAATAAAGAAAACCGCGACAGAGGTAATCCAGGGTAACTGGGGGGACAGCTGGACAGATAGAATCGAAAAGCTCACAGAAGCAGGTTTTAGCGAGCAACAAATACAGAGTATTCGAGATTATGTGAATATTCTAAGTGAATTGACCGGCGGCTCTTGGAATCTTACAGATGCTATTTTTAGTGAAGCCGACGCCAGACTTCAAAATAAGGAGACTATTGAGGAAGCTTCTGACGAACAGCTCAAGAATATGGGCTACACCGAAGAAGAGATTAAACTTCTTAGGGATTGGGCAAAAACAGCCGACGAAACCGGGGGAGCGGCAAATGAAGAGCTTTCTAGTCTATTAGATAGACTTAATAAGCCTCAGGGTATTTTTGGTCTATTTCAAGGTGTTGTATCCGTTTTTTCAAAGATTAAAGAATACCTTGTAACGGTTAAAGATTCTTTTGTTAGTGCGTTTTCTTCGGATACGTTTTCTAACGTTAAAGATACCCTTTTGGGCATTTGGTCGGCAATTAAGCTTGTCGGGTCAACGCTGGCCGCTATTTTTGGTCCGTTTTTTATTTCTGCCGCTCAGGTTCTTGGAAGCGTTCTGGATGGGGTTTTAAAAGTCGCGGCCGCAGTTGGACGTCTGATAACAAAAATATATGAAACTTTAAAAGCCTCTGACACATTTAACGCGCTACGTGAATCATTCACCAAAATCTTTTCTGGCTTAGCAACGGCGATTTCAAAAATAATAAATGTTGTTGCTCCGTTTTTGACCAATGTGATTGACAAAATCACATCCAAAGTGCCGGCTATTCATGCAGCATTAAGTAATTTGTTAAACTTATTCAGGCAAAAAATAGCGGCACCTGGTTTTGCAATTGTATCTGCTCTATTAGATAGAATTAAAACTCGTTTTGCCGGTGTTTCCGAAACCGCAGTTAAAGCAAAGGACGCAATATCTGAAACTTTCGGAAAAATAGGAACCGCATTGAAAAACAGCGGTATTTTAAATGTCATTACCGCCGTCTGGAATGCGTTGAAGTCGATTGGGACCGCTATAGCGTCTATTATTGGTAACAGCTTAATGTCTATCATCGATAAGATTGCTAGTGGCGATTTCAAAGGCGGTTTTGATATTCTTAATTCTTTTATTTCTGCTGGAATAGGTGTCGGAATAATCAATTTTATAAAAAGCCTAAAAAGCAGTGTTGAGGGATTTGGTGGTATTGGAACAGGTATTAAAGATCTTTTGGGCGGATTGAGCGATACATTAAGCGCGTATCAAGAAAAACTCAAGGCCGATGTGCTGATGAAAATTGCGATTGCAATTGGAATCCTGGCAGGTTCACTACTGGTGTTATCTTTGATAGATAGTGAAAAGTTATCTATGGCATTAGGTGCTATCACTGTGCTTTTTGCAGAGCTAGTTGGTGCGATGGCGCTTCTGACAAAGATAGCTGATGGAAAAAAGATCAGGGGCGTTTCAACCGCAATGGTCGCAATGGCTGCCGCAGTTCTCATCCTTTCAATAGCTTTGAAAAAGATTTCGTCGATAGACGGTAAGGACATGATTAAAGCCCTTGTTGGGGTTGGGGTCTTACTAGCGATGGTTGTTGTCGCCGCAAAAGCTTTATCTAGCAAAGGAAAAGCCGCAATAAAAGGCGGATTGCAGATGATTCTATTTGCTGAGGCAGTAAAACTTCTTGCGGATGCAGTGCTAAAGCTTTCCAATCTCAGCTGGAAACAACTCGCGAAGGGGCTAGCTGGCGTTGGCGCTTTGCTGGCAGAGATTGCCATTTTCACGCGAATTGCATCGTTCGATAAGAGAGCTATATCGAACGCATTAGGCATGCTCATACTAACATTTGCTATAAAACGGTTGGTGGATGTAGTGAAAGTATTCGCGGAAATGAATAAGGAGCAGATCATCAAAGGAATAGCAAGTTTAGGTGCTGTTCTTTTAGAACTTGCTTTATTTATGAGATTATCCGGCGATCCTAAGCATATGCTTTCCACAGGTATTGGTATGATCGCGATGGCTGGCGCTCTGAAAATCCTAGCGGGGGTTGTCAAAGATTTCGGAGACATGCCGATAGAACAGCTTGGAAAGGGCTTACTTGCGATGGCTTTTGCGTTAGCGGCGATAGCGCTAGCAGTAAACCTAATACCAGCACGAATAGCCTTGATCGGACCGGCTATGATACTTATAGGCGGTGCTCTCATTATGATGGCTCATGTCATTAAAGAATTTGGCGGAATGGAATGGGAGCAGTTAGGAAAGGGCCTAGCTACTCTTGGCGGTAGTTTAATCATAATTGCAATAGCGTGCAACTTAATGAAAGGTGCACTCGGCGGAGCCGCAGCAATGATCGTTATGTCTGTGGCTATAGGGATGCTTACTCCATCATTAAAAGCTCTCGGAAAAATGAAAATGAAGGAAATCGGAAAAGCGCTCCTTGTTCTAGCCGGAACATTTGTTATATTCGGAGTTGCAGGTTCTGTCTTGGGTGGAGTTATTCCGATACTACTTCTCTTATCGGTCGCAATAGCGGCGTTCGGCGTTGGTATCCTCGCAATAGGAGCAGGCACTTTAATTGCGGGGATCGGTCTGCAAGCATTAGCTGCCGGGATAAAAGATCTTGGCTCCGCGATGGCTTCTAGCGCTAAAGATATAGCACTAGGATTAAAAGATATAATTGTCGAAATAGTAAAAGCTCTTCCAGAAGTTATTAAAAGTTTAGGTCCGGTTATAGGCTCTATTTGCGACGTTATTATCGAAAATGCCCCAAAGATCGGTAAAGCTTTTAGGGCTATGGTCATCGAAGCGTTGAAGACCATAGATCAGCTAGTTCCTCGAATAGTAGATACTGCACTTAATGTTTTGGTAAAGGTTCTTAATGGACTTGTTACGCATGGAGCAGAAATAGGCGAGGCATTATCGAAACTTATTTCAGGAGCACTAGACTTCATTAAAGTCAATGGCGGAGAATTTGGAAATAAGATCTTAGATATTATTATTGGCGGATTCAGGCTAGTTTCCGAACGGGCCGGTGAAATAATTGAGATTGTAGGAGATCTCGGAAATAAATTAGGACAAGCAATTGGTAAATTTATTGGCGGTATAGTTTCTGGTTTTATCGACACAACAAGCGAATCTTTAGCTGGCGCTGGAACTGCGTTATCAGCATTTGTCGATAATGGTAAGAGTTTCTTTGACGCTCTTCCGAAGTTTAAAGAAAACGGCGCATTAGAAGCGGTTGACAATCTGATTAGCATCGTTATGAAGATGACTGCGGCCACGCTTCTTGACGCTATCACAGAGTTTCTTTTAGGGAAAAGCGCAGCAAAGTCATTCACAGACACGATGACTCAGCTCGGAAAGGGAATGACAGCCTTTGCTGACAATTTGGGTGATAGTCTAAACGATACCAATAAGCTAACCGCTACAAAAAATCTCACAGATCTGGTTCTTCAGCTAGTTAATGGTCTTCCAGAAACTGGAGGAATAGTCCAAAAGATTACTGGATGGAAAGATTTAGGTAATTTTGGATCAGATCTTGTATCTTTGGCTAATGGTGTCGGAGCTTATGCTGATGTTCTTGATCAGCACACCTTTGATCCAGAGCAGATCACAGCGTCAATGTTGATCGGCGAGCTAGCTAGTTCTATTCAAAATAATCTGCCAGAAAGTGGAGGATTAGTCCAAAAGATTGCTGGATATAAAAACTTAGGTAATTTTGGATCAGATCTTGTGTCTTTGGCTAATGGTGTTGGAGCTTATGCAGACGTTCTTGATGAGCATACGTTCGATACAACTCAAATACAAGCGTCGATGATGATTGGCGAGCTAGCCAGTTCTATTCAGAATAATTTACCCGAGAGTGGCGGACTTGTTCAGAAAATTGCGGGATACAAAGATTTAGGTGGCTTCGGCGAAGATCTTGTTCCTTTTGCTAATGGTGTCGGCGCATACGCCGATGTTTTAAGCCAGCATACGTTTGATCCAATGCAAATAACAGCATCAATGTTGATCGGACAGATAGCCACTACCATAGCAAATGACCTTCCGGATAGTGGAGGCGTTCTTCAGAAGATAACAGGATATAAAGATTTAGGAAGTTTCGGAGAAGATCTCACGCCTTTTGCTCAAGGGATATCAGACTTTGCGAATTCTGTTGACGGCATGGGGCTAGACGAGGAATCGTTCGAAAAAGCAAAACAAATTGCGAACTTTGCAGTAGAGTTGTCCAACAAGCTACCGGAGAGCGGGGGATTAATAGATTTTATAACTGGGGCTCAGGACCTTGGCGATTTTTCAACTGACATGGAAAGTCTTGGAACTGGAATTGCTAATTTTGCAAATGCGATAAACGGCTCAGAATATGATGAAAACAAAGTAAATAATGCCATAGCTATCGCAGAATCGCTTTCGACTATTCAGAAAACATTAGCCGATACCAGTCTCGAAGATGTAAACCCAAACGGGACTCTGAGCTTGTTTGGAGATAAAATAGCCGGGTTCGGCAACAGTATGAACACGTTCTATGGATATATTGCTGAGTGGGACATCTCCAATTTCACCAAAGCCGGAGGATGCTTTGCCGTTCTAAAGATTGGAATCGAGGATTTCTTAACGATAAGCTTCGACAAACTTGACGAGGTTAAATCCAAGATTGATGCGCTTAAGGAGTTGGAGCCTTCTGATCTGTTGGGCGATCTTACCACCAAATCCGACGCTATATTCAATGCTGCGGTAACTCTTTCAGATGCTCTCGCTGCCGGTCTAAACGACACTAGTGGCGATGGTACAGATCTTAAAGAATCTGGCGGAGTGCTAGTAGGCAAAGTTATTGAAGGAATAAAAAATAAAGCTGACGATATGCATAAGGCAGGTCAGTCTTCAACAAAAAACTATATTAACGGTCTGAAACAGCTCAGTAAGCTTAAAGCCGCAGGATCGACCGTCGCATCGACACCGCTTACCCAGATAATGGCGAAGGGTATTTTATACTTAGGCGCTGGAATTGCATTGGCGTCAAAGTTGTTATCTGGTTTGACGTCGTTAAACAGCACTATCGAGACTTGCTTGAACTCAGCAATCACCACATGCAGCAATAACGTTTGGAATAAATATCAGTCATTCTATAGCGCTGGTGCACATGTGGTTGCCGGACTAAACCAGGGAATGAAAGATGCTCTTACTGATCTTATAGAAACGGTTAACCAGATAGTCTCGGAAGTCAACAAGGCGATTAGAGAAAAAGAGAAAATAAAGTCTCCGTCTAAAGTATGGACGAGGTTTGGTGAATATATGGGTGGGGGTCTTGCTTTAGGTATTTACAATTCATTACGTATAATTAGAGATAGTGCAGTTGCGGTCGCAGACGAGGCAAATAGAAGCTTGTCGTCCGCCCTTTCTGGTGTTTCTGATGTGCTTATGAACGGTATGGACGCCGAGCCGACAATCAGGCCCGTTGTAGATCTTAGCGATGTTGAGGCTGGATCTATGGCAATAAGTCAGCTTTTAAATATGTCTGGGTCTATTGGTCTTAATAGTAATATAGGTTCGTTGGCGTATGCAATGGCTGGCTATAGCAATGGAGCAACAAATGACGATGTAATTTCCGCTATCAACGGGCTTCGAAAGAATCTCGGAGTGCGCGGAGACACTTACAATATTAACGGCATAACATACGATGATGGCAGTAATATTACTGATGCGGTCAGGACTCTTGTGCGTGCTGCTCGTGTAGAGAGGAGAGGATAATGGCAAATAAGCAAATAGAAAAAGTTACTCTCCAAATGGAGGGCGGCGCTTCCGGCTCATTGCTTGCTACGTGGGTGTGGTCAAATAAAACAGATCTGTCCCATACCGAAAACTATGAATATATATTTTCATATCTAACTTCTAACGGAGTGTGGATACAGGGAAGCAGATCAACTTCTGACACATCCAATAAAACGGCTTTATATTCAATACCAGATAACGCCTTACGAGTTAAATTCAAAGTAAAGCCGATAGCGAAAAAGCATAAGGTAAACGGAAACGAAGAGCCTTGGTTTACATCAGCCTGGTCTAAAGAAGTTGTGTATGTGGTCGGAACGGTGGGTACTCCTCCCGTTCCGGCTGTGCCATCGATCAAAGTTGAGAGGCTCGATGGAAAAGATGACAAAAACAATGCAATCGACGTATTCAAATTAACTGTACAAGTAAACATTTACGATACGCTGACTGACTATGTAGAGTTTACGGTTATACAAAACGATAACTCGAGATGGCACTCCGCGATAGTAAAAGTATCGATGAATATCGCGTCGTATTCCTGGTCAACATTAGAGCCGGGAAACGTATATAAAGTTAGGGCGAGGGCTATTAACAAATATCAAAGTAAAACCGATCCCACTTATAAGTATATTCATGAAACATACGAAAAGAATAATGCTGATCTTATATCAGAATGGAGCGAAT
>Ga0326511_10001703_pt1 | contig 18123 bp, 12 predicted proteins | sample 0_2496_0518_D_FD_203701 | JGI IMG/M metagenome (GOLD analysis project Ga0326511, IMG submission 203701) | Bovine rumen microbial communities from UC Davis, California, United States - 0_2496_0518 | ecosystem: Host-associated > Mammals > Digestive system > Stomach > Rumen | place: USA... | reverse complement strand
GTTTAGGGGGCTTATTGACGATGCTTCACAAGACTATATCTCAGAGAGGTTTAAGACAGTCATTTCAAGGTTTCATACTAGTAACGACAAGTCTGATATTGAAGAATTGAAGGCTGGTGTCGGTAATACTGCATTCTCCGAGAAATACGGTATGTCTCATGGCAGAAACCTGCTTAAGACAGAAGATGGTAAGACTGCCTATGAAGACCCAAAAGAACCTTACGATAATCCTTATTGTAGGGTATGGACACATCACCATCAATACAACAGATATGTAAGAGACACTATCAGACCATTCAGTGGTGTTACAGGTGAAGATTTCGAGAAGAAATACAACTGGGACAGCATGAGGTCTTCTGATTATAAGGGATTCGGAACTGGTGGTTCCAGACTTAGGAAATACGGTGTGATGTACGACAATGACGGTAAGACTACAGGACTTGTCAATATCACTCCTAAGTCAGACGGTAATGGCATCAAGGGGCCTGGCGGTGTGGATATCAGGCATTGTATGTTCTCTATTGAAAATCTTGCATGGAAAGGCATGTTTAATGATTATGGAGACGAAATGGAGGAAAATGGTCTTTCCATTGACCAAAAAGGCCCCTTTGGTGGCAGAATCATGTGGTTTCCACCATACAATATCAAGTTTAGCGAGAATAGTAATGCAACATGGGAGGCTAATGAGTTCATAGGTAGGGGTGAACCTATTTATACCTACTCTAACACAAGAAGAAATGGCTCATTAAGCTTTACCATGCTCATTGACCATCCTTCAATAATCGATTATTGGGATAGAAGAAATACCGACGGAAACGCTTCTCAGTCAGGTGTTGATGACATTGAGTCCAAAGAACAGCAGATGTTGAGGTTCTTTGCTGGATGTGATATTCTAAAAGCTAAACTGCCAGAGCAAGAGCCTGTTGTTGCGGAGCCAGAAAAGGTAGATGAGGAACCTGAGACAATGCCAGAAGAAGAAATGTTCCAATTTCTCGTATTCTACCCAAACAATTATTCGGGCAAGGATGATTACAAGGGTAATGGTGTTGTAAATCCAATACACTATCTGATGGCTGGTGTCGGTGCCCAGAAAGAGATACTTGGTGATAATGGGCAAATGCTTCCATACGAACAAGCCGATAAATACAAAAGTCAGAATGTACATGATTTTCCTGTTGATTTCAACAAGGCATGTGTTGTGTCAGGTGTGACTTATGGCGGCTACGAAATAAGAGACGGTATTGGTGTAAGTACCAGAAACGACCAGACTGCTACCAACTTGATTCATCAAGTACAAATCGGCTCAGAACCTAAGATGTTGGTGAAGTCACTGTCTAAGACTGCCCAAAAGGGTGAAAAAAGGCAAATATACACAGGCAAACAAAAGATACAATGGCATAAGCAGAGGTATTATTACAGGGCAGATGAAGAAACCTTAAGTCAGATACTTATAGGTGACGAAAATGACGGTGCTGTGTCTTACATAGACAAGACTTCATACCAATTCAATTCTGTCAATGTAGAAGAGGCTGCTCAGTATTGGGGTTTGAAGGATATTGACAGGACATATAGCCTGGCAGAGGTATTCACTGTATTAGAGCCGACATATAGTAGCTATAGCAAACCATTCTGTAGGGCAGGTAAGGCAGAAGAACTCAAGAACATAATCGATAACTACAAAGACAATATCACACAGATTAGATTCAGAGGTAGGGCTTCCAGTCAGGCTAACAATGAAAGTGAGAAGGTTAATGCTGCAAGAAACACTACACTTGCAAGGCATAGGGCTACAACCGTAAAGGAGTGGCTAAAGAAGAACCTGAGAGCTGATGCGGAAGATTTATGTACTGATGTACTGTTTGACTTTGACCGAACAAGAAATGAGCCTGTACAGGATGATTCCAACGATAAGCTTGCAAAGCTCAATCGTTTCTGTCTTGTTGAGGTTTATTACAAAACAAGCAAAGTTGAGGATGCTTCACAGCCAAAGGTAACGACTAATGCAAGCGGAATGCCTGAGAATAATTCGATGACCGTAAATAACGGTTTCGAGGGAACCAATAATAGTGCATTCAATAAAAACGAACTTGAAGGTTCTGATTGGGGTGACGGTATCGAGGGTACTTATTTCAAGTCAGGGCAAATGGTCGTGAAACAACTTGGTAAAAACCAGGGAGTTACACGTAACAAGCCAAAGAGATATGATGATGAGTACACTTTCTTTAATAAGATAAAGGAAAACGACCCGATAATGCAGAGGCTTCTAAGTGAGAGGGTAAAGTATTTTGACCCTGTTTTCCACTCAATGAGTCCAGAAGGCTTTAATGCACGACTGGCATTCCTGCATCAATGTACGAGGCAAGGACCTACGTTCAGTGCTGCGGACAGTCTTAATGGAAATGCCACTAACCTATCTTTCGGCAGACCGCCTGTCTGTATATTGAGGTTGGGAGATTTCTATTACACGAAGATTATCATCCACAGCCTTACTATGGACTTTGACCCATTACAGTGGGATTTGAACGACGAAGGTATAGGTGTTATGCCGATGATGGTGAATATAACATTACAATTCGACTTTATCGGTGGCAGCGACCTGTCTGGCCCTATTTCAAGGCTACAGAATGCGTTGTCTCACAACTTCTATGCTAATACGGGTGTCTATGATAACCGTGCGGAACAAGTCGAATATAAACCTAATACACAAGGTGAAGTTGAATCGTTCAAGCCGTTTATGGGACAAAATTTGGCAAGTTCTAATGATTAAGCTATATTTTAACTGATATGAGTTATTCACGTTATAAGTCTTTTACGGGTGATGATGGCAGTGTGAAAACGGTGCCATTCATCCCCATAAGGGAACAGTCAACAGACAAGTATACATACTGGAAACAAGGATTCTCCAGGATGGACTTGCTCTCGTTCAGATATTACCAGGATGCTAATTACGGTTGGCTTATCATGCAAGCCAACCCACATTTGCCATCACTTGAATTCATGATTGACAATAACGAAAAGATTAGAATACCATTCCCGTTAGAGAGTGCAATAGCACAATACGAGAATGATATTAAGGTATATAATGAAGTTGAAGGAGGTAAATAATTCATGCCTAAGATTTTACAGGAAAACCAAGTTGTATATGTTGAACCAAACGCTATAGCAGGGGAAGATGATTTCCTTGCTATGGGCGGTAGTGGTGCCATGAAAGCTCCTGCAAACGAAGACTACTGTATTATTGTGGATTTAGATGTCGAAGTTAAGGGAAGGACATATTCTTCATCACTCAATACGGGTCAGGACACCATCAGAATGGAATATACATCAAACAATAACGGTGAAAAGGTAAAGTTCATGCAAGGCAGCAAGATATACTTAGACAAGGATAAGAAAAAGTATATTACTTCGCTAACTACAAACTACACCAACACTCACCTGAAAGATATTGAGAATGGTGGAACCTGTGAAATGTTTGGCATAAAGAGTATTGACATCAATTACAACAACTTCATGGTACCTGATGTCACAATCCAATTCACAGACATAAGGGGTGTGTCGCTTTTTGCACAGGAAGAAGCAAGACACAACCTCGTACAGAACGGTATGGAGGGTGTTGCCAATAACGACATAGAAGGTTCGTTCTTCAAATGCTTTTTCACATTCCCATATCCGAAGTTTACATTAAGAGTTAAAGGATACTATGGACAGATGGTGTCCTATGAACTTTCATGTGCGGATTTCAGGTGTTCATTCAATTCTGAGACTGGTTCATTTGATGTGACTGCCAATTTCATTGCCTATGCCTTTTCGTTCCTCACCGACCTAATGGCGAACGCTGTGCTGGCAGCACCGTACTCTGATTATATCGGTAGGGAGTATTGGGAAGCGAACAATGGTTCCCGATTCTTCGTCTACGACAGCAACGGTTGCAAACAACCAATGGTTACTTTAGGTGAGCTATGCAAAAAGTTCGAGAACGTCAAGGCTTCTGTTGCCTCTGGTTTGACCGAGGAAAATATAGACAGTCTCGGCCTGTCAAAAGAAGAAAAAGATGCTTTAATCGACCCTAATCTGAGTGAGATAAGAAAGGAATACGATGCACTTATTGCGGATATTGAGAAAATCAAGCCAGAAATCAAAGAGGGAAACGAAGACAGGGATACGTTCCAAAAAATTGACGGCACCAACTCATATTTGGTTATAAGTGACAATGTAACGGACAAAATTGAGGAGCTAGTCAAGAAATGTCAGGAAAAGGTTACATCCATCAATAGTAAGATAAAGACCAACTTTAAGGGTATTGCAATACTGGATGCGTGGAACGCACAGCACCCAGAGGGACTTGTATGGGGTAACTGTAGTGCCGATGACGATTTCTATGAAGTTATCACGGAATCAACAGTCAAAGCAAAAGCTGTTGAATACTTTAACAAATACAAGAAACAATTACAGCAAAGAATCAATTCAAAGGTATTCTACTTCCAAGATAACGACTTCAAGAAAGTATTTACCACACCGTATAGCAGTTCAGGTGACGTTAGTGAGGAAATAAGCAAGTTGAAGGAAAAGGTGGGCGACAAGTTAATGGCACAGCAATTCAATTCTGTATTCAATTTCCCTCCAACGGTTGAGAATATAACACGTATTTTCATGGCACACGTTGAAACGTTTGTCCAGATGGTATGTGACTGTGCTACCTCTATACAGGGAATGGGAACTTCAAGAACCCTGGATAGACTTGGCATGAGTATTGACAATTTCACCGATTTGCCAAAAATGCTATCACAAGGCAATATAATTCCTCCATTCCCAAAGGTTACAAAGGAAATCGACTACGAAGGAGTAACCAAGAGGGAAGATACTTGGATTGGTGAGTTTGGCGATGAAAGTATGTTCGAGGAAATAAGGCTGGTTAACGGCTTATTAAAGGGCGTAGAAGAGTATCAAAAGTCACTTCCTGTATATTCTGTCACAACGGGTGAAAACGGCTCTGAGAATGCAGGAAATGCCTGTCCTATGCCTTATCCTATTACCTATATGGATATGTTTATGGGTAAAAATGATAACCCATTTGGTTCTATCGACCTGACATATCCAATGAGTGTTTTCGGACATTGGTGCCTGAGAGCATACGGTAATGCATTCTGTGGCAACACCAATTTTGCTGAAATGGGAAGACTCGATGCAGAGAATTTCGCCTATTATTTCGGTAAAGACAAGAATATCAATAGGTTAAAGAACATCTTAAAGACTCTGACGAGTGATGAAGTATTGAGAAAGGTTCAGGATACGAAGAGCCAGAAAGAAGTACCATGGCCTATTGGTAGTCCTTTGATTAAAAGGGCACCAAAACAAGACCAATACTATATTCCGATGTCGTATTTGACCAATAATGTAGTATTACCTATTAAGAACTGGACTTGGGCTGAATACAAAGCAGCTATAAGGGGTAGGCAATATAACAAAAACCCTAAGTGGGCAGGTCACTATGGCACAACGGGAACGGCAGTAAGTCAAGACAAGAAGAAAGTGACGGACAACTGCGTTACTTGTGTCATTTACGACAAGGATTTACAGCTAATCGAAAATTCAATCCTCAAGTTGCCAGAGGGTGACACTAGGGACTTATTGAGTAATAATGGAAAACTGGATGCGACAAAAATCGTTGATGGTGCAGAACAGGCTACTTGTATCTTAACCAATATCAACGAGAATAGGAAGGCAAAAAGGACTGATTTAGAATACGACCTCCATGGTAACTTAACCAATTCTAATAATTTCGTACTAGATGTATGGTCTGTCTTTACTGACAGTAATTACTATGCATTGGATAGCTTAGAAGCCAAGGCAAAATTCTTTATCAGAAGGATATTCGAGGTCTATGATGGAGACGATGCTTATTATAAGAGAGCTAAGACTGTCATTAAAAATTGTCTTCATCCAGACAAAAACACCCCTACACTAACAATGTGTGACAAACTAAGTGTGCTTGCATGTGGTGTTCAGTTGATAGATACAACACCAGATGGTAGTATAAGGGCTAAGTTGGTGGATGGAAAGGACGAATATTATTACCGATATAGTACAGAAAAGGCAATAAAGGATTATTTCAAAAATTGGGTAAACACTGAATTCAAGGTTATAGCGAATAACTATGAATTGAAGCCAAAAGGTAATGGTAAAACGGCTGAATTAGTCAAGAAGTTCAATGGTCTCAGAGAGGTGAAGAATGTTAATACGGTTATCAAGTCATATTTTGATGAGACAGCCTATAACAAGGTATATGAAAACAAAAAGACTACCGTCACTAAGGAGGAACATTTAGTTCACGAGACTATTACAAAGGCTGGAGATGAAAACAAGGACATGGTTAAGTCTTTGTTCAGGAAAGTGTGTGTTGGTACGCTGACAACATCCAATCGTGATGCATCACAGGGAAAACACATGTTAAATCTGGAAGACCTGCAAAGCTATCTCTATGAGTTTATCAACGAACTTAAGAAGATACTCAAAGTAGAAGAAGGTACGGTAGATGGCTATGGAGACAATGCAAGCGCAACCATGACATTAAGCCTGGATGGTGATTCAGATGAGATAAAAATCGGTGTGTATAACTACATCAAACTACTCTACGATAAGTGGGTTGCTGCGGATACGGACAATAATTTCTACAGAATGGAATATATGTTCGACGAAAACAGGCCGACATTCTATTTTGTTGATTCGGTGTATAATAAGATAGGCAAAACCCTATACATTAACATGGGCAAGCTGAGCGAACAGATAGCAAGTTCTACCTCTAACGCTGGTTTGCCATTGATAGGCATGCTTTCTAACATGTATGCCGACAACAAATTCCAGTTGATGTTTATACAGAACTTTGCCGACAGAGGAAATGCGGAGTTCATGAGGGAAATGTTCACGCCAATTCCGTATATTGAGGCAAAGGAGCCAGATAATCATCCAGAATACATTGTCATGTATCCATACGAAGCATCGAGCAAACTTGCTGATAAAACTTCGGAGTATGCTGACGATGGCTTTTACTTGAATGACAGTACAACGTGGCCTGTCATGATTTCAAGCAAGAGGCCTGGAGTAGATTTGACTCTTCCAGCGTTTGGCGTGACGTTCGGTCAACAATATCAGTCTTATTTCAAGAAGATTGATGTCAGCATGAATAGCCCGATGTCAACAGAGCAGTCTATCACTGCTAAGTTCCTTATTGCAGGTGCCAATAACTCTTCTGATAATACAGGCCCAAGACAAATCACAACAGGTCAGGATTTATATACCATCTATGCTAACAACTCATACACTTGTACTGTGACTATGATGGGTTGTGCATGGGTACAGCCGATGATGTATTTTGTTCTTAACAACATACCGATGTTTAGGGGCAGCTACCAAATTGTAAAGGTAAACCATAGCATTCAGGCAGGAAGTTTTGTTACGACATTTACTGGCGTGAGGATGGCAAGGACTGCTACAAGGGCAGTAAGAGAATTCCTTATTGGTAACAACCTTGATTCTATGGCTAATTACAACAGTCAGGAAGAGCTGTTTAAGCATGCAAATGCTAATATCGGCAATGATTGTGATTATGCTTATTATTCACCAGCCCCAATGGATGGTCAGGACTTCTCAAGTGAGTTGAATGACAGGCTATACGACCATTTGCCAAACAAGGGCAAGAAGTACCTCGATGGGGAAGGAAGCAGATTCAAGGACTGGACGGTTCTAAAGGCACTTGCTGCAATATCCTACAAGGAGTTTGAAGGAACCACAGACAAAGCTATTGCTAACAGGGCTGCGATTGTAGCATGTATGTACAATAAGAGAGGTTGTAAAGGTCCTGATGGGTATGCTCATGGAATATTCTCGGCTGGATGGAACTACTTTGTCAGTTCGAACTATGATAATAACAAGCTTTATGCGATTGGTCAGGATAGAAGTATCATGAATGATGCAGAAGCTATGGTCAAGGATATATGGGCAGGTGGCCCTTACAAGTATCTCGTCGGTCAGACTAATACTTGGACGAATGGCAAAGTGACTGTTGAACAGGTTCAGAAGAGCTTTACTACAAGAGGCTCATCGGATAGTGTCAGTACGTTAAAGACAATGAGTAAATGGGGTGACACACAATATGCGTTACCTCCATACGGCAGACAATACCATATTGTAGGTGGCTTGAACGAGCCAGCCTATGCGAATGGTTTTGTGCCTAAACCAAAGTCGAAAACTACTAATGACATAGATGGTTACAAGCAAGGTTTGGCTAAGTCTATTGAATCATCACTCAGAGCGACACAGCAATATGTCAATACTACGATTGAAACTGTTATGGGTGACGGTCCTTGGATGAAGGTTATTGCAAAGGGCAATAATGCCACTAACGCTGTATTCGATTGCCTTATACAGACTTATGGGGACTGGTTTGAGACTGCATATTGGGACATAGGAACTGGAAACATGAACTGTGATGCTATTGGTGTGATTATCAGAGTGGTAAAAACACCACCACAGAAACATGTTCTCGGTATGTGCCATAATTGGAATATGAAAGGTGCCAATAGTTTCCCTAACCCTCCTATAACTTACCCAAGGGATATCACGGCCGATAACCTTACGAAGGGAATTAACCCCTCATTAAGGCTTGCTTTGATAAAATACTTCAAGAAACACAACATATCTAATGTTACAAAAGCCAAAGGTGTGTTCACTACATTACAATCAATAAACGATGCGAAGGTTATAGAGGAAGTGTTCGAGCTGAACAAGACACCTCTGGAAGATAGCATACAAGAATGTAATCTAATGGAAGGTTATCCTACTATGGGAGGTGGCGAACTTGACGGTATTGACCCTTCAAAGGTACAAGATAAGTCACCAGAGGTGATAAATCGTAAGTTCCAACAGCTTTTTGGTACATCTACGAGGCCGAGTGTTTCTGGACAGGTCGCTCCATTCCTCACCAAGACAACTGTGACAACTATCAGTAGTGACGGTAAAACAAAATCCCATGTTGTTCAGCTTCACAAGAAATTAATGCCTTCATTCATTGCGATTATGAATGAATTAAAGGTACTTGGTTTCAAAATTGATAGCATAAACAGCTTTAGCTGGCGAAATGTGCCTAACACAGACAACAGAAGTAACCACTCGTATGGCGTAGCTGTGGATATTAACCCAGGAAAGGCAGGAAACCCTTGGTTCGACCATCGAATTGTTCCATCAGACCATGTAGAGTCGGGTTCAACAGCTCCTTGGAAGATGAAATACTCCCCATACAACGGAAGATATAAAAAAGACAGTGGTATATGGGAATGGGAGAGCATTGCCGTACAAACTTTTGCCAAATATGGCTGGGGTTGGGGTGGCTCTTATGGTGATAGCATGCATTTTTCATATTTAGGAGGCAAATAAACATTTTTTAACAGATTTTACTTTCCTAAATGAAGAAATAGCAGTAATTTTGTTTAAAATTTCTGAAAAATGCTCATATTAGGTTATATTATAAGTAAAACAGGTGATAAATTCTTCTCTGAGGACATTTTTAAGTTTGTTCCCTCAGAGAAGGATTGTGTTTTGGACGTACCCAAGCTCATTGTAGGCTTAACAGAGGCAAAGAAATATGCCCAAGAGCATGGTTTTGAGTTTGATATATTAGAACATGTGTACCCTGACGGTAATTGGTGGACTTTCAAGAAGACAGAGAAAAGGGACATTTACGAGAAGAATGTTGCAAAGTTCAAGGACTACATAAAGAAAAGGGCTGTGTCATCTGTCAAGTATTACTATGTTAACCTATTTAAGATACCTTATACGAAAAAGAAGACCTTATATAACATTATAGTAAAAAACCTGTACAATAGAAAGGATAATTGTGTCTTCTGTGATGGGAACATGATTTATTACCCTCTCAAGGATAACAATGTCGTGGGTATTTCCCTTGAAATCATAGAATATCTCGGTATCAGCAAGGAGAAAGTCATGGATTTAATTAAATCCAACCAAAATAACAAAATCTACTATCCTACCTCACAAATTCTCAAAGATACGAGAAGTCAATTTAGTGGAAATGAATATGTTATACCATTTTTACTACAAAACAAGGCTTATAAATAAACTTCTGTGATATTTATATATATTAAAAGAAGTGACTATGACAAAAAGAATTTATCAGGTAACAAAACTTGTACATAGACCATTATTCATCAATAAGCCTTTGGTTGCCGAGACCCCGACACAAGCCGAAGAGGTCAAGGAAGAGGAAAGGGTGGTTGAAATAAAGGAAGAAGAAGCCCCAAAGAAGAAGGCTTCAAAGAAAGCCAAAGCCAATACCGAGGAAAAGGTAGAAACTGAGGAAAATAAGGAGATTAAAGCGTAATTACCATGGATACAGCAGAGAAAATCAAATTAATGCAACAGTCATTGGGTAATGCTGGACAACAGTTTAAGACCCTAAAAAAGGACGGAAGCCTTATTGAGAGGATTGATAAGACTATTCTAACAGAAGATAACAGAGAGGTGCTTTTCGGATAAATGGATAAGGAGTTTTTACAAAAACATAACCTCTGGGAATCACACCAGAATTTCATGCGTTTAATCAAGGAAGGCTATCTTTCCAGCGTAATTGACGAAGCAGGTGACGAGCAGCCACAAGACCCTAATGCTATGGGTGGTGGTCCTGCCCCTGTCCCTGCTGACCCAATGGGTGGTGGTGCGCCTCAAGGTCCAGATGCCATGGGTGGTGCTGACGGTGGTGCCCCACAAGGTCAGGATGCGATGGGAGGTCAAGACCCCAGTGGAGGGATGTCTCCCGACCCAGGTATGGGCGCAGAAGACCCAGGAATGGAAGGCGGTCCTGAAGGACCTATTGGAGCCGACGTAAACCTTGATGGTGGAAATCCAGAAGACCTTGATGACAATCAGGTGATTGACGTTGAGGATGTCGTTCAGGCCCAAGAAAAGCTGAACGATAAAGAGAATGAAGTCGGTAAGGATGTCGCAAGTCTTGCAAAGCAGTGTACAGACATCCTCAGTGCTCTTGAAACAATGAAACAGGCATTGGATAATCAGAATGCAAGGATGACATCGTTAAGTGATGAGCTTGAGAAGAGAATTCCTACACAGCAGGAGAGATTACAGATGCAGTCACTTCACTCATACCCATATAACGTAGACCCTAATGAGTATTGGAACAAGAAGGAGGGTGAGGGCGTATATCAAGCGAGTGAAGAGCCAAGGAATCAAGAACCACTTGAAATCAAGCAGAAGATGATTGACAACTACTCTCAGGCAGATGTTGAGAAGAGTCTGGAAAACCCTTCAACAAAGGATATTTTCAAAGGTTTCTTCTAAAGAGAAAAAAAAATTGAAAAATAAGTGCTACAAAGTTTTCCCATATCAAAAAAAAGGCGTAACTTTGTAGTACTTTTTTAGAGCCTATATAATTAGGCATTTGGATTAGAATTAAGAGGTGAGTCATTCCCTCATGTTAATATTATTAATTTATTTAAGTAATGGAACAAAAAATTGTAATTGATTCAGAGAGCGTAGATGCTCAGCACAATGAGAAAACAAGTCAGTACCAGAAAGGTGAGAACAAAGAAAATGGTTCAAGCGTTGGTTACGATGAACTTAAAAAGCATTATTTTACCGATTTTCTGGGTGCGGACGAGCAAGAAGCAATGAGGACTATCAGGTTTCTACCTTGGTCAGCAACAGACGGTTCTATCTTTAAGAAGTTCAAAGCCCATGTCATAAGGACCAAGACAAAGGATGGTACAAAGAAGTGGCAGACCTTCATGTGTCCAAAGAACGAAGACCCAAAGGCTTCATGTCCATTCTGTGAACTTGCTGCAAAGGCTGGTGAAAAGATGAGGGCAGCAACTGACCCTGTGGAGCAAAAGAACTACAAGGAGATTTTTGCAAGCAATGTGGCTAAAGACCACTTTATTGCGAGGGTAGTTGACAGGGATGACGTTGAAAGTGGCGTAAAGTTCTGGAGATTCAAAGACACACCACAAGGACCGTTTGAGCAAATATACAGCCTCAAGCAGATAAAGGCGAAGATGGGCGTTGACATATTCAACCCTTACAACGGTAAAGATATCATCATCAACATCAAAAGAAACAAAGACAAGAAAAAGGTAATCTCCATTTCCGATTATGAGGACAAGACACCGATTTTCCCATCAGAGGAAGAGATGTTGAAATGGGTGAATGATACCACAGATTACAAGAAGCTATTCCCGACCAAGTCTTATGATTTCCTAAGTGTATATGCCGAGGGTGGCTATCCTATCTTCGACAAGCAGTTGGGAAAGTATGTTAACAAGGAAGAATGGGAAAAAGCAATGAATGAGGCCAAGAATGCTGAATTGCAAGAAAACCTCAACCAAGATGTAGACTATTCTTCATACGAAGTGGATACTGGTCGCACTACAAACGTCACAAAAGACGTTCCATTCTCTTCCGTTATGCCAAATGGTGGTGACAACGAACTTCCTTATTAAGGGATAGAGAATGCCTTATCTTTATTAATAAAATCAAACAATGGTAACTCAAGCTAAGAAAAAGGGTGTAGGATTACACAAAAGAGGCCTTGCAGCATGGAAAGAGCAAACAGGCATGATTGTCGAAAAACCACAGGAAGGTGAAATCCTCAAGGAATCCGACTTATCAATAATGAGTAATGCCAACAAGCCACAGAAGTTCATACTCATGCCGAAAGCTTTTCAGCAAGTAACAATGCTCCCAGGTATCCCAATGAACACATGTGTCAGCATTGTCGGACATTCTAATTCTGGTAAGTCCACATTACTCAATCACGCAATTGCAGGTGCTCAGAAACAGGGCCTTATTCCTGTCATTATCGACACAGAGAATTCGTTCTCATTCCAGTATGCCAAAGCAATGGGATTTGAAGCGGAGCCAATATATGCAAACGTTGAAGTTGAAGATGGTGTAGATGAGGAAACAGGTGAGATTCTGAAACATGTCGAAAGGAAGATTATCGATTGGCAGGGTGACTTCATATACTACAATTCCAACAAACTTGCAGAGAGGTTCGGTGACATCGATTACTCAACAGGCAAAAAGGTTTCAAAGAAGAGGAAAGAGGCTCTAATTGAGGATGTTGCAATGGCAATTCATGAGTTATTGGATGCACAAGAGAACGGTGAGATTGAACAAGGCTTCCTATTCTGTTGGGATTCTGTCGGTTCAGCTCAATGTTTTAGAGAGTACAATTCAGGACATCAGGCTAATCCGATGTGGGCAGCAGCCGCAATAAGCCAGTCATTCGGCTCTCTTGTGAATAGCAGGATTCCATCATCGAAAAATGTCGCCATCAAGTATGATAACACATTCCTTTATATTAACAAGGTTTGGCTGAACAACACAATTTCTCCGTCTGGGCCTCAAATGGAGACAAAGGGAGGTAAATCCCTTAAGTATGCTACGAGACTCGAAATCCTCATGGGTGGACAGTTGACAGCAGGTATAAAGAGACTTACCGCCGTATCCAAAGGTTTGAACTACGGTTATGCTACACAGACCAAGATTAAGATTCTCAAGAATCACTTGGATGCGCCACATAATGTAGTATATGAAGGTCCTCTGATTGCAACTGACACTGGTTTTATTGGTGTGGATGACCTTGATAGCTACAAGAAGTCACACATTTCTCAAATTCTTAAAAATCTCAACGAACAAGCAGAAGGTAACTTCGAGATTAATGAGAATGATATTACATTCGAGGAATGTGAAGCAACAGAAGTAAATTAACATATTAATTTTATTCATAATTTATTCATATTATAAGTTGAAATTTATTTTAACCAACTGTCCGTGAGGATGGTTGGTTTTTTTATTGTTATCTATTTATTGAGAAAGAAGAATTAGAAAATGATAATAACCGACGAATTAAAAGCATTATTCAAAAGGATTAGGACACAATTGGGTGCCCCTGTAAGGTCAGTGCCGATAGATGACAACCAAATGTGTGACCTGCTCCAGACAGCTATTGGTGACTATGCAGACTTCACACAGCATTTTATTATAGAGAGTAACTGGCTGAACCTTTTAGGGCAGGATAAGACAAAATTTGTGAACTCAACCGAAGATTTGATGTATGCACTCACGACCAGGTCAATGGACTGGACAATGAGCTATGCACAATGGTGTTCTAAAGAGGTAGGACTGCAAGCAAGAGGCACGAATCCAAAGTATGAACTGAAAAAAGACTTCATTGCCTTGGAGCCAGGTAAACAAGTGTATGTAATCCCAGCAGGTAGAGAAGTGAATAGGGTTATGTGGATTACACCAAGTACCACCAAGGCAGCCATGTTCACTCAGAATGGTGGCTTGGCATATGCATTCAATGGAGGTTTGGGCTTTGGTGCACAAATCGGTGGCGCAGCAGGATTCAATGGGTTCTACGGATGTGTGGGTAGTGCTTATGACACTGCATTGCTGGCAGCAGACTTAAAGGAAAAGAATAAATTCTTCAGGAATGACCTAGCATACAAGATAACACTTGGTCCTAATGGTACACACTTGCTTCACTTACTGTCTGTACCTGGTATGCTCAATCCTAATACCTTCGGTAATGTGGCGATTGATGATAAGGGATGGAACAGCTTTAGGGATTGTTATGTCTGGTATGACTACTATCAGACTGACGGTTCCCAGGAACAGATAGACGAATGCAGACTTGAGCACAGGGATACTGTCATATTGACACCTGCCGACGTTCCGTTGGAAGAGATGCAGTATGAATTAATGAATTATCCGACACAGCAGATTATCAGACAGTTGCTTGTAGCTTATTGTCAGATAACACTCGGCAACATTTTCGGTCGGTATAATGGTCAAATAAAGATACCAGATGCAGAAGCCACCCTGAACTGGCAAACACCTCATGATGACGGCCATAAAGAGAGGGATAGGGTGCTTGCAGAGTTAAAAGAGAGGTACAACGACCTTCTCCCTTGGAACATGGCAGAGAACATGCAGAAAATGGTACAGGCAAACCTTGAAATACTCAAGACAAAACCATTTGTCAATTTTTATGTTAGATAATGTTAAAAATGAAGGCAAGGAAGTAAAATTTCTTGCCTTTTGTTTTCCTATATCAGGAAATATAAGTAACTTTGTTGTGTTTTAGAATTATACACTATTAAATAACTATGAGCAAATATAGGATAAAAGAGGTTTCTTTCAGAAGAATGGACGGTGTAATCGTTGAAAGGTTTTTAATACAAAAGAGAATACTGTGGCTGTTATGGATTACTGTCAGAATACCAGTGATTCTTGCAGTTTTTAGTGGCAAAATTACGGCTATAAGTGTCCTGGAAGGTGTGAAACTTAAGTTTTTCAGGACTTCTGAGGAAAGTTCAATATGGAGAGAACGTGCTTATGAGGATGCTAAGAGAGTATGTGAATTTCTCCGTACTAATAAGAACAAACGAATAAAGCTAGCTTATTTCAACGACGATGTTGTGTACTACGACAAGAAGACTGGTCGAATTGCAGATACCCCACAAGAATTAATGCTCTATATAGAACAAGGGGAGAAGTCAGAAATAACCGAACAGAATGCTATAGTATTAGATGTATAATAACATATGCAACAAGTTGTAAGGAAAAGCCTTGCCCAGGCGAATAATATAGATACATCGACAAAACATTATCATCTATTAGTGGATGGAAACTCTGTATTGAAGTCATCTTTAGTGAATAAAGATAATGTCAATGCAAAGGGAGAGGAATATGGTGCAATATTACTTTTCCTAAGAAGGATTGGCCAGCTTTTGATGAAGCGAGATTTTGATAGATGTACTGTTGTTTGGGACGGATATAACTCTGGTTCACTTAGATGGAAGCTGTATGCCGACTATAAGGCAAATAGAGACAAGAATTATGAGGCAAATGATTCAAAGTCAGCATACGATGCCTATATAGACAACTATACAAGAAGAATCCTTGAACATAGCAGAAAGCTACAGAAGGAAAAGGGCAAGAAAGAAACTGACGATGAGAACTTCCAGAGACAAAGAGATATCCTTATCTCTATTCTCGAAGAGCTTTTTGTTAGGCAGTATATGTATGACGATGTTGAGGGTGATGATTTAATTTCCTACATGTGTAAAAACAAGAAAAAGAACGATTATATCGTAATCGTATCAGAAGATAGGGACATATCACAACTTATCAACGAACAGATATGCTTGTATATACCAAGCAAGAAGATTGTTGTCAGCCCTAAGAACGCTCTTGAACATCTAGGTATCATACCACAGAACGTCGTGTTACGTAAAATGATATGTGGGGATGTTTCTGATAATATTAAAGGTATAAGAGGAATAGGTGAGACTACCCTTGAGAAATATTACCCTCAAATCAAGTCTGAAAAAACCTCATTAGAGGACTTTCTGGGCGTTTGTAGGAGTATTCTGGAAGAACGTAAGGCAAGTAAGAAGAAACCGCTTCTATGCCTCCAAAATGCCTTAAATAAAGTGACGGATGGGTGTCAAGGAGATAAGATTTATGAGATAAATCGAAAAATCATAGATTTGTCAGAACCCTTATTGACAGAAGAGGCCAGAAAAGAACTTGAAGAAATTCATGATTTACCTATTGACCCAGAAGGAAGGGACTTGAGAAACGTCTATAACATAATAAAGGACAATGGGTACACTGCATTAAGCGATGCTAATACTTTTGGGGGCCTTTTTGGGCAGTATGAAAGGCTAAAAAAGAAAGAAATTGAATTTTTTAATGAAAAAAAATGAGAAATCACTTTTTCAAGTCAAAAAAAACGAGTAACTTTGTATCAGATTTCAATAGTAAGCCTATTGAGTTCTCAGTTTGTGTTAATTATATGTTGAACCTTTAAAGCTTGAATTCAAGTGGAAAAAGACATTAAGGTAGCTGCGACCAAAACAGCAGAAACAGAAGTAAGCAATACAAAGAAGCCTTACGAGAAGGAGAGGTTTGAGTTTGCCCTTTCAATTATCACGGAGGGTAAGGAATCGTTGATATGCAGGAGAAGTTTTAGCATTGACGGTTTCATTAACAATTCCATGCGCACATCGGAGTTTGAGAACTGCATCGGTGAGATTGTGAGCTTAATTCAGAACGACCTCGTATGGAAGTCAAGAATCTATCTTTGGCACCATACACCTGTATTCGGCGTTACAGGACATTACGAGGTAGAGGATACAGATGAGAATGACAATAAGGTTTCTCATTATGTGTCTGGTGATATCGTAGGCGGTTTCCTTGAGAGGGATGCTGAAACAGGTAAAATGAAGGGTGTACTTGGCTATTTCCCTGAGTGGGAGCCAGAGGTTACATCGTGTGAGTTACCAAATGAGAACCAGGTAATGCTTAAGTTCTCTGTATACGACCTTGGACGTGAGATTATCAGCAGGGCTTGGGATGCTACAGTTTATCCAAGCTATGTAAGGAAGAATATCGACCTTACTAACAGATTGGTAAGGCTTAACAAGGATAAGGTAACTTATACCTACGACAAGGAGAAGTTCTTTGCTGAGAACGAGAACGTTTACGGAGACCTCCTTATGCTCAAGGAGATGATAATGAACAGGGAGGACCTTGTGCCTCGCATCCTTTCACTTATCCGTAAGTCATGCTCAACCAATTCAGGTTACTACGATAATATCAATGACTATCACACCATTGATAGGTACGGTAACTCTAACAGTAAGGAAGAGCGTAAGTATAATCTCAACGTCTATGCCGAGAATCGTAAGTATTACAAGGCATGGGAAGAGGCTGTACAGAAGAAGACGGCAGCTTATGCCGAGGAGCACTACTACATTCCATTCCAGAGGAGTGCTAAACAGAACAAGAATTTTGCTAAGAAGTGATAATGTGTGTTACGGGGTATCACTGGCATAACTGGTGATACCCCTTTTTTCTTGCTTTTAATAAAGTTTTAACCCACAAACATTATCATATATGGCAAATCAATTAGATAAATCAACTCTTCAATACCTTGGTGAGGACTTTCAGTATAAGCTCATTAAGGAATTCATGGAGAGAAAGGGTTTTTTCGAGAATCTGATTAGTATTATTGACCAGAAT
>Ga0326511_10001702_pt1 | contig 18128 bp, 29 predicted proteins | sample 0_2496_0518_D_FD_203701 | JGI IMG/M metagenome (GOLD analysis project Ga0326511, IMG submission 203701) | Bovine rumen microbial communities from UC Davis, California, United States - 0_2496_0518 | ecosystem: Host-associated > Mammals > Digestive system > Stomach > Rumen | place: USA... | reverse complement strand
GACAATGCGCGGAGCAACGCCGCAGTAATCGATTGGCTCGGAAACTACATAGCCCAGGGCTGGGCAGGCGTAATCCAGATGTTCGCCGGTTCGACACCTCCCGCCGGATGGCTCCTGTGCGACGGTTCTGCCGTGTCCAGGGAAGATTACGCCGTGCTCTACGCCGCGATAGGCGACACGTGGGGCGCTGGCGACGGCTCGACCACGTTCAATTTGCCAGACCTCCGTGGACGCGCCCCCATCGGCGCTGGCACGGGTTCGGGGCTGACGGCGCGGACGCTCGGCGGTTCGGGCGGCTCCGAGGACGCGATAATCCCGTACCACCGTCATGCGATGGGCGCTCACACGCACGCCGACCCCGGCTCGGCCTTCCTGACGAACAACTCGACAGTTGCACGCCGAACGGTAAGCAGCGGCTCCGGTGCGACCAACCAGCTTTATTCGGCTGGTGCCACGGAGCGAAAGACCGCCACGGGCGCGATGAACGGCTCGCCTTACACGGGCTACGCGGGCAGCGACGGCAACACCGTCAACGCGAACATGCAGCCGTTCGCCGTCGTGAACTACATCATCCATACCGGAAAGACCAATTAAGGAGGTCAACATGTTCGTAAGGCCAGTGAGAATCGGAGAGGGTATCTATAGGAGCCACGAGCCAATCGGCATCGAGCACACACGCGACCGCACCGTCGTTCACGCGCAGTCGCACGAGATGGCGGACGGCACGGGCCGCAGCATCGACACGTGGCATATCCATGAAGCCGATGACACCCTGGGGTTCGAAGCCGCCGAGGAATGGATTCAGACCATCTCGGCGTTCGATGAAGCCGAAGACCCCGCCCAGGCGGCGCTCGACGAGGTGCTGCCGATATTGACCGACGAGCAGGCCGAGACTGTTCCCGACGCGTTCCCCATGTGGGCCGTGGGGCTGGCATACGCGGTTGGCGTGCGAGTGCGGTTCGACGGCAAGCTGTACCGCTGCGTGCAGGCCCACACGAGCCAGGCGGACTGGACACCGGACGCCACGCCCGCGCTGTGGACTCGAATCGGCGAGCCTGGGGAGATTCCCGTATGGGTTCAGCCGACCGGCGCTCAGGATGCATATGCCAAGGGCGACAAGGTGCATTACCCGGATGCCGATGGCCCGGTCTACACGTCCCTGATTGACGGAAACGTTTGGAGTCCCGCCGACTACCCGGCCGGATGGGAGGAGGCGTAATGGGCCTTGAGGTACTCAACATCATCGTCACCACCGTGGTCGGCGGCATAGCCAGCGCCACGATGGGGTGCCTGTTCCACTTCGCCAAGCTCCAGAAGGAGGCGAACAGGGAGCAGAAGAAGGTGAACAAGGCCAACGCCCTGGCTAACCGCTCCATGCAGCGGGACGTGCTGTTCAGGTACTTCCGCATCATCGTGGAGCAGGGGCACTCCATCACCCCGGAGGAGTACGACCACATCTCCAAGTGCTACGAGGCGTACCACGCCAACGACGGCAACGGCACGGGGACGGTTATGTGGGAGCGAATACGGGAATTCGCCCGTATCGAGACAGGAAGGACAGATATAGATGATTAACTGGAAACTGCGATTCAAGAACAAGACCACGCTCGTCACGCTGCTTCTAACCATCGTGGCAGCGGCGTACTCCATCCTGGCGGCGCTGGGCATCGCGCCGTCTGTCACGCAGGAGCAGGTGACCGACCTCGTGATGGCGGTCGTGTCCATCCTGGCGGCGCTGGGCATCGTGACCGACCCCACCACGCAGGGCATCGGTGATTCCGATCGTGCAATGTTGTACGACGAGCCCTATCCGCGGGAGCAGGTGCTTTAGCCGTGGACGCGGTTGCAAAGGCGTTCGCCGCGCTGCTGCTGTGCGGTGCCGTCATGGCTGCTTGTTATGGCATCGTGGCGGACTCCACGCCAACCGAACACGCCGCGCAAACGTCCACCGTGGAGAACACGAGGATGCTCACGCTCGACACGTCCAACAACGCAATGATGCACCGCTACGGGCTGCCCACCAAAGCCGACTGCATGGAGTGGCATGTCCACGGACAGTGGGGTTGGCTCAAAGACGGCAAGCTTTACGCGTTTGACGAGCTGCCGGGTGATAGCCGCGCGTGGGATGAACTCTACGGCATCGACTCGGATAACAAGGCGTTCGACAAATAATGAATAAAGCCCCGGATAGCCCGTTTTCAGGCTGTCTGGGGCTGCTTTTTGCTAGTTAGGGGGTATTTGTCCACATGGCTATGAAATGCAATGAAATCGCCGCGATAATCCACGCGGATATGGTCAACGACGATAGCAACGGGTATAGCTGGGAACCGCGCCACGGCGAGGACGGCAAGGGCGTTAAAACGCTCACCATTGACGGCAAGCAATACAGCTACGACCGTGGTAGTTGGGACTGTTCGAGCAGCGTAATCAAGGCGTGGAGCGAGGCAATCAAGTACACGCCATACAAGGGCAAGCTCGACGGCGCGACGTATACGGGCAACATGCGCGAGGTGTTCACGCGCTCCGGGCTGTTCGAGTGGAAACCAATGTCATTTATCGCGGCGCGTGGCGATTTGTACCTCAACGAAGCTAACCACGTGGCTATGTGCCAATCGCAAGACCCGGACGTTATGAGCGAGTTCTGCATCAACGAGAACGGGGACGTGTACGGCGGCGCTCCGGGCGACCAGACGGGCGGCGAAGCTGCTATCAACCCGTTCCGCGAAGAGTTCGACGGCATCTTGCACTACAACGGAAAGGCGGACACCGTGACAACCGCATGGAAAGACGGCAACTACACCGCCACCCATACGCTCAACATCCGCGAGAAGCGCAAGGGCGCGTCCGCGCTCGTGTGCGTGGTCGCCAAGGGCGCGACAATCAAGCTGGGCGCGTTCACCGTCAATTCCGCTGGCAACACGTGGGCGCAGGTGACGGCTGGCGACCACAAGGGGCGGTTCGTGTGCGTGCGCAATGCTAAAGGCACGTATGTGAAGCGGAAATAGGCTACAATCAGACCGATACGAGCGCCACCTGCATGTCAGACCGCTCACGATCCATGCGCTCACCTTCGGGTGGGCGCGCTTTTTTTGTGCCCGGAAACGGTCAATTAGCGTTGCATTCTTAAATGTCCGGTTCCGGTGCAGATTCGGTGCGTTCAATCCGTGGTCAGAGTGTGCCGAAGTTTGGCATATATATAGTTCAGCGTGTGCTTGCGTGTGACACCGTTTGACAGCGTTTGCCCAGGTGAGCCGATACTTCCAACAGGTCACAAGTTCAAATCTTGTAACGCCCACCACTAAAACAGCAGGTCAGACGGCTAAATCGTCTGGCCTGTTTTGCTTCTGGTGCAAGAATGGTGCAGGTGAACCCGCAGCCGTGCCGATTTGCGAGCGACGCACCGCCGCTTCCATGGCGCTCTCGTCGCGGTGGACGTACACCTTCGCGGGCTCGATTGTCTTCCACCCCGCCCAGTCCTTGAGGTCGAAGATGGTCATGTAACGCGCCATCTTGGTCAGGTTCGAGTGGCGCAGCTCGTACGGCACGAGGTCGCCCGCGCCGAATTCCTCGCGGTGCTTCTCCCACCATTTGCGCACGTTCTGCATGCGAAGCGGCGAGCCGTCGCGGGTGTTCTCGCAGAAGCACTTGCCGCCGACGCGCATGCTCCCGTACGCCGCGCACACGGCGGCGAGCCTGTCGGTCATGGGCAGGTCGCGCACCGACGAGGGGCGCTTGGTCTTGCCGATTTCCCCCGTGCGCTCTTTCATGCCCGTGCGCACGTGCAGCCGCATGGAGTCCACGTCCACGTCGGCGGGGAGCAGCGCGAGGGCTTCCTGCGGGCGCAGCCCCGCGTCCAGTATGAGCAGCATCGCCATGGCGCGACCGTCGCCGCCTGCCGCGATCGGCTCCATGTTGGACCAAACCACGTCCATCTGCTCGATGGTCAGCGCGCGGCGCTCGGCGGTATCCGGTTTCGGCGCTTTGACCTTCGCGCAGGGATTAGCCGCTATGCGCCCATCGTCTGCCGCCGTGGACATGATGTTATTGAGCGCGACGAACAGGTTGTTGAGGTAGGTGCCGCCCAGGGTCTTGCCGGACGCGCTGCCGCCGTTCTTGAGCGTGAGCAATCCGTCTTTCACGACTTCTGGCGTTATCGCGTCCATGCGCAGCCCGCCGAACACCCGGCACAGCGTGCGGACGTTGCGCTCGTCGTTGGTGAGGGTCTGCACGTCCAGGCCAGCCGTGGACGCGCGCCAGGCGCGCCAGCTCTCCGCGTACGCCGCGAATGTCTCGGCGTTCTCCACCATGCCGGACAGCTCGTCCACGAACGCCGCGAGCGCTTCGGTCGCCTGTGTCCACGTGCCGGTGAAGCGGCGCGACTTGCGCCCGGCTTCCGTGGATGCCCACAGGCGCCACTTGCGGCACTTGCCGCGCGGCTTGGACTTTTCCAGTTGCTCGATGCTCGAGCCAGTGACCTTCATGGTAGAATCTCCTCGCTGGTATGGTAGTGGACATATGCAGCGTAGCCCCGTGGACGGATTGCAGCCGTCGCGGGGCGCTTTTTATTTGCGTGCGAGTGCGCGCGCCATCGTGAGTAGTGCTGCTCTGCCTTGCTCGTCAAGCGTCCCATAAACGTCCGATAACTCGGAATCCATGCCGCTATCCTCAATCGCTACGATATAGCTATCGACGTTCTCGGGGGTGACGTTTGGCAATGCGTGGAGCTGTTCTGCCGTCATGCCGAGGGCGTCGGCCAGCTTCAGGAACCGTGAAACACCCACGTTGTCAAACGTGGTTTCGCCCTGAGATATGGCGTAGAGCGTGGATGCCGGTATCTGCGTCTGCTCGGATATGCGCTTCAAATTCGTGCCGCGTAGCTTCGCGAGTTCTTTCAGGTTCATGGTGCCACCCTCCGTAGTTTTACACCGTGGCGTAATTTTACCAAATAGGGTCTTGCAATAGTTACGCCGTGGTGTAACATAGTATGCAGAAATTACGCCACGGCATGAATACGGAGGGCACGATGGCAAATCTCAAATATCCCAACCTAGCCGCCGAGATGGCGCGCACCCAGACTAAATATGAGGATGTGTACCAGAGCACCGCCGAGGCCGTGGGCAAGTCCAGCGAAACCGTCCAGAATTGGATTACCGGCAAAGCTGGCGAGCTTACCGTCAAGGCGGCTTTCCATATCCGCGACAACTTCTTCCCCGCACTCCAGGTCGGCTACCTGTTCGCCGAGCAGCCAATCCACGGGCAGGGGGCGAACTAGATGTCTCCCCAGCAGCAAATCATCCAGGTCTGGGTCAACGGCGAGCTGAACCGCGCCGCGATGACCGCCGAGATGGGCGTGCACCGCGTGCGCTACGTCCAGGACGGCGCGGAAGCTCGCGTCGAGGTCGAGTTCAACGCAGACGGCTACCGCACGATGACGCGCAAGCTCGACGTTACCGGGATGGACGAGCGGCAAATCTTCAAGGCCGTCGCCGCGATCGTCTGACCATCGGTGCGGCGGCACCTTAAACACGCGCCACATGGGAGCTGCGCGCACGACAAATCTGAATGCATTTCGATGTCGGAAAACCATCAAGCAGCGCGCAGCACCCGCCAGGGAGTCCACCGCCCGAGTGCCAGTAGTTTGTCGTGATTCTAATGACCATCGCGGTGGGTTCCCAGGCGGGTAACAGCCCGGCTGTCCACGGATTAGCGTTCGTTCTTCTTCTCTTCAGGACAGCAACAGGGCGGCAGGGCACGCGCCCGCCACCGCACTTTGACAATCCATCGACGCGGGTGTAGGTCCACCACGCGCCCCCGGACGAAGAGCCGGTGTAGCGCCTGACTCAAGGCGCATCGAACTATCACACAAGCAGCCCCTTGCACGGGCGCGGCATGGCCCGACAAGCCGGGAGTGTCGGAAACAACCCCGGATGGCGGCGGTTTTCCTTCGTTTCCCCCGCCGCACCTCCTTGACTCGGATTCACGCGCCATAAGTTCCTTCCTTTCCATAGGCATTGCAACACGCCGCGCCGCGCCTGCGCAGGGGGCTGCTGACTAATCGAGGAGGTGGTCATATGGACAAGCCGCCGACAGTCGTCCTTCCCGACGGCAAGCGCTACATCAGGGCGGACGATTACATCAAGTGGGAGCACGCGCTGGGCGACGACGAGAAGCCGCCCAAGAGCCTGCGCAACTCGCTCTACAACCGCTGCGCTAACGGGACGCTGCCGTCCAGGCTGTTCCGGGGCCGCAGGTTCGTACTTTGGGAGGAATAAATGCAGAACATCAAAGCGGCGCGGCGAGCCGCCAAGCATGAGCCGCGCCTTTATCCGGTGTGGGGGATGGAAACGCCCATCCGCACCAGCAACGTCCACAGCCTGTACCGCTACGGCGATATGTGCATGTGGTGCCGTTACATTGTAGCACCCAGGCCGACGCGCCTGCTCGAGATGGGGTGGACCATCGGCGATACCGTCGTCCTTCTCGCCGTCCTCGCGTTCATGGGGCTGCTCGTCCACGTCTTCGGCATGGGGTTCGATTCCTATGCCGCGCTGATGGGGTGGTAGGCATGAGCAACGAGTACATCAACGACTTCGCCAACGACGAAGCCTGGAAGGACCAGGACATCAGCGTCCCGCTGCGCTCCTTGCTGGAAAGCTGCGAGGCCACGTCCACGATGCACGGCATCATCGACAACCTGCGAGAACGGCTCGCCGAAGCCGAAGGCAAGTTCGAGCACGAGCGCTTCGAGAACTCGCGGCTGCGCGGCGAGGTGTCCAGGCTGCTGGGCATCATCGAAAAGCTGGGCGGCGAGGTGGAAGGAGGGGGATATGACGAAGTGGGTTCGCGAGATTAGGCCCGTAACATGCGACTGGTGGCAAACCACCGAATACCCCGACGAACCCGTGTGGCACACCGAATGCGAGGGTTGCGGGCACAACGATCGCGACCAGGCGCTCGCTAACGAGATGATGCGCAATTTCGGCGCTGACTACTGCCCCTGGTGCGGGGGCGAATGCAGCGAGGTTAGCTACGACGAGGTTATCGCCGACGCGCAAGCCGACCTTGAATACAGGGACGGCATCGCACATGGGACGATGGGATATTAGGTGGTTTCTATGCCTGAATATCGCTTCACGGTCCCGTTTATCGCCGGAAAGCAGCGCCCGAGGTTCGCAAAGGGCCACGCTTACAAAACCGGCACCGAAGTACTCCACGAGGAAGCTATCGCGCTTGCGTTTGACGAAGCCGGTGGCACGGCAGCGCCAGCCGACACGCCCGTACACGTGACGATTCACGGCTTGAAGAAACGCGCGAAGTTCGCGGGCAAGCCCTTCACCGGGAAACCCGACACCGACAACATCGCAAAGCTCGTGCTCGACGCGCTCAACGGGCGCGCATGGCGCGACGACTCACAGATCGTCGACCTCCACGTGTCGAAGGGCGCGTACTCCGAGAACGTGGACAGAATCTCAGTAATTATAGATTGGAGGGAAGAATGAATATCGTTAAAGGTGTTCAAGAGCGACCGCAGCGCGTATGCCTGTACGGTCCCGAAGGAATCGGCAAGACCAGCCTGGCCGCTAAGTGGCCGAAGCCGCTGTATTTCGACCTTGAGAGCGGAACGTCGTTCCTGGACGTTGACCGCGTTGCACCGGCTAATTGGAACATGCTGGTGTCCGGCATCATGCAGTCTCAAAGCATGAGCGAATACCAGACCATCGTGGTCGACACGCTAGACGCGGCAGAAAAGCTATGCACCCGCGAGGTGTGCCGCAAGAACAAGAAGGACAGCATCGAAGCGTTCGGATACGGCAAGGGCTACACCTACGTTATGGAGGAATTCGCCCGATTGCTCGGGGCACTCGACCAGTGCATCGACTCTGGCAAAAACGTGGTCGTGGTCGCTCACGCCATGATGCGCAAGTTCGAACAGCCGGACGAAGCGGCACCGTACGACCGCTGGGAGCTGAAGCTTTCCAAGAAGGTCGCGCCCATCGTTAAGGAATGGTGCGATGCCCTACTGTTCCTCAATTACGAGACCACCGTCGAGGTGACGGGCTCCGGCAAGGCGAAAGCGCGCGGCGGCCGGCGAATCATGCAGGTCGACCATCATGTGTGCTGGGACGCGAAGAACCGCTGGGGGCTGACTGGCAAGGTGCCAATGGAGTGGGACAGCATTGCATCGCATATCCCCGGAGCGACGCAGCGCAGCGAACGGCCGAAGGTCGAAGCGCCGGAAACCCTCGACGATCTGACCGTGTTGCGTGGCATGTTGCGCGATAGCGGCTATACCGACGAGCTACTTGAGAAGCTTGTCGTGAGCAAGGGGTTCTATCCCGAGGGGACCACGCTCGAAGGGTATTCGGACGAGTTCATCCGCGATACGTGCCTGGGGCAATGGGAGAACCTGGTTCCCGCTCTCGAGGATATGAAAGACCCCGTTCCGTTCAAGTAGAAAGGTTAGGAAATGGCAGAACAGTTCACCGAGGTATTCGACTGGGACATGAGCGAAGTCGAAGACTCCGAATCGTTCGAGAGCGTCGTGCTCCCCGCAGGGAAGTACCCGTTCAAGGTCGTGAAGCTCACGAAGGAGTACTTCGAGGGCAGCGACAAGGCACCGGAAGGGCCGCGCGCAAAACTCCAGCTCGAGATTGACGGCGGCACGAAGGGCAAGGGCGTGGCTTTCGAGCGCATCCTGCTCAACAAGAAGAGCGCATGGCGCATCGCAACCCTGTTCGCGTCATGCGGGTACGGCGTGAACGCGAACGGACACCGCACCGTCGACTGGTCGACCATCGAGGGTAAGGAAGGGCTCGCGACTTTCAAGATTCACGAGTACAACGGCACCGAATCCAACGAGGTCGACAAATTCCTCACGCCGAAAGCCGAACCCGCGAAACAGGCGGGGGGTAATGCATGGGCGTAGACGATTTAACAAACCAACGTTTCGGTAAATTGGTTGTTATCTCGCGCGTCGAAAATGCAAGCAACGGCAAGGCTAAATGGCTTTGCCGTTGCGATTGTGGAAACAACACAACCGTATGTGGCGTTAACTTGAAAAATGGGCATACCAAATCATGCGGTTGTCTTTCTAAAAAGCATGGACACGCGAGAAAAGAGCGCCTTTATAACATCTGGGTTGGAATGCGACAACGTTGCCGCGATAAGAATGCCGACAACTGGAAACATTATGGCGGTAGAGGAATTTCGGTCTGCGAAGAATGGAATGAATACCCTGTTTTCAGAACATGGGCATTATCCAATGGATACGACGAAGCCAAGTCGATAGACAGAATTGATGTAAATGGAAACTACTGCCCAGAGAATTGCAGATGGGCAGATTCTACTCAGCAAAACAACAACGTTAGAAGCAATCGCCTATTCACATACAACGGCGAGACGCTAACGATGGCTCAATGGGCGAGAAAAGCAAACATGCCATACAAGTTGCTTAAACAGCGAATCCGGCAAGGCATGGAGCTTGAGCGTGCATTAACTCAACCAAAAGAGGTGCATGTACATGGCTAGCTTTGCTTTAAGACCTTACCAACGTGAAGCTGTCGCAGCGATTGAGCGCGAATGGCACGAGGGGCGTGACCGCACGCTTCTCGTGCAGGCCACCGGCACCGGCAAGACCGTGGTGTTCGGGCAAGTAGCACGCGATATGGTCGATTCCGGCTCCCGCGTGCTCGTGCTCGCGCACCGTGAAGAACTGCTGAACCAGGCAGCCGACAAGCTGGGCAATATGTACGGTCTGGATTGCGGGCTCGAAATGGCAAGCAGCCACGACAACGGCGCGCCAGTGCTGCTAGGCAGTGTGCAAACCCTCGGGCGCGGGAACAGGCTCGCAACCTTCGCGCCCGACGAGTTCGGCGCTGTCATCGTGGATGAAGCACACCACACGCTTGCAGACAGCTACATGAGGATTATAGAGCACTTCGAGCTGGCATATTTGCTCGGGGTGACCGCAACCCCCGACAGAGGGGACAAGAAAGCGCTGGCGAAGGTATATGATTCCATCGCCTACGAATACGGGCTCGCTCAGGCCGTGAACGACGGCAATCTATGCCGAATAGTAGCGAAGACCGTACCGCTGGAAATCGACGCCCGGAACCTGAAAGAATCACATGGCGATTACACGCTTAATTCAGCTGGCGCAATCGTCGAAGTGAAGCTGGAGGACATTGCGGACGCGATAGCCCGCGAGGTTCCCGACAGGCACACCGTCGTGTTCCTCCCGCTCGTGCAAATCGCGAAGGACATGGCGGCAGCGCTCAACGCACGCGGAATCGCGGCAGAGGAAGTCGACGGAGAGAGCGCCGATCGTGCTGACATCCTCGCGCGGTTCGAAAGCGGGCAGACGAGGGCACTGTGCAACGCCATGCTGCTCACGGAAGGATGGGACTGCCCGAAATGCGATTGCGTCGTGGTGCTCCGCCCGACCAAGGTGCGCAGCCTTTACGCGCAGATGGTAGGACGTGGCACGCGCCCGTATCCCGGTAAGAAAAACCTCCTTTTACTTGACTTCCTATGGATGACCGGACAGCACAGGCTATGTGAGCCCGCATCACTCGTCGCGAAATCAGACGAGGAACGGCAGCGCATGAGCCGAATTGACGGCGATATCCTGGAGTCACAAGAGCAAGTCGAGCGCGATATCCTCGCGGAGCGCGAACAGGCGCTTGCGGACAAGCTCGCGAAGATGCGCAAGGCCAAAAAGAAGCTCGTGGATGTTGTTCAGTACGAACTTTCGATTGGCAACGAATCGCTCGTGAACTACGAGCCGAAGTTCGCCTGGGAATTCTTAGAGCCGACGGAAAAGCAAATCCAATACCTCGATAGCATGGGCATCGAAACCGAGGGCATGCAGCGCGGCAAGGCCGTGGCGCTCATAGACGTGATGATGCGCAGGCAAGAATCTGGTATGGCAACGCCGAAGCAGGTGCGCTGTCTCGAGAAGTACGGATTCGTACATCCCGGCATGTGGTCGTTCGACGAAGCAAAGAGAATGATAGGCCGCCTGGCTGGCGCTGGTTGGAAACCGTGGCAAGCGGGAATCAGGCCGAAAGAGTACGTCCCGGAATTCATGAGGGGGTGATTAGGTGAGCGGCAAAATAGACGTACTTGCAACGCTGGATGCGTTGGACCCATCAGCATGTGATTACGAGGAATGGTGCGATGTCGGAATGGCGATTCACGCCGAAGGGTTGTCTGTTGCCGACTGGGACGCATGGAGCCGCCGCGATCCGACGCGATACCATCCTGGCGAGTGCGAGAAGAAATGGAAAACCTTCGGGCGTGAACGCGGCATCACAGCGGGAACGCTCGCACACATTGCACGCTCCAAAGGCGTGAAACCTGCGCACGTGGATGACGGCAATAATTACGTATTCGGCTGGGACATGAAGGAAGCCGTCGTTCCTGGCGAGCAGATACGCATAGTAAACCCCGAATACACGGAGCCCGAGGATATCCCCCAAAGCATGGAGACAGAGCCGAAGGACCAGCTTGCGAAATACCTGCAAGCCCTTTTCAAGCCTGGCGAGTTCGTCAACTACACGACCGAAGCCTATCAGGACGAAAGCGGCAAGTGGAAGCCAATCGGCGGCATCAGCATGGAGCGCGACAAGCTGCTTGCACGCCTTAACGACAAGAAAGACCTCGAGACCGCGCTTTCCTCGTCCCTGGACGCGAACGCCGGTGCATGGATATGCGCCAACCCGCTCGACGGCAAAGGACGCAAGAACGAAAACGTCACAGACTTCCGATATACGCTCGCGGAATCAGACGAGCTGGAGCCCGAAGCGCAGCTGGGCATCATCCGTAAGATGAAGCTACCTTGCGCGGCTATCGTGTCGAGCGGCGGCAAGAGCGTGCACGCAATCGTGCGCATCGATGCAGAGAACCTGCACGAGTATCAGGAGCGCGTCGACGAGCTGCACAAGATACTCAACGGCAACGGGTTCAAATGCGACAAGCAGACAAAGAACCCGTCGCGCCTATCGCGTATGCCCGGCGTCAAGCGGGGAGACAAGCAGCAGGTGCTAATCGACCTGAATTGCGGCATGCAATCCTGGCATGAGTGGTACGAATGGGTGCAAGACCTGGCCGACGATTTGCCTGATATCGAAACATGGGACGATCTGGCAGACAACCTACCCGAACTGGCGCCGGAACTTATCGCCGGCGTTCTTCGCCAGGGGCATAAGATGCTGGTATCCGGCCCGTCGAAAGTCGGCAAGTCGTGGCTTCTCATTGAGCTTGCGAGGGCGATAGCGACAGGCACCGATTGGATAGGGTTCGACTGCAAGCAGGGACACGTGCTGTACGTTAACCTCGAGATTGACCGAGCATCATTCCTACACCGCATCAATGACCTCGACGAGCATCTAGCCGAGCGGTTCGAGCGCATGGATGCGAAGTCGCGCAAGAACCTGCACATCCTAAACCTTAGAGGGCACGCGGCGTCAATCTCAACCCTTGCGCCGCGAATCATCCGCAAGGTTCAGAAGACCGGCCTGGACGTGAGCGCCATCATCGTCGACCCGCTATACAAAGTCATGGGAAACGCTGACGAGAACGCAGCGGGTGACGTTGCGCAATTCTTGAACGTATTCGACCATATCGCCGAAACGGTGGGCTGCTCGATGGTCTATTGCCATCACTTCAGCAAGGGCGCGCAAGACGGCAAACGAACGCTGGATATGGCGAGCGGTTCGGGCGTTTTCGGTCGCGACCCCGATGCGTCGCTTGCGATAGAGCCCGTTCGAGCCGAAGCGCCCGACGACGAATCGAGCGCGTGGCGCGTGAGCTTCACGCTGCGCGAGTTCCGCGAACCGGCACCCGTGACGATGTGGTTCAAGTGGCCGTGTCACACGGTCGACGAGGACATTGCCGAGTTGGAGCGCGAAGCAAGCGAGAAGCGCAGCGAAAAGGCGAGCGAGCGAAACCGCAACGCCGCGAGCGGTGCTCACGAGAACATCAACGGTGCGCTGCGCGTGGCTGCCGACAGGCTCGCCGAGCAAGGCCAAAAAACGACACTCAAGAACTTACTCACAATGTTGCCACCGAAGGTAAACGGGTGGGATGTGAGCGAGAAGAAACTGCGCAAATGGCTCGATGCAAAGCAGTGCCCGTGGTGCGTCGCGCACTACGACAAGAACCTGAAAATGGCCATCTTCGACCCGTCTGAAGACGAAATTCTCACGGGCTTCTGACCTGGCTTTCCCTTTTCCCGATTCCCCTCCCATAAATGGGGGACTGGGAAGGGAGGGAAAAATTCACGACCCGCAAGCGGGGGAAGATGGGGGAACAAGTTCCCCCCATCCTTCCCTCCCCAGCGCCTTGGTGGCGCGGTAGGGAAGCCCCCGCCCTGGCGGGTAGTGCCGACAAGCGAGAAAGACAAAAGGAGGGGCGAAATGACGCAAACCGACTACGCCGCCATGCGCGCCGATCTAGCCACCCACACCATGAAGCAGCTCCGCGAGATAGCGCGCGCCGAGGGCATCACGTTAGGCTACGACGGCAGCAGGAAGGACACGACAATCGCGGCAATCGTGGGCAACCGAGAGTACCGCGAGCGGATGAGGGAGCGTGGGGAATGAAGGAGCAGCAGCTGAGCCTTGCCGACGAAAGCGCCGAGTACTGTGAGTTCGTGGAAAAGTTCAAGCCGAAGAAGACGACGGACGACTGCTACACGCCGCCCGAAATCTTCGACGTGGTGCTCGACTACGTGGTGGACAGGTACGGCATCGACCGCGTGAAGGTGGTGCGCCCGTTCTGGCCTGGTGGAGACTACGAGCGCGAGGAATACCCCGAAGGGTGCGTCGTGGTGGACAACCCGCCGTTCTCGATACTGAGCGCAATCGTGGACTTCTACATGCGCAACGGCGTGCGGTTCTTCCTGTTCGCGCCGACGCTGACCGCGTTGAGCAGCCGCAAGCACCTTATGAACACGAACCACATCATCTGCCACACGAACATCACGTACGCGAACGGCGCGAAGGTGAACACGTCATTCATCACGAACATGGACGAGGACGGCACGGTGCTGGAAAGCGCGCCAGACCTTGCCGACGCGATAAACGCGAAGGACGGCGAGCTGCAATCGGCTATCAAGAAGCACGTGCCGAAGTACGAGTATCCCGACCACGTGATTACAGCCGCGAAGGTCAACTGGTTCAGCGCGCATCACACGCCGTACAAGCTGAACCGCCGCGATTGCTGCCCGATTAGCAAGCTCGACGCAATGGGCGGCAAGAACATCTTCGGTGGCGGGTTGCTGTTGAACGAGCGAGCAGCCGCAGAGCGAGCAGCCGCAGAGCGAGCAGCCGGCCACAAATGGCATCTGAGCGACCGCGAGCGCGCCATGGTGCGCATGCTCGACAAGAGAAAGGAGCAATGACATGGACGAAGCCCTGAAGAAGTCCGGCGATTACCCCAACATCGCGCTCACGCCGGGGACGCACAGGCACGCCGCGACGGGTGAAGCCGTGGAGATTCCCGCGAGTGCGAGGATTGACGGCGGCACGTGCAAGAACGTCCACAAGCACCGGTTCTACGGTTTCGAGTGCAGCGCGTGCAGGTGGGAAGCATACGAGCCGAACGACTGGGGCAACGACGTGAGGTTCGACGAGTTCGAGTTTTGCCCCTCGTGTGGACGGAAGGTGATTGAAGAATGATTGAACTAGATGTTGACATGGGCTACCTCCTCGAAGACGGCGAGCCGGACTGCGTGACGCTCAACGACGAGAACGGCGAGTTCGAGCCTATGACGTTCCACCGGGACAACGCTGACGCGGTGGAATTCTGCAAGCGCGTGGAGAGCGCGGTGAAGGAGCGCAAGCCGCTCACGCTGTTCGGCGTGGACTACGAGGCAGTCGGCGACGTGCCGTTCTGCGAGCAGGTGGACAGGTGGTTGCACGGCGATGCGCCGAGCGAGTGCCGCGAGTGCGCGGATGGGAAGTACGACGAGCTGACCGCGCTCGTGGATAACCGCGAGCTTGGTCTGGAAAACACGATTATCGGGTTACACGATGCGCTCATAGAAGCCACTTGCACCATCGTGGAGCTTGATGCTGAGAAAGCGGGCGGTATGGCAATGGCCGTCGAGTACTACGCGCACAAGCTACGCCAGTTTGGATTTGACGTGCCGCCGACCCCGATGGAGGAAAGCGAGGTGGACGAATGAGCGCGACGGACGAGCTGCGGCGCTTGCTGGACGAGCGCGGCGTGAAGTGGTGGCCTATGCACGATGATGAAGCTGGATACCACGAAGACCGCGACACGGAGTTCCTGGTCTATGGGTGCAAGCATGTAGCCCACGAGTGGGGTTGCAGGCTTCAGGTCGGTATGCTCACCCCCGAACAGGCAATCGCCGCAACGCTGGGAGCGAGGACATGCGAGCTGGTAAACGCTGCCGACGATTTAGGTAATGGCACATCATCCTGCATGTGCGACAAGTGCGGATATACAGCGCTTGATGATTGGTGGGACGAGTTCAACTTCTGCCCGCACTGTGGGCGAAGGGTGGTGGACGAATGAGCGCGACGGACGAGCTGCGGCGCTTGCTGGACGAGCGCGGCGTGAAGTATTACGACATGCAAAACCATGGAATCTGGTTCGGAATCTCGGAAGACGGGAAAGACCACAAGTATGAAGCGTTCGAACAGACGGATGGCCTAATCGAAATTGACGTGTTTGACCTGACACCAGAGCAGGCCATCGCCGCGACGCTTGGCAAGCAGGGCTATTACACCGACCGCGACGATGAGGGAACGCACATCATGTGCGACCGATGTGGCGGGTATATCGGGACAGCCGAGGAAATCGCCGCGACGCTGCGGCGCGGGGAGTGCGAGCTGGTGTACGGCGAGACAGACAGGGGCGTGGACAGCTGGTTCACGCAATGCGGCGGGAGGTTCGCCGCGACGTTCGAGGACGGGCGCATGGTGCACCCGAAGTTCTGCCAGCTGTGCGGGAGTAAGGCGGTGAAGCGATGAGCATGTTGAGATCGCAAGCGGATGAGCTGCGCCTAACTGCCGACATCATCTCGGAGCACGGCGTTGTGAGCGACGATATAGCAACCCTCGAAATCAGGCTGCGCGAAGCCGCCGACACCATCATCAGCCTGCGGAACAGGCTGCAAGAAGATGGCGAGCAAACATGCCATGCAACGCAGGCAAACTACGAGCATTGCAAGTACAGCACGGACAGAGGATGGCGCGACACCAGCAAGTATGCTGAGATGTTCGGCACGCCCGAGAGGGCGGCGCGGGTAATCGCGGCGCTGAACAATTGCCGCGTCACCGATTGCATCGACTGCTGGGCGCGTGGTGCTTGCAGGTATTACGGCTGCGGCGATGATTACGACGCGCTGCTCGAATGGCTGAAAGGAGCGGACGAATGAGCCTCAAAGAAATTCATTTCTACCAAGCTGAATGTGACAATTGCGGTGAGACGCTTGAATACAACTCAACGCAATTCGGCGGCGATGCCTGGTATTTCTACCCGCGTGCACATGGTTGGTATGTGGAACGTGGTAATTGGCACACACCGTCGAAAACACTATGCCCGAAATGCAAGAACTCTAAAGCTGGTGATGCGGAATGAATGACGAACTGAAGCCCTGCCCGTTCTGCGGGAATAAAGCGCTCATCGACAGAGTAGACGAAGGTGCGGATTACAGGCCGTGGTATTGGTGGACAGTGCATTGCTCAAACCGAGATTGCGTGTGCGACGCCTTGTGCCACGAATACGAAACCGAAGCCGAAGCCATAACCGCCTGGAACACCCGCGCCGACGATGCGCAAGTTGCCGCTAACGACAACTTACCCGCCGAAACCGCCATTAGCGCGGACGGCCATGCTCGTAACGACACGGAAATGACGGACAGCCGGGAGCGGCTGGAAGCGAGCATGTTGGCCTTTGTAGAACGTTGGGCGTTTGACGATGATGATGAACGCAGGCCAACAACTCACATGCTCTGCTCGAAAGAACTGCGCGACCTGCTAGACCGCCAGAAGCGCATCACGATACGTGAGCATCAGGAAGGATGCATATACAAGGCGAAAGCGGACGAGCTGCAAACGCAAGTTGACGAGCTGACCGCCGAGCGTGACCATTTCCGCAAGCATGTAAACCATTTGATGGCTCTTATCGCTGACATCGCGAGGAAGCAACCGTACACGTTCGACCCTGAAGCGCCGTATGAAACGCTTGACACGATTGGCGATTACCTTGATGAACTGCATGGCGACGTGGCGAGCCTGACCGCCGAGCGCGACGAACTGCGCAAAGAACGCGACCGTTGGCACGTCGAACAGGTACATGCTTACGGCAACTGGGAAGATGTTCACGAGTATGCAAAAAAGCTGGAAGCCGAGCGCGACGACTACAAGAAGGCGTACGAAAGCACCCTGGAGCGTGAGGTCAGATTGAAATATAAGCGCGACAAGCTGAAGGCCGAGAACAAGCGGTTGCGTGATTCCGGGGCGTGCGTAGGTTGCGAAGCTATAGACGGGCAGATACAAGCACTAACCACTGAGCGCGACGAGCTGCGCGGATACGCCGCCGAGAAGATTGCCGAGCTGGCCGACAAGCAGCGGGTAATCGACGTCCAAAGGGAGTCCTTCCGCAAGATGGAGAAGGACTGCGCGGACATGTCCATGGCGCTGGACAAGGCATGCGCGGAGATAGGGGATACGACGGGGACATGCCCGTGGGACAAGTACAACACGAGGCCCCGTGACTGCGACAAGGAATGTAAAAACCAGCTGGCCGAATGCTGGCGGCTCTACTTCGAGGGGGTGAGACATGGCGAAGAGGGTAGTGAGGGATGACGGCAAGCGATACCGCACCATGACCGAGGCGGCGCTTGCGCTCCTCCGGGAGGACGGCCTGGAACCCGACAGGGCGAGAGCGAACGCGATGGCGAGCACGATCGGACGCGCCTGCCGTGGCGAGGGGCAGAAGACGGCCTACGGCCATGAGTGGCGTTATGCCGACCTCCGTTCCCGAGAGCAATTGCTGGATGAGATAGAGAGGCTCAAGGCCGAGAACCGCGAGCTTTGCCTGAAGGTCTACGGAGCGCCTTTCTAAGCCCCGTTTCCAAATCAGATGGACAACTA
>Ga0326511_10001701_pt1 | contig 18134 bp, 13 predicted proteins | sample 0_2496_0518_D_FD_203701 | JGI IMG/M metagenome (GOLD analysis project Ga0326511, IMG submission 203701) | Bovine rumen microbial communities from UC Davis, California, United States - 0_2496_0518 | ecosystem: Host-associated > Mammals > Digestive system > Stomach > Rumen | place: USA... | reverse complement strand
AAGTTTTTTGTCTTTTGCAACATAAATAATATTACTCTCAATGGAAGCATTTGAGGTATCGATACTATCAATACCTAAAACCCCACTTTCAGACATAAAAACCTTACTTCCAACTATGATTTGTCCGCCTGAAAAATCATCAAATTGCTCAATTTCAGCCCTGATCCCCCGCCCGACAATGGTTTCGTGGGAAATCTCAAAGGGTATATTCCAGTTTTTGTTTTTGGCATAGTTTACCACAGCCTCGGCTAATGGATGTGAAGAAGAACGTTCAGCGGCTGCTGCCACGAGCACAATCTCTTTTTCGTTCTGTGATTCTCCTTTGATGACACTGCTTAGAATAGGATGTCCGTCGGTAATGGTGCCGGTTTTATCGAGAATCACTGTATCAATATCTGCCAGTGTCTCCATAAAGTTTCCACCTTTGACAAGCACACCTATTTGTGCAGCACGGCTTATTGCCGCAGAAATGGCTGTAGAGGTTGAGAGTTTTAATCCACAGGAAAAGTCAATGAAGAACATGTTGAGAACACGCTGGATATCTTTGGTGACGGCATAGACTACAGCAGCCGAGAGAAATGATATCGGAACCAGAGCATTGGCCATACGGTTTGCAAAGTTCTGAATTGGGGCACGGCGGTTCTGTGCGTTTTCCACCATATTGATGATCCTAGAGAGATTAGTATCATCACCGACTTTTGAGACTTTGACTGTAATTTCACCGCTGCGTACTACCGTACCGGCATAGACATCAGCGCCTATGCTCTTGTAGGCAGGAATAGACTCTCCGGTAAGCGAGGACTGATCTATACTGGCCTGTCCTTGAATAATGACACCGTCTACGCAGACTTTCTCTCCTAGATATACTACAATTTCATCGTTTACCTTCACATCTTCAATGTTGACTTTGGAAATGTGTCCGCTTTTCTGTTTGAGCCAGACATGTTTTTCCTTCATGTCTAGTAATGTGGAGATATGCTGCCGGGCTTTTTCGGCTGCGCCTGTGGTCAGCATTTCGGCAAAATTTGAAAGTGTCAGGAGTGACAGTGAGGATTCTGGTTTCCCTGAAATTACCGAAGATAGCACAGCGGTAGCTGTTAGAGTGTCAGCGTTTGGCGCCTTATCTCTTACAAGACCCAAAATACCTTCTTTAAAAATATCCTTGGCGATGAGAAGAACAAAAGCGGTTCGTAGAAGGGAAATATAGGTAAAGAGATTAGGGTTTACACGCTTTAGAACTTCTAATGAGCCAAAACCAACAAGTGAAACAATGGCCTTTACGGTATAATCCTTAAGCCCCGTATTATCAGTTTTTTTTGAAGATTTGGGAGTACGGCTTTTTATGAGCTCTACAGGGCGCTTCTGCTTAGCCATAGGTGCATCTGTATAGATGTTTAGTTTTAAAAAAGTAAGGGCTTTAACAAGACTTGCTCTGTTGCTTGCATAAATACTTACGGTATTATCTTTTACAAAACAGGCCGATTCAATTCCTGGACATTGGCGTAACTTAATTTCGATAATGGCTTTTAGTTTTGGGGAAAGGTTCCTCTGCATGGAGAGCTTATAATGAAAAATATTACTTGTGTTCATTGAGCAAACCTTAATACATAAAATCAGCGTTTAAATAAAGATCTCATATATCCATATAAAACTAGTTATGACCATCCAGCAGTTTGTATCCCCACCATAAGAGTTGCGGTCCACTAGGTTTCTGATTATTGACAAAAATCTGATAGATTCCCCATACAAGACTGACAAGCCCTACTGCGGTACCGATATCGGTTACCCCTCCTGTAGCATTATGTACAGCCTCATTGAGGTTATGTGTATATCTGTTGATAGTACTTCCTAAAATGGATTTTTTTCCCAATTGCTTTACCCCCTGACCGATGCCATAGGTGGAGATGGCACTTATAGTGCCAAGTGCAGCTTTATCAAGGTTGGACGAGAACATGGAGTTTGCATGTTGCTTTAAAGTATGTGCTTGAGCCTCATCCTGTATTTTCCGCTCAGTAACCTTCCTGCTTTCCTCGTTGAGAGTGGCAAAAAGTTCATCCATAAGGTGCTCGTCACTATCATAGGTTAGAAGCATGGTACCGGTTTTGCTGTTTATACTTACGGTCTTAAAAATTTTAAGTTTTTCCATTTTCTTTTTAAGAGAGTGCCCAAAAGATTCATCCTTTAACAGTATGCTTTTATAGCGACGACGCCCCTTTATAGAATGAACAAGTGTAAACGAAGCATCCTTTAGGGCCTCAGTTTTTTTATTGTGGAGGTAATTTCTGTAGGCACTGTGAATAATTGGATGTCCTAAGGCCAAAAGTATGGAAATAACCGTGAAATTCATATGCTACCTGTGTTTTGCTTTATTTAATAGAAACTGTTCTAATTTCAGAAATTCAACATTGTTTCTGATTGTTTGGGGATCATATTCAATAAGAATGGAGCCAGTTACATCATTTATGGAAAAACTCTTAAGTTCTTTTACAGATGAAAAATATTCTGTTAATGCCTGAGCATTCCTACTATTGCCTTTGATAAGCGTACTGTAGGCGCGAATACGTCCATTTGTTGAGGAAGTTACAGTAAGTGAATTCAGAAAATATTTTCTGCTGTCAAAAAGGTCTGCAATTTCCTTGAGCATAAAATCCTTTAAGTTGTGTTAATCTTCTGTTGATTATAGTATTGAACAAATTACCTATAACTTATTTAAATTAGCTAACCCTAATTAAATTAGCTGACACTAATTATAGTTAGCTATGTAAAACTAAACAACTATTTTTTTAATATTTTTTTGAAGACGGTTACTAATTCACATTACTTAATTCGGTTGAAGCCACGCCCCTTTATGGTGCGTTTTTATGTTAGCCCTGATTTTCTATGTAATGTTCAATCGTAGCCTGTGATACCTGGCCAATAGATGCTACAAAATAACCGTCTGACCATAAAATACATTCTCTCCCATAATGCTGTTTTAACAGACTGTGATGATTCTTCCATGCTAAATAAGTGCTGTATTGTTTTAAAGTCCGGACTATTCCAGTTACGGAATCGGTGGGATTATACTGCGGCAATAACTGTTTGGTATCATTCCGGAATACCACATAAAAGAGTTTCTTTCTGTATTTTGTTACAAATATAAGATGTACCCTTAACAGGTTCTTGTTATGACGTCAGGACTTCATGGGGGAGTCACAAGCCTCGACCCTTTATGGGTCGGGGCAATTGACGTGGAAATTTCATTATAAGTTATTTCGATTTGGTGACCTTTTGTAACAAACTATTAGGCTATAGCGACCAATAAGTAACACACTAAATTAAACAACTGCCATTTTTGTAACATTCCTTATTAAACATGTACAAATCGGGATCAATAGTGAATGATATAAAATAACAGTTGCATATATGTTCAACTATTATATAATATATATTAGATAGTCAAATATGACTTTACCTATGTATGTCGATAACAAGATTCACGATAAATGGAGTGTTTATGAAGGTTCGTATGGATATTGACGGTATTGACTGTCCGCATTGTGCCGCTAAATTAGAAAGTCTCATGCAGAAAGAATTTGGTGATGCCAATCTTAATTTTGCCATGGGATCTCTGGTTGTGGATACAACGATCGAGGATGAAGAGGCTGTCCTAGAAAAGGCTTTGAGCATTGCCAGAAACTTTGAAGATGGCATCAGTATCGAACTTAGAGATTAAATTTTAACGAGGTTTACCTCGTTTTTTTGAACACTAAAGATTGCACAAATGCTCATATATAAATGTTTTAGGGTTAAGTGACATGAAAATGCATTATTTTATAAAAGAATTGGGGTGGAAGGTTCTTTTCTCTATAGTGGTGATGCTTTTTCTAATTTATCTAAAGTATCTTGCTCCTTTCAATATTCCGCTGTATCTAGAGGCTCTGCTTGCGGGAACAGCATATCTTCTTATTGCACATAAAGTGATTAAGGATGCGTTTTGGACGCTTATGAAGCGGCATCGCATGTCCGAGCAGTTTTTAATGACTCTTGCCACATTCGGCGCCTTTATGTTGAAGGATTTTCCAGAGGCTCTGGCGGTAATGGTTTTTTACAGGGTAGGGCAGGCTTTTGAGGAATATGCTCGAGGAGAGGCTCATCATAACATTTCTTCAATTTTAAATCTTAAACCCAAAAATGTGCATGTGTTAAATGATGAGAACATTATGCGTGATGTATTGCCAAAACAGGTAAAGATAGGGGATATAATTAGAGTGTTAAAAGGCGAGAGTGTGCCTCTTGACGGGGTACTTTTAGATGACTGTGCTGCCATTGATACTTCGGTACTCACAGGTGAGTCAGAACCTCGCAGTTATTTTAAGGACCAGGTTGTGCCTTCAGGCTGTATTAACTTCGGAGAGGTAATTACGCTTAAGGTTACTACCACTTACAAGAATTCTTCTATTATGCGTCTTTTGAATCTTATTGAAGATGCCGCTGCCAATAAATCCGTGCCAGAAACTCTTATTCGCCGTTTTGCTATTTTTTACACGCCATGTGTGGTGACCTGTGCGTTCGTATTGGCTCTGGTGCCGCTTTTTTTTCGTGATGCTCTTTTTTCCGACTGGCTTACAAGAGCATTGGTTTTTCTTGTGATTTCCTGTCCTTGTGCTCTAGTTTTATCGGTACCCCTATCTTTTTTTGGAGGTATGGGAGCTCTAAGTAAACTAGGAGTGATTGTCAAAGGTTCGGTGCATATTGAAACTCTTGCCAAACTCAAGGAAATAGCCTTTGATAAAACCGGGACTCTTACCATAGGCTCCTTTAAGGTTACGAGGATTGTGTCTTTATTGGACTTTGTGTCAGAGAATGAAATCTTAAGGTATGCCGCAGCTCTTGAGCATAATTCTACACATCCTGTTGCCATTAGTATAGTTAACGCCGCTTTGGAGCGCGGACTTCATCCTGATGTGGCCACTATGGTCTGTGAACATTCGGGGCTTGGTCTAAGCGGTATCGTTGATGAGGTAAAAGTAAAAGTAGGCTCGGCACGTTTCATAAATATTGAGGATCATTTAACCAATAATAACACTAATAATGAAACCATAAATCGTATCTATGTAAGTGTTAATGAACGGTATGCAGGATATATTGAAGTTTGTGATGCCTTAAAGCCTTCTGCCTCTGAGGCTCTTGAAAATATACGTAGCATGGGCATAAGTCGTGTGCTTATTAGCGGTGACCGTAAAGAGGTGGCTAAGATTGTTCAGGAAATCCTTCCTCTTGATAAGGTTTATGCCGAGGTTAATCCACTCGAGAAAAAAGAAATTTTACAAAAAGAGCGGGAACATAAAAGCCCAGTGGCCTTTTGCGGGGATGGGATCAACGATGCGTTGGTTTTATCAAGTGCGGATGTCGGCATTGCCATGGGAGATATCGGTTCGGCCACCGCGATTGAGGCTGCTGATGTCATTTTATTAAACGGATCACTGATAACTCTTGCAAAAGCGCTTTTAATTGCCAGGCGTACCTATAATCTGGCCATGTCGAATCTGGTTATGGTCATGCTGATAAAAGTTCTCATTCTGATTATGGGAGCTCTTGGTATTGCCAATATCTGGCTTGCCATTTTTGGTGATGTGGGAGTACTTATTCTATCGGTTATAAATGCTATGCGTTCACTGCATTTTTATAAATAAAATTCTTAATTGTTTCTAATATTAAGAACTATAATCTAGTATTTTAGACAAAAATCTTGTGACTTTGCGAACAGATTGGAGGAAATTCGGATAAACTACACACAGAAGAATGAGGTTGGTATGGAACAGGTTTTTAAGGTTGAAGGAATGTCATGTGCTGCCTGTGAAGCACGTGTAAAAAAGGCTCTTTTAAGGGTAGATGGCGTTTCATCCTGCGACGTGATGCTGATGAAAAACGAGTGCACCGTGGTCTATGATGAAGCGGTGACATGTGTAGATCTGCTTGTTGCTGCGGTTAGGAAAAGTGGTTACGCTCTTGTGCTAAAAGAAGACCGAGATTCACCTGAAAATGCCTATGATGAGGCACAGTTGCGCGTGGTCTTTGTGAAACTCGTTTTAAGCCTTGTTTTGACTTTTATGGTTATGCTTTTTAGCATGGGGCCGATGTTCTCCTTAACCTTAATTGAAGATGGCTTTACTGTTGGGACTGTATGCTGTGTTCTGACCGTACTTGTGATGCTACTGCAAAAAGAGTATTTTTTGAGTGCTCTAAAGGCGTTATCTCATGGTCAATGTAACATGGATACTTTAATTTCCCTGGGCGCTTTTTTTAGTTTTGCCTATTCTGTTTGGACGCTTGTCTCTCTTGAGGAGGGTATAAAGGCTTCTCAAGTCTCTTTGTTTTTTGAAGGGGCTGCAGGTATTCTCACTTTTGTGGGAATTGGGAAATATCTTGAAAAAAGAGCGCGTAATCTAACCACCAGAGCTCTGACTTCACTGTACAGACTTGCTCCCAAAACAGTTACCGTAAAAGATGAAAGCGGTGAACACACCCTTATGGCAGATAGGGTTAAACCGCATGATATTGTGGTGGTGCGTCAGGGTGAACGTATAGGGGTAGATGGCATAATTGTAAAAGGAAAGGCCGAGGTTGACGAGAGTTCTTTAAGTGGAGAGAGTCTTCCTAGGTTTTTAGAATGCGGCGCAAAAGTTTGTGCTTCAACTCTGGTTATAAACGGCTATCTTGAGATTGAAACCGAGGTCATTGGCAAAGATACTACTTTAGGTCGCATCATAACTCTTGTAGAAAAAGCATCCTTGGCCAAGGTACCGCTCTCAAGACTTGCAGATAGAATTGCGGCAGTATTTGTGCCTTTTGTGCTTGGTCTTGCACTCGTAACCTTTTTTTGCTGGTATTTTATCGGTGATGCTGGATGTGCACAGTCTCTGTCTTTTGCGGTATCAGTTCTGGTGATTTCCTGTCCCTGTGCCCTGGGACTTGCAACTCCTGTGGCACTTGTCGCCGGCAACGGTTTAGCAGCGAAGGCCGGTATTATTTTCAAGGAGCCTCAATCCATAGAGTTTTTAGAACAGGCTGATACCTTTGTGTTTGACAAGACCGGCACCCTAACCTATGGCACCCTTGAATTGATAAGGTTTGAGACCTTTTATGACTGTGATAGGAACATGGCTCTTAAGATTGCAGTCTCCCTTGAGACACGGAGTGCCCATCCTATTTCCCATGCTTTTGTTGGAAAGGATAGTGTAATGGAGGTTACTGACTACAGTTATGAGGTAGGAACGGGAATTTTCGGCACTATCTATGGTCAGCGCTATGCTCTTGGTAACTTAAGACTACGTGATAGTCTGCATCTTAATCTTTCTTTTGAGGTTATCGAAAAGATTGAAGCCGCTCAGCGTGAGGGATTATTGCCACTTATGCTTTTTGATCTCAGTAAAAAAGGGGATGAGATGCTTGTGGCAATTTTTTATCTTGGAGATATCCTGCGTGAGGACAGTTTCTCTGCCATTTTGTCCTTGAAGGCTCTTAAAAAAAAGGTGCTCATGCTCTCAGGTGATAGTAAAAACTCCTGTGAGTGGATCGCAAAAAAACTTGCCATAGATGATTTTTATGGGGAGCTTATGCCATGGGATAAGGAAGAATATCTTAAAAAACTGAAGGCAAAAGGACATAAAGTGGTGATGATAGGAGATGGGATCAACGACAGTATCTCGCTTAAAGCGGCACATGTGGGTGTTGGCATGGGAGGAGCCGCCGATATTGCCATAGATTCTTGTGATGTCGTGCTCCTAAAATCCCAGCTTACGGATCTTTACAAGGCTTTTATGATTTCTAGGATCACCATGAGAAATATCAAGGAAAATCTTTTTTTTGCCTTTATCTACAATGTTCTTGCCATTCCGGTGGCAATGGGGGTGTTTTACAACAGCCTTGGACTTTATCTTAATCCCATGCTGTGTGCTTTTTTAATGGGCATGAGCTCATTATGTGTGGTGCTCAATGCTAGCCGTTTAAGTTTTTACAGAATAAAACCACTCTCTATACCTGTATCACACAATGATGAGAAAGAAAGTGGTATAAATAACGGTTCTAAATCTAATGAGGAAAAATTAAGACTTATGAAAAAAGTACTTACTATTGAAGGTATGATGTGCAATCACTGCAAAATGAGTGTTGAGAAAGCCTTAAAAAGTGTACCTTCGGCACAGAATGTTTGCGTCAGTCTTGAAGATAAAAATGCTGTTCTTGAGGTTATGAACAGTGTTCCAGATGATGTTTTAAAGCAGGCGGTAAGTGATGCAGGTTTCACTGTGACCGCCATTACTGACGCTAAAGCATAGTTTTATTAAAGATGAGCGTTGCATGATAGAGCTAGATGAGAGTGATGTTGCTATTTTAGGAGCCTTAAGGGATGATTCCCGTCTGCCCCTGCGTGAGCTGGGAGCGCGTAGTGGGCTTACGGCTCCTGCGGTATCTGCCCGTTTGCGCCGTCTTGAAAGTGCGGGGGTGATTAAGGCTTATACTTTAACAGTGTGCGAAAGTGCTTTTGGTCTTGAGTGTGAGGGAATTTTTATGGTGAAGGTGCAAAGAGGGCAGGAGGAGTCTTTTTTGGACTATATGCACTCGGCACTCTGTGTTACCTCCCTGTACCGCATTGCCTGTGAGTTTGAGTACCTGTGCATTGCCTCATTTCCGAATCTTTTGGGACTGACATCTTTTTTAGATTATCTTAAGCAGCATTTTGGGGAAACTACAGTTAAGGTGGTACTCGATAAACCGTTTGTTAATCGGGTGGCACTGCGTTTTTCGGATAAAGGCTAGAGCCTAATACTCAATAAACAATTTTTTTAATATTAAAATAACATCATGGTTATACCATGTCTTTTAGAGGAAATACACATGTGGGATTATTCTGATAAAGTTAAAGATCATTTTCTGCATCCACGCAATGCCCGAGTGATTGAAGATGCCAATGCTGTTGGTGATGTTGGTTCTATTATCTGTGGTGATGCTCTGCGTCTCATGCTTAAAATTGATCCGACAACGGAAGTTATTGAAGATGCGGCTTTTCAGACCTATGGCTGTGGTAGTGCTATTGCCTCTTCGTCAGCCTTAACTGAAATGCTCAAAGGCAAAAGCCTCAAAGAGGCTGAGAAAATCACCAACCAGGAAATTGTCGATTATTTGGGGGGCCTGCCTCCTGAAAAAATGCACTGTTCGGTGATGGGACGTGAGGCCTTGGATGCTGCTATTGCCAACTATCACGGTAAGTCTTATGAGAATTCCCATGATGACGGGGAACTTGTCTGTCACTGCTTTGGGGTAGGGATCAACAAAATCAAGAAGGCAGTGTGGGAAAATCATCTCACTACGGTAGAGGAAGTTACCAATTATACCAAAGCAGGCGGTGGCTGCGGCTCGTGCAGAATGCGCATTGAGGAAATTATCGATGAAGTGTGGGTAGATCTTGAAAAATGCGGGGTCCCAAGACCTGGTCATGTGCCGACTCCAATTCCTTCACTTAATGTTGCTGCAGCCCCGGCTGGTTTTAATTCCATTACTCCGGTTTCAAGCATTAAGAAAGATGAAATGTCAAAACCTGAGGATTCTCCTGTTTATAATGAAGTTATGGCGGTGTTGTCTGAGGTTAATTCTGGACTTAGCGAAGGTTCATCTATCACCCTAAAGAGTCTTAAAGGTGCTCATTTGGAAGTTGCGTTTGCAGGAGCCATCAAGGATGGCATGATGAAAGAAATGACCTTAGGTTTTTTAAAGCAGAAATTAACCGCGGCTACAGGCCGTGAATTTACTGTGACTGTAATCTAGGAGAAGATGATGAGTGCAGAAAATAATAACGAGTATGGCATTTATCTTGATAATAATGCTACCACCCGCATTGCTCCAGAGGTTGTGGAGGCTATGCTTCCTTATTTTAAGGAATACTACGGTAATGCTTCCTCACAGCACGGTTATGGTGTACCTGTTGAAAAGGCAATAATTCACGCACGAGAGCAGGTTGCTGATTTTATTGGTGCAGAGTACCCTGATGAAATTATCTTTACCTCCTGTGCCACAGAATCTGATAATACGGCTTTGTGGTCCGCACTGTGGTCGCAGCCTCAGAAAAACAGAATTGTGACGACTCCGGTTGAGCATCCTGCGATAATGAGTACCTGTGATTTTCTCTCTTCGCGAGGTGCGGAAATTGCTTATGTAAAAATTGGACAGGATGGCAGAATTGATGAGGAAGACTTTAAAAACAAGTTAACGCCCAATACCGCTTTATGTTCCATTATGTGGGCTAACAACGAGACTGGTAATATTTATCCTGTAGAACGACTTTCTGCTCTTTGCCGTGAACGGGGGATCATGTTCCACACCGATGCCGTACAGGCGGTGGCTAAACTGCCTATTTCAGTAAAGGACACCGGGATTAACATGCTCTCTTTTTCCGGACATAAGATCCATGCACCTAAGGGCATTGGGGTGCTGTATGTACGACGCGGTACACGTTTTATACCTTTTATGAAAGGAGGACATCAGGAGCGGGGGAGACGCGCCGGCACAGAGAATGTTCCTTATATTGTAGGTTTAGGGATGGCCTGTGAACTTGCCAAGAAACATCTGTCGGAAATCAATACGCGGGTTAAGGCATTGCGTGACAGGCTTGAAAACGGGATCATCTCTTCAATTCCACACTGTTTTGTCACAGGCGATAAAGAGCATCGCACAGCCAATACCTTGAATGTGGCTTTTAAGTTTGTCGAAGGTGAGGCCATTCTTCTGATGTTAAACGAGTATGGTATTGCCGCTTCATCAGGTTCGGCCTGTTCATCTGATTCTCTTGAGCCATCACATGTCATGCGTGCTATGCAGGTACCTTTCTCTGCTGCTCATGGTACGATTCGTTTTTCTTTATCCCGTTATACTAAAGATGAAGATATTGATAAGACATTGGAGGTACTACCTGGAATCATCAGTACACTACGCAGTATGTCACCTTACTGGAAGGAGGGGAAACCTGTAATTACCGGACTTGATCATGAATTTGATGCTGATTCTAAGGAGGTTCGTGCTTAAATTCTGTGACTGTATATGCAATAGTCATGATATAAAGTTTTTTTGTCATAATTCTTAACTTAAGAAATTGTCCCGAACTCTTTTTTCGGGACAGTTTTGGTGCGCTCAGCATGTGCACAGTCTAATAGAGTAAAGTCCCTAATTCGGCCTTAAAGGGCAAGAGCAAAGCGAACAGCAAGGTTTACATCGTAAAGTGTGGGATGAAGAAACCACCAGATTTATCCGAACCTACGAACAGAAACTGCATATGAGGCAGGATATGATGATGTTACGGCTTTAAATGAAGATGAAACCTAATGCTGAACTGTAGCACATGGTGTAAATGCAGAGGTTCAGGGATAAAGAAGACTGTGCACTAACCCGACCAGTTACACATAGCAGGCATTTCTTTCAATAATGGTCTTAAAACTCTCACCACCTTTTTGAAATATAATATGTGACATAGCATGGCTCCCATACATAATTTTTTAATTATGCTAGCATAGCATAACGCTAGTGTGGATTATTGATGTTGTTAAATCATAAGAAAATATACACTGTGAATAGTAATTATCTATATCATCTGTCTTTAGAAAAATTTTACTTATTTGTCGTCAAGAGTTTATAATAATCATTTTATTGTAGTTATATTTTAATCTTCAGTATGTTCTAATTAAGGTTAGATTGTGAGCATTTTAGCGGGTAAATTATGGTTGCTGTGCTTTTCAACAATGATGCTAGCACCAATGTTTTACAATATTGTCAAGACGGAAGGCCGAACCTTTGGTATTCATTCTATTGCCATAATTTCTGTGTTTTGGACTATGTTCTTTCGCCTTATGGTGGTAGCCGCATCGTATTTTAATTTTAATACGTTAATCATGTTTGTGCTGTTGCTGTTGTGGCAGCTATGCATTCTTTTTGCTACCGTGGCGGTTTTTTACCTCATATTAAATGAGTTGAAAGAAAAATTCATGCGCTACGCTAATACCAATGACTGGCGCTATCTCTTTCCTGCAGTTTTTGAGGCCGTAATACTCATTTTCTTTAATTGTTCGGGGATCATTTTCCCTGATGCTGACGAGGAACTCATTTCACAAGGAGCATCTTTTTCTCTTTACTTTGTAGTTAATTTCTACGTGATTGTCGGTGCGTGGCTGTGCTATAAATCATATCTTTACAATCTTGATTTTGATATCAAGTATTTGGCACGTAAGCATTTTTTATATTTTATGGTGCTCTGTGTAGCCTTGTTCTTGCAACAGGTGGTTTTCAAAGAGGTCGAAGTCGGATTCTCCCTTGCGGTATTTCTTTTCTTTAACTATATGACGAGAAGTCGTACTCTTATCTCTCAGGATCCGTTATCTGGTGTGAATAACCGTGTGACCTTCAACAAATTTATCAATAATGTTTTTGTCAGTCGCGAACATGCGGATGCCTATATTATCTTTATTGATATTGATAAATTCAAACAGATTAATGATACTTATGGCCATCTGGAGGGCGATGAGGCTATCTCGCTTGTCGGTAAGACACTAAAGAGTATTGCCGGTGAATATAATGCCTTTGTGGCTCGTATCGGTGGTGATGAGTTTGTTCTGGTTGTGCAGAATTGTGACAAAGAAAAAGTATTAAAAATTATCGACAGTATTTCCTATGAACTGGATGAAAGACTGATCTTCTCGGATAAGAAATATGACTTTACCGTCTCTTGCGGTTATGTTTATGTGGAGCCTCAGGACCATAATATTAAGGATCTTATTTCTAAGGCTGACAAGAGAATGTATCAGGAAAAATCGAGGAAAAGGGAAGAAGTTAATGCTGTCAATTAATTTCATCGATAATCCTACGATGTTTTATTTTGTCGTGGCGACGGCACTGATGGTTATTGTGATTTATTTAGGAGACAGGGAATTAGATACAGAGACTTCCCTGGTCAGTTGCAGTGTTTCGCTTTTGATTTTGATCCATTCTCTAATTTTTATTCTGCTTTATCTTTTCTATAATGCAGTGTATCGCTATCTGCCCTTGGATTATAAAATCAGCACCTCATTTATCGTGGTGCTGCTCGCCTTTCTTGATAATTATTTTGCGATTTTTTATCCTTTTTTTTTGTTAAGTCTTATCAGAAGAACCAGAATTGCCAATAGAAGCCGGCTCCTACTGCATGGAATGGCCTACAGATTATATTTTCTGGCTTTTTATTTTTGTGCCATCATTATAGGGGTTTCCATTGTGGTGACCTCGGTAATGGTTATTTTTAATAGTCCACATATAAGAGAGACCATACAATATATTGATAACGCCATTATCCTTGTAGGACTTACTGGTCTTATTCTGGCCACACCGGATCTTAACCTTTTTATGCATGCCGTCATTGAGAAAACCTTCTTTCAGAATTCCTTTATTTCCAAACTTATTACGTTTTTTATGATTGGCAGTGTGTTCGTTATTATCTTTAAAAGAGAATTTCACGCATCAATCATTTATCTTATCGCGGTGATATTTGTTTTTTATGTGCATGTGATTTCGCAAAACAAGTTTATATCCATTGATTTTTTAACCGGCTTAAATAATCGAAATGAACTAATGGTTTATGTTAACCGTTTATTTGAGCGCAAGTATGCTTTAAATTCCTCCTTTAAGATCATCTTCTTTGATGTGGATAATTTCAAGAAGATCAATGATACCTACGGTCATATTATTGGCGACAAGGCCTTAATAAGTATTGCGGTTGCTTTAAAAAGATGCATGCGGCATCGGCGCTGTTTTATTTGCCGTTATGCCGGCGATGAATTTGTGACGGTATTTGAAAGCATAGGAAACAGTGATGTCTCCAAAATGTTTGATGAATTTTCAGGATATCTTCAAGAAGAGTGCAGATTTATGAATTATCCTTTTAAACTCTCAGTTTCATACGGCTGTAACAGTTATAATCCATCAATGTTAACTGCGCAGGAATTTATTGATGAGGCGGATAATCTAATGTATCAGCAGAAGAAGAAAAGAAAGCAAGAGGAGCAGTCTTTGGTCTTTGAGTCCTAGATTGAAGTGGGGAAAATATGGATATTTCGATGGATTTATTTACGATTGGTGACTCCTATAAGATTTTTTACGGTACTTCGGTGATTTACCTCGTAATTGCCTGCTATTTCATCTTAAACCGTATTATCTATAACGAAAGGTCAAACCGTACCTCCTACTCATATGTAGTACTTAGGGTCTGCCATTTTTCCAAAATTGAGGCATTGTTTTTTCTTATTTATTCGATTTTAAACGTTGTTGGCTATGATTTTAATCTGGTGCCATGGCGTTATTTTGTGTACATTGTCCTTTCCTGTACTTTTGTCATCTGTTTTTTTAATGGTATCACCCCTTTTGTGATGTTTGTGATTATTAGGAGACAAATGCACAATATCTCAATTTTTAAGGGAATGCTTAATCGGTTTGCTCTTCTTGTTTTTTCCTGCTTCGTAATTTCATTTACCATTTTAGTGCCACTGATCTTGCTTCAGCTTGATTCGGTTGCACTTGATACCTATGATTATCTTTTTAGACTGACGGTATTTTTGGCCTTCCTGCAGATGGTGCTTTTCTTTTTTGCCTACAGGGATTCCGCCTTATTTATCAGGAGCCTTTTAAAAAGAAGTTTTTTTACAGGATTTTCCTGCACTGTGATAAGCACAATATTTGTTTATCTGCCGACGATTATCTGGCCTCTTAATCTGGCTCTGATCCTGCCTTTGAGTTTTATCATTCAAGTGGCTTATATTTTTGTTGTGCATATATTGTCCCAGGCAAAAGCCGTATCCCGTGATTTTCTGACGGGTATGAATAACCGTAATGAACTGTATCGCTATTTGACGCATATGTTTGAGAAGGGTGATGACTTAAATTCTACGTTGCATCTTATTTTTATTGATGTCAACAAGTTTAAAAGCATCAATGATACCTATGGACACAGTCAGGGGGATAAGGCTTTGATTGCTCTGAGTGACGCACTAAAAAAATCAGCATTCAGCAGAAACTGTTTTCTGTCTCGCTATGCCGGGGATGAGTTTGTGGTGGTCATGCGGGAGACTCCGGAACAAAGTGTGGAAAATTTTATCTCCAATCTTTTGGAGAATATCAGAATGACCAATGAATCTAGGGTTAATCCTTTTACCTTATCAGTATCAATAGGTGAGGTGGCATATTCTGATGACTACACTAATCTTGAGGAATTTATTGAGGCTGCAGACAGAGATATGTATGAGCATAAATCTGTCTCAGAGTTTTAGGATTTTTTCTATAAGGAGACCTTTTAGGTTATTTTTATGGGTTTATATACACAGTTAGTAAATGGTGGTATTTCAAAAATCAAACCATATCAGGCCGGCAAGCCTATTGAAGAAGTGCAGCGTGAATTGAAACTTGATGATGTGATTAAACTTGCCTCCAATGAGAATCCCTTCGGCATGAGTGCCAAGGCTCAAAAAGCGGCTTTGGCCTGTCTTTCGAGCGCTAATCTCTATCCTGATGCCAATGGTTTTTATCTAAAGCAGAAACTGCATGATAAATTCGGATATGATGTAGACGAGATTACTTTAGGTGCGGGTTCTAATGAACTGATTAACCTCCTGTTTCAGGCTTATGTCAATAAAGACTGCAATGTGGTTTTCCCCGAGTATTCCTTTGTCGTTTATCCCATGGAAACCACTGTTGGCGGAGCCTTAGGGATAAGTGTACCACTTAAGAATTTCGTACCGGATATTGAGGCCATGGAAAAGGCGGTTAACGAGAATACGCGTATTGTGATTTTTGCCAATCCTACAAATCCTATCGGTACTTCTGTAAGTTACAAGGCGCTACATGATTTTATCGGCAAAATGCCTAAAAGCACCCTAGTGGTAATTGATGAGGCCTATAACGAATTCAATCGTGATGATCCTGAATATGTGGATACTGCCTCCTGGCTTTTGGAGTTTGAGAATCTTGTGATCTCCAGAACTTTTTCCAAAGCCTACGGCCTTGCCGGTTTAAGAGTAGGTTATATGCTGTCAAACAGCGAGATATCCTCGGTGTTAAATCGTCTTCGTGCTCCGTTCAACGTTAATATGGTGGCGCTTGCTGCTGCTACTGCTGCATTAGATGATGATGAATTTATACGAATGACCGTAGAGAATAATACTTCTGAACGGCTGCGCTACGAGAACTTTTGCAGGGCAGAAGGCATCTTTATGATCCCATCATCTGCCAACTTCGTGACTATGGACTTTAAGGATAAAGATGGCGTAGAGATTTCAAAAAAACTTATGCAAATGGGAGTGATTGTCCGTCCGCTTCAGGCATATGGACTTAAGTCCTGTATACGTGTTTCCATTGGTCTTAGGGAAGAGAACGATCGTTTCTTTGCCTCCTTAAAAGAAATTTTAAAAACAATGTAGATTATAAGGATTCTATTGTGATAAATTCCGCTCTTAAGATCCCCAAAATTACCGCAGTTAAAGGACAGGTTATTCTGCCTGGCTCCAAAAGTCTGTCAAATCGCGCACTTCTGGTTTCATCTCTAGCCTCCGGCAGTACCAGACTTTTAAATCTTTTGAAATCAGATGATACCGCTCGCATGATGGAAGCCTTAAAAGCGCTTAAGGTTGAGGTAAGAAGCAATACCTCCTTCGTAGAAGTCACGGGAAAGGGGGGACCATTTGATGAAGGCCTTAATGAACTTACACTTAATCTTGGTAATGCGGGTACTGCCATGCGACCTTTATGCGCCGCTTTGGCAGTAAGTGATGGTGTTTTTACGCTAACGGGTGAACCTAGAATGTTTGAGCGCCCGATAGGTCCCCTGATTGAGGCCTTAAAATCCATGGGCTGCAATATTGAATACCTTAATAATGACGGTTTTCCTCCGGTACAGATAAGAGGCAGTAGAGTAAAAAAACATCAGGTGACGATCGATGGATCAACCTCAAGTCAGTTCATTAGCGCACTGCTGATGGCAGCCCCTATCTGTGGCGGACTTGAAATTAACGTACAGGGAGATTTGATTTCCAAGCCCTATGTTGACCTGACCATTTCGCTCATCGAAAAATTTGGAGCCAAGGTTAAACGTAATGGCTACAACACTTTTACTGTCGATGGCGGCGGGTATGCCTCACCTGAGGTCTACCTTATCGAATCCGATGCCACTTCGGCAACCTATTTTGCTGCTGCGGCTGCCATTAATGGAGAACTTGAACTCTTTGGCTTGCCTCTTGATTCGGTACAGGGGGATTTTCGTTTTTTTGAAGTGCTAAAGTCCATGGGAGCCAAAGTATCCTATTCTGAGCATGCAGTGACGGTTAAAAGCGGTACCTTAAAGGGTATTGAAATCGATATGAATGCCATGCCTGATGCGGCTATGACTTTGGTGCCACTCTCACTGTATACCAAAGAGGAAATTGTGATTAAGAATATTGCCTCGTGGCGTGTCAAGGAAACCGACAGAATTGAGGCCATGGCAACACAAATGCGCAAACTGGGAGTAAAGGTGCAGTGCGGCGACGATTATATAGCGCTTGATGCTTCTTCTACTAATGAGGAATCACCTGTTTTTGATACCTATAATGATCATCGTATGGCCATGTGTATGTCTCTTGTAGCCTTTAATCGGGATATTGTGATTAATAATCCTGAGGTTATCAATAAAACCTTTCCAACCTATTTTAATCTTCTTAATACGGTAATTAAAAGGTAATTTTGATGGTTTTGCTGTGCAGATGTTTTTTGGGACTGTTGCTTTTTTCGGTATCTTTGACAGGTCATGCCTATGGTTTTGCCTATGAGTTTAAAACCACCGTGCTTGACAGAGAAATCAGCACTCTTATCCCCAAGGGCTACTGCGAGGTCCCTTTAACGCATGAGCATGTGAAGTTTTATGATGAGATCTTCGGCAGCAGTGTAAAAATACTGCATTTTGCCGGACACTGTGATGAAGTGGCGTTACTGCTCGCCGGGAAAACAAATTTTCTTAAGCATCACATTGCCATTGAACAGATTGGTATTGATGGTGCATTTATCAGATTTCTTATGGGAAAACTGGCATATGTAACCATGATAACCGCTTTTAAGGC
>Ga0326511_10001699_pt1 | contig 18136 bp, 19 predicted proteins | sample 0_2496_0518_D_FD_203701 | JGI IMG/M metagenome (GOLD analysis project Ga0326511, IMG submission 203701) | Bovine rumen microbial communities from UC Davis, California, United States - 0_2496_0518 | ecosystem: Host-associated > Mammals > Digestive system > Stomach > Rumen | place: USA... | reverse complement strand
CAAGTGTTTCGGGGTATTATATGAGATAAGAACAAAGCGACAAACAGAAGAAAAAATGCGCTGGTGTACCTAAGTACACGGAAAGGAGTCACTTATGACAAACACAACCAAAACAACCACAACCGCAACTGTAGACCACAAAACCGCATTCGAAGCATTGAAGAAAACCGCTGAAAAAAAGCGCATGAAAGAAGCATACAACAAGGTACAGAACAAAGCAACTGCGTGGTTCTACGCTACACCGCTTGTAACGCTCAAGCGTGACAAAACAGTTTTTACAAAAGACAAAGCACACGTAGTTATCACTATCGGCAAAGAAATAATCAGATTTCAGCCCAGCAAAACAAAAGTGTTGGTGAGAGTCAATAAAGTGTTCAAAGAAGCACATACACAATTTACCTATGAAGAGCACACTTCATGGTCGCAACCTTATGCAGTAGAGATTGGCATAGATGATATTATGAAATGTTATGAAGCATAATATACCACCCACCCGCCCCACAAAAGGGGCGGGGTTTTTTGTGGTGGGTATGAGAGAGTCTCAAAAAATACTGAGCATTACTCTCTATTGTTGTCACGATTTTTTGATAATAACGATCCTATTAGTTGTTTCCCGAATTTTATAATTATATAGGGTTTATAAGTTGTATTTCATAGTGTTTATATGTATTTCACCTCTTTTCTATACCGCCGAAAGGGTTTTATTTAGGGTATTTTAGGGTGTTTTTGTATAAGTTGCACAATGAGGTGTTTATTTTCTATAGGGTAAAATCAACACTTCTTCGTGATTTTGCACAATGAAATACCCTTTAGTTGTCCCCGGATAATTATGGTATCTCTATATTTTTGTTGCATTATGTAAACTAATTTGATATATTAGGTGTAGAGGTGGAAGATGAATATTGATATTAAGTTGCAGAATTTAATAATTCCTTCTTATGATGCCGTATTTGCTGATATTATGAAACATAGTCATGTGCATTATGTTCTTAAAGGGGGACGTGGCTCTACTAAATCGTCTTTTATAGGCGGTATTGCTATACCTCTTCTTATTATGCGATACCCGAATGTTAATGCAGTTTGTTTTCGTAAGGTAGGCAATACTGTTCAGAACTCTATTTATAGCCAAGTTACTTGGGGTATTTATCAGATGGGACTTGAATCTCTTTTTCATATCCCGAAAACCTATTCTAACCCCATAGTCTATAAACCGACAGGACAAAAAATCTTCTTCATGGGCATGGACGATCCGAATAAGGTGAAGTCGATTAAAGTAGAGCGTGGGTATATAGGCATTACATGGTGGGAAGAGTTAGACCAATTCGCTGGCGAGAATGAATTGCGTAAAGTATTGCAGAGTACAATGCGTGGTGGAGATTTGTTTTGGGATTTCAGAACATTCAACCCACCGATTAGTATTGATAATTGGGCTAATGAATACGCAGATGAAGCAGAGGATAAAGAGAATACTCTTATAGTCTCTAACACCTATCTCGATGTTCCTGTTCAATGGCTTGGTCAGCAGTTTATTGAAGAAGCAGAGGATTTGAAACGCATAAATCCTCGTGCTTATGAACATGAGTATATGGGCTTACCTATTGGCACAGGCGGTAGCGTATTTCCAAATGCTTGCGATTTGAATATGAATGAGAAAGTTCCTGTCTATGATTATAACGGCAATATTATAGATTATGCACCTATGTGGCAGACCTTTGATAAGATATACAATGGCATAGATTGGGGCTTCGCTATGGATCCATTCAGATTCGTGCGTATGCACTATGATTCTAAAAAACTTGATTTATATATCTTTACTGAATACTCTACTGTTGCCACACGAAATCAAGTTGTTTTCGATATTCTCTACAAAGAGAAAAAACTCTTGAAGATGGATGAACTTGTTACCGCTGATAGTGCAGAACCTAAATCTATAGCCGACTTCAAAGCGTATGGAGCATATATCAGAGGAGCGATAAAAGGTCCAGATTCAGTACGATATGGCATTAAATGGTTACAAGGCTTAAATCACATCTATATAGACAAACGTAGGTGCCCTAAAACTTATAAAGAGTTTACTCATTATGAGTATTGTCAAGATAAAGACGGCAACTTCATTAGTGACTACCCCGATGAAGAGAACCACAGTATTGATGCTTGCAGATATGGAATGGAAAAATTCTATAACAGAAGAGGTAATTAAATGGCTAAAACAGGAATACAACACAAACGCAGACGCTATGTGCATAAACAGGAGCAAGATACTTCTGGAGTGTATGGCGGCAATAAAGGCTCAAATAAGGGTAAGCAGTATAATACAGGCGATAACGCTACGAAGAAAACCAAAGGCTACGATTCACTTACAAGTGAAAACAAAGAGCGTAGAGGACGTAGTGGTAGTGGCAAGACTAAGTACAAGTCAAAGACTACAGGCTCTAAAGCAAGAAACAGAAGCACGAATAGACGAAACAGAGCAAAGAGTGGAGGTAAATAATGCCACAATTATTAAATACTTCGTTGCGTGAGTATGTCGGTGTTGGTGAGTATAATATTCCTGCTATTCAGCCTGTGCATGAGATACCTAATATAGACACTTGGCTTGAATTTGAGAAAGCAAAGAAACTTCGTGGTACAGAGAGACTACGCAAGACTTCAAAAATAGGCGTTCATTTCTTTGAGTATGATTTCAAATTTGAATGTACTTGGAACTTTCCAGATAGGTATGCAGAAGTATTATCAGTATATGACGCTATCGTTACTCCCGATTATTCTTACTACATTGACTTTCCTAAAGCATTACGCATTTATAATAAATATCGTATGCACTGGATAACCGCTTATTGGCAGGAAAAAGGTCTTACTGTCATACCTCTTATTCGTATAGGATTAGAAGAGGATTGGGATTGGTGCTTCGATGGCTACCCGATAAACAGTATTGTAGCAGTTTCTACTGTCGGTAGCGGTAAATCACAAGAAGCGATAGAACAAGGCATGAAAGGGTATGAAGAAATGCTAAAGAGGTTAGAGCCTCAAGAAGTGCTGATATATTCTAACGGGGTTGATTATTTTCCTGGAAATGTACGATATATCAAGTATAACATAGACAAGCATATTGAAGGCATAGACGATGTTGATAAGGAGGACAATGATGATTAGTTTCTCTCAAATCATTCAAAAATTAAAGGAGGTATTCCGAAAAATGGTGCGTGGTAACTCTATTGAACGTGAGATTGGTGTTTCTCCATTAGTATCTAATCAGATGGCTACTGCAATTCAGTTGTGGGAAGATATGTATAAAGGTCAATCACCTTGGCTAAGAAATGCTACATATAGCGATCCTACTACGATTGTAAGTCTTGGATTACCTCAGATGATTGCAAGTGAAAAAGCAAGAACCGCTTTGCTGGAGTTTAAGTCTGAGATTACAACTCCGATGAAGGAAGTAGAAGTAGAATCTGAGGCTACTAATGCGGTTGAGCGGTTTAATGAATCTCTTGATTCCGAGAAAAATTCTCAGAATAGCGAAGCAAATCAACCGAAAGGTGGGGTTCGCACCCCGATGTTTCATCCTCGCAACACAGTTAAAGAACTTGTACCAAAAGGACCGACAGAACGTGCTGAGTATCTTAACAAGGTATATCAGAAAAAGGTTGTTTCTAAATTGCGTAGAGAAATTGAGTATGGTATCGCTTTAGGTGGACTTGTTATTAAGCCGTATGTCATTGTAAATGAACCTAAGGAGGAAAACTTCTCTGACGATGCTCTTGTTTTGAATGCTAACTTTGATAAGGCAGAGATTGAGTTTGATTTTGTCTATGCAGACCATTTTTATCCTCTTGCGTTCAATGGTAGTGGTGATATTACAGAAGCCGCATTTATTGAGCATAGAGTAGATAAGAATATCACCTATAGCAGACTTGAACACCATAAATACTTTAGTGCAGAGCATAGAGTAGAGATTACCAACATGGCTTTCAAATCTACTGCAAATGTTCAAGCAAATGAAGGAGTAGATTTAGGTGAACGCATTTCTCTGAAATCTGTACCCGATTGGGAGGGTATTCAAGAACACGTTATTATTGAACACGCAGACAGACTTATGTTTGCATACTTCAAAATGCCCGAAGCAAATACTATTGATATGTATTCTCCTCTCGGTGTCAGCGGTTTTGATAAAGCGGTTGACCTTATCAAGCAGGCAGATATTCAGTATTCCAGACTTCTTTGGGAATATGAGGGTGGCGAACTTGCGATTGATATTGATAGGGATGCTCTTCGTGATACAGAGGTGTGGGATAAAGAGGGTAAGTTAAAATCGATCTCACGAATGGGAACACTTCAACAGAGATTGTATCGTAAGGTAGATTTAGGAAATGAGAGTGATACATATAGTGTCTATGCTCCTGCTCTTCGTGATTCAAGTTATATTCAAGGCTTGAATACAATTCTTACCCATATTGAAGATGTAACAGGACTTTCCCGTGGCACAATCTCAGAAGTAACTATGAACGAAGCAAGAACGGCTACTGAATTGAGAATCCTCAAGCAGAGAAGTTATCAGACAAATGATGATATTCAGAAGGCTATTCAGCGGTGTCTGGAAGATTTGATTTATGTTATGAACGCTCTTTGTTCTCTGTATGAGATTACCCCCGAAGGAGAGTACGATGTATCCTATGAATGGGATGATAGTATTCTCGTTGATGTAGATACAGAACTTGGCAAGCGTATGACTCTGATGCAGAATGGCATTATGAGTAAGGAAGAACTGAGACAATGGTACTTCGGTGAGACAGAGCGACAGGCAAGAGAAGCACTACTCAAGGTACAGGAAGAGAATCGACTTGCAGTTGAAGATAATCTCATGACTCAGATGGAGTTTAGAGATAATGGTATGGATAGCAGTATGCAACAGAAACCCGATTCATTCAGACAACCTAATGAGGAAAATAACTAATGCTAAAAGATAATGAGATTGAAGCACTCATACAACCATATGTGAAGAGACAACAAAAACTGAATATGTATGTAGTAAATAAGATTGCTAATCGTATTGGGCAGATTGGTAGTCTCTCCTCTACGGATGTATATAGATTGCAACAACTCTATAAGATTGGTGAAGATGCTCGGCTGATAAATCAAGAGATTGCGAAAGTCCTTAATGTTCAAGTTGGTAGCGTTAAGGACACTATTCGCAAAGCGGCGATAAAGACATATGCAGACGCAAAGCCATTCTATGATTACAGACACAAGGCACAGATACCATATGAGAAGAATATAAAACTACAACGTACTGTAAGTGCTATTAGTAAACAGACAGAAGGAACATTTAAGAATCTATCGAACTCTAAAGCAACAGGCTTTGTGATTAGAGATATGAAGAATCCTCAACTGTTAAAGTTTCAGAATGTTCAGCAAACTTATCAGAGTATTGTGGATGAAGCGGTGCAAGCGGTACAGAATGGCACGATGGATTTTGATACTGCTATGAGCAGAGCATTAAAGCAACTCAATGAAAGTGGATTGCGTAGAGCATATTGGGATAGCGGTTACACACGAAGAATTGATAGTACAGTACGCATGAATATCTTAGGTGGTATTCGTCAAATCAATCAGCAAGTACAGATGCAAATAGCACAAGAAATAAAGGCAGATGGTGTTGAACTATCAGCACACTCATTCTCCGCTCCAGACCATGAACCGATACAAGGCAGAATTTTCACAATGAAGGAATTTGAGAAGTTACAGAGCGAAATGGATTTTGAAGATACAACACATACAAAATTCATAGCGATTCGTAGACCTATCGGTGAGTGGAACTGTAAGCACTTTACACAGGCTATAATCATAGCAAAGCATAAACCTACATGGTCTTTACAGGATTTAGAAGAGTTAAAGCAACAGAACGCAGAGGGTTATACTACTAAAAGTGGCAAGCATTATACGATGTACGAATGTACTCAAATAATGCGAAAATATGAGACAGACATACGATATGCTAAAGAGGGCGTAATAATGTCTAAAAACGCAAATAACGAGCGTCTAAAAGCATATTATGAAGCACGTTTATTACGTTTGAATAAAGAGTATAATCAGTTCTGTAAGGATTGCAGTTTACGCAAGCAGAGAAATCGTACTTTTGTGCCAAATTTTTCATGAAAAAGGTTTACATAATATAAATATTATGTTAATATGAATAGTGAAAGATTGTTGTTTTCCACATTCTTTTATCTTCCACTCTCCGTGTGGGGGAATCCCTCATGCGGAGTTCAGAAGTTCTTGCCGAGCATAAAGGCGTTAAAACAAATGCCATTCAAGTGCAAACTGTAATGCACGATTAAACAAAACAGACATAAATGAATGAAGGAGGATTGTACTATGACAATCAAGGAACTTTTCGACAAAGCAGAGAATGGAACATTGACGTTTGCACAGTTTGAAGCACTTGCAAAGGAAAACAATGCGAAGTTCGCAGACTTATCAACAGGCTCTTATGTAAGCAAAGATAAGTTTGACAATGAAGTAGCAAGTAAAGACGGACAAATCAATACTCTGAATGAAACCATTAAGTCCAGAGATAAAGATTTGAAAGACTTGAAAGCACAACTCAAAGACGCAGGAACAGACACACAGAAACTTGCAGACCTTGAGACGCAACTTGGAAACTTGCAGACACAGTATAAGACCGATACTGATAATTACAAGGCACAGTTGAGCAAGCAGGCTTACGAATTTGCGGTAAAAGATTTCGCAAATGGAAAGAAGTTTTCAAGTAATGCGGCAAAGCGAGACTTCATCAGTTCTATGATTGCCAAAGATTTGAAAATGGAAGGCGATAAGATTATTGGTGCAGATGATTTTGTTTCCATGTACTCTAACGAAAATGCAGACGCATTTATCGTAGAGCAACCGAAGCAGGAACCGCAGACACCGCCCCCGACATTTTCAAAGACAGTAAATCCTAATACAGAGCAACCTAAATCAGATAACGCAAATCCGTTTAACTTCCATTTCATGGGGGTTAGACAAAGACCAACAAATAACGAGTAAAGGAGATTAAAACTATGCCTAATTATGTAGCACCTGCTAACAACGGCTCCACAGGAACCCATGATGGCACTAATGCCATCGGCGCACTTAACTATGCTGACGAGTATCAGCGTTCTCTTGAGCAGAACTTTCCTTGGGTTCTGAACTATGGCGCACTTTATGCTACCCCGAATAACAATCGGTTCAGATGGACAAGTAGCAAGACTATCGAGATTCCGTCTATCAGCACCACCGGACGTGTGGATGCAAATCGTGATACGATTGCATTTGCTCAGAGAAACTATCAGAACGCATGGACACCGCTGACTCTTGAGAATGAGCGTAAGTGGTCTACACTTGTTCATCCGAGAGATATTGATGAAACCAACATGGTAGCAACCATCGGCAACATCACTCAGGTATTCAACGAGGAGCATAAGTTCCCCGAAATGGATGCTTACACCATCAGCAAGATTTATGCTGATTGGTCTGTGGCAAAGAACCCCGATACTGGCAAAACTCTTACCCCGGATACAACTGTTCTAACCACTCAGAATATTCTGTCTGTATTTGATAATCTGATGCTCAAGATGGACAATGGGCGTGTTCCGGCAAATGGACGTATTCTGTATGTTCCGTTTGAGATTCAAACTATTCTGAAAGAAGCAGAGAAGATTTCTCGGTCTATGGATATTACTTCTGGACCGAACGCAATCGACCGCAGAGTAAATCGTCTGGATCAAGTTCAGGTAATCGGTGTTCCGTCTACTCTGATGAAAACTCTTTATGACTTCACTACCGACTATGCCGTTGCAGATGATGCAGAGCAAATCAATATGTTCCTCGTTCATCCGCTTGCAGTTATCACTCCTGTGTCCTACACATTCTCTCGTCTGGATGCTCCGAGTGCTATGTCTGAGGGCAAGTATGTTTACTACGAAGAGAGTTTTGAGGATGTATTCATTCTTGCAAACAAGGCTAACGCTATTCAGTTCAACGTATCTGATGGTAGTGGAACTTCTACATCTACATCTACATCGTAAAGAGGTAGCATATGAGTGAAATCAAACTGCGTAAAGCAAATCGCATTGTGAGAGTAACCGAGAATGAGTTAGATAAGTATTTATCTGTTGGCTATGTGGTTGTACCCGATAAAAAGGTACAACCCACGTCTACAAAGGTAGAAGAGCCTGTAAAGGTTGAGAAGCCTGTTGTAGAGTCACAAAAGGTGGATGCTGAACCTAAGAGCGAAGTTTTCTCACAATCGAAGAAACCGAGAAAGCGTAGAAATTAGTTAGAAGGCGGTGGAATCAATGTACCTTGATTATTCAGAATATCAGAATATGGGTGGGACGTTAGACGAAACCGCCTTTAACGATTTTGAGTACGAAGCGGAAACCTATGTGAATTGGTACACATTCAATCGACTCAAAACAGAAACCGAATATCCTGTTGAACTTGCACGTTGTATGTATCGGCTCATTATGTTAGCGAAACTCAAAGCAGACGCATTACTGTTGGGAAAACAAACTACAGTAACGATTGATGGTGAGGGAAACAGAACTACAACAGAAGTATCTACATTCATCAAAGGACAATCCAATGATGGTGTAAGTGTAGATTACAATGCAGTAGACGCAGGAAATCTGTTTGAGTTACTTGCTTCTCAGAAAAGTGGTAATGTATTGGAAGATACAGTACGCAAATATCTGAATGGCGTAAGACGATTGAGTGACAACAAACTACTTACTTATAGAGGTTTATATCCCGATGAATAATGCAATCTATCCCGAATGGTGGGAAACCACTATAACAATATACAATAAGTTTACCGATCCACAGACACAAGTTGTTCGGTGGTATAGAACTGTTGTAGAGGGTGCATTTTGGAAATATGTGGGGGAGAAAATCAACATAGGTAATACTGTTCTTGAGACTAACAATATCATCTGCCGCATACGAAAAGATGATAGGTTTCTTGAGAAGTACCAATGGCTGAATGTACCGAATGATAAAATGTCAGAATACTTCACTTTAGCAAAGGGGGATATAATCGTTAAAGGCGAAGTAGATGATGAAATCAATGAGTATCAATCAGGACATAGATCGAATGATTTAATTGCTAAGTACAAAGAACTACAAGGTTGTATGAGTATAGATACAATGGCAATCAATGTAGGTGCTGGACGATGTGAGGAGCATTATTATGTGAGAGGTATCTAATCATGGCATATATTACACTAACAGTTTCAACATTACAAAGATACGGCACAAACAGGCAATCAGAGTTGCTGGCTTTGTTGAATGATGATAGTGTGCGTGAGCAGATAAACGAGATAATCAATGAGAAAATGCGTGAGGGTGATTATATACCTCTAAATATGTCAGAGTTTGTAAGCCGCAATCAAGGAGATTATCCAGGAAGATTGCGTAATTCCGCAAGTGTTACAAAAGAGGGCATTACTTGGAGAACACCATATGCACATTATGTTTGGGCAGGAAATGTATATGGACCTAACATACCTATTCATCCAAAAGGTGATAAAGATACTGTAATAGGTTTTTATTCTCCAAAAGGTAAAACAAAAACACCAACGGGAGAGGCTATGAAATATTCAACCCCAGGCTCTGGACCGAGGTGGGTGGATTTAGCATTTAGTGGTTCTGGAAGAATCATAAATCAAGCGGTTACAAATTTTCTGAAAAAAGAGTGTAGAGCAAGGGGATTAAACACATGATAGACAAGAATCAAGCAATCATAGATTATCTTATAACTTGTCCATATATTCAGAATAGTCCTCTGTATTTCAACCTCATTGAGGCACATGATAACAATGTTCAAATCGTAACTACTTCCGAAGATATAACCACAAGACGTCCATATGTTAATGGCGAAATACCAAAACGCTATACGTTCAATCTTATCACATTCAAATCAATTACAGATTTAGCCGTGGTAAAGGATGATGAGTATATGAATGAGAATGTGGATGATTTAGCAGACGTACAGACGCTTCTTGATTGGTTACATGAACAGGAAGATGAACACAACTACCCCGACTTCGGAAAAGATTGCTATATTGATAGTCTACAAACTACAACTGATACACCTCGGTTTGATGGCATCAATACTGAATTAACACCTCCTCTCGCTATGTATAGCATAGCGATTGTGATAAACTATATTGACACAAGTAAAATGTTATGGAAGGAGAACTAAAATGGCAGTATCTCAATTTAACCTTAAAGACCGCCAGAGAGCAGAACGTAAACTGCTCATCACAGTAGCAGAGTGGAAAGAAGGCGAAGGAACTTCTGCTTCAAATGTTCGTGAGATTCTTGGTACTCGTACCGAAGATTCCTCTATCGAGTACAATGCTGATATTGAAACCACAACTGATATTCGTGGAATCAACTATACAGATGTAAACAGAACTCAGCCGCAACAGGATTTCGATCCGTACCTCATTCTCGGTGGCTCCAAACTTGGTGCTTATCTGAATGATAAGAGACGCAGAAACGCAGTTAGCGAACTGAATGACTTTACTGTTTACGTTATCACCGCATTTGTAGGTGAGTCTGGCGCATACGAAGCAGAGTGTCATACAGGATGCACCATTACTTACACCGCTATCGGTGGTGACAGTAATGTGAATATGCCGATTTCTGTATATCTGTCTAATGACTATAACGGAAGTGGAGCACCGGCTACTGGCACAGTTGATAAACTGAGTGACGATTTCGTTTTCACTGTTGACCAGTAAGTAACTAAAAGATGGGAGATAAAAGAATGGAAAACACAATGAATCAAGTAGTAGACTTTGACCTATCATTTGTACCTAAGAAACGAATCAGAATTGATGGGGACGATAATCGTGTTATCGAACTTAACACTTCTGATATGGGAATCATTGAACGTATTGACAAACTCGCCAACAAGATGGATGAACTGTCTAAGCAGTATGTTGATAAGAAGTTTGATGAGAACTTAGATGAGAAGGCTGAAACAGAAGAACTCATAAGTGAGATTAAGAGGTTGGACACTCAAATGCGTACAATCGTAGATGATTTGTTTCAATCTCCTATATCAGATGTATGTGTTCAGAACGGCACAATGTTCGATATGGTAAACGGGCAGTTTACCTATGAAATTGTGATTGAGAAACTTCTTACTCTCTACACCGATAATATTGAGTCAGAGACTAAGAGAACTCTCGATAGAATCCGTAAGCATACAAACAAATATATTCCACAAGACCACAAAAAGAAGTCCTAATTATGTTTGAATTACCCACAAGCATTACAATAGGAGAACGTGAATATCCTATTCGTAATAATGGTGATTTCAGAATGGTTCTGGATTGCTTTGCTTGTTTACAAGATGTGGAACTTGCGGAACAAGAGCGTGTATTAACCTCACTATGTATCTTCTATTCAGACATAACTTCAATAGACGATATTAGTGAGGTTTTTTCTACACAAGAAGATTTGATAGGTGCAGTAAATGGTATGTATGATTTCTTCAACTGTGGACAGAAAAACGTAGGAGCGAAACAGAATCATAAACTCATTGATTGGGAAGATGATAGTCAGATGATTATATCAGCAATCAATAGGGTAGCAGGAAAAGAAGTAAGAGCAGAACAGTACGTTCATTGGTGGACTTTCATGGGTTATTATCTTGCAATCGGTGAATGTCCGTTATCAACAGTAGTGAACGTGCGTGATAAGATAATCAAAGGTAAGAAACTTGAAAAGTGGGAAAGCGACTTTAGAAAAGAGAATCCAGAATACTTTGTATGGAACTCTAAATCTGTGGAAGATAGAGAAGCGGAAGAATACATCAGACAAATCTGGAATAATGGTGGTGACTTAAATGGCTGATACAGATGTTATCTTAAAAGTCGGATTAGACGTAAAAGATGTAGAGAGTCAAGCGCAACAGTTGCGTGGCAGAATAGAGAATGTTTTTGATAAGACCAATGGTAAGAAAATGTCCTCTTCTTTTGTGCGTCTTAAACAGAGTATGCGGGATGTATACAATGAATCTAAATCTGTTAGTGCCGAACTTAATCAATTAAGGTCGCAAAAAAATGTTTTTGTTGATACAAAGGATTATGCAGAAGCAAAAGCGAACATTCAAAAAATAGAGAATGAGATTGATAAACTCAATGCAAAATTAAAAGAAGCAGAAGCGATACATGGAGTTGGTTCTTCTCAAGCAAATTCAATAGCGGCAAGACTTTCATATTATCAAAATACACTTCGTCCCGATGCTTATGCACATAAGGCTGATTTAGCATTACAAGATAAAGCAGTTGTTTCTATTCCTGTTGAACAAACTCAGCGGTATCAGGACTTAATCGCTCGACAATCTCAACTTAACGATAAGATGCAGATTGCTAATACTCGGGCACAGGAAATGCAAAATAAGATGAGTGGTGTAAAAGAAGCATTTACATCCGCTCGTAATGCAGTTTCTAAAATAGGTCAAGCCATTAGAAAACTAATCAGTTTAGCGGGAAGATTAGTAGACCGCTTGCGTGGTGTAAATACAGGCGTAGAAGATACAAGTAAGTCCATGAAGAACTTACTCAGGTTTGCTCTCAAATATGGACTTGGATTACGTTCTATATTTATTCTGTATAAGAGATTAAGAAGTGCTGGAGTAGAAGCGTACAAAGGTCTTGCAAGTCAATTTCCCGAATTGCAAGCAGAGTTGAATGACCTTAAAAATAGTTTTTTCCAACTCAAGAATAGTCTTGCTACAATGGCACAACCTATTCTTTCTTATCTCGTTCCTGCTATCAAAACTTTGATGAGTTGGCTTACTGCGGCGATGAACGCTATTGCTAACTTCTTCGCAATTCTTACAGGCGCTAAGTATATTTACAAAGCATCTAAAGCAAACAAAGATTGGGCGAAGAGTGCTGGCGGTGCAGGCAAGGCCGCTAAAGAAGCAAGCGAAGATATAGCAGAGTATGATAACCTCATCCTCATTCAGCAAGACAATGATAATGGTGGAGGTGGTGGCGGAGGTGCCGCTGATGATTACGCTGGAGCATTTGAAAAGGTAAAAGCAGAATCAGACCTCGCCAAAGAAATCAAAGACGCTATCAATCGTGGTGATTGGGAAGGTGTAGGTGTTGCACTTGGTAAGCGTCTGAATACAGTTACCGCAAGACTTGATAAGTGGATAAATGGTACATTCAGACCAGCCGCAAAGAAATGGGCAAGTAGAGTCGCACAAATACTTAATGGTCTTACAAGTACATGGGATAGTGCTTTAACAGGAAAGACACTTGCAGATGGTCTGATGGCTATTTATGATACAATAGCAACTTTCTATGAGAAGTACAATTTCAAGAATCTTGGAAAGAAAGTCGGTACTGCAATTACATCTTTCTTCACATCATGGGAGCCTGATACTGTTGCCCGTAGATTTGCAGGAAAGTTCAATGCAGTTATCAATTTTGTAGCAGGACTTATTGATAAAGAAAAAGGCATTAACTTCAAACTTATTGGACAAAAACTCGGTCAAACACTTAAGAGAACCATTGAGCGTATTGAGTGGAAACAATTAGGTGCAGACTTATCTGGACTCGCAACAGGAATACTTGAAAGTCTTGCATCGTTCATTAAAGAATCTAAAGTTGGCACAACTGTAGGTAATGCAATCAATGAGTTCTTGAGTGGTATCGACTTCGGACAACTTGCAAAAGACTTGTCTGATGTAGCAATCAATATAATGGATGCTATTGCAGACCTACTTGAAACGATTGATTGGACCGCTATGGGACAAGCAATAGCAGACTTCTTAAAGAATATTGATTGGGGTAAATTCTTAGAGACTTTGGCAAAGGTAGCACTTGCACTTGTTAAGGGCATTGGTTCAGCATTACTTAGTATAGCAACTGATCCAGAAGCATTGTCAAGTATCGGTACAGGCTTACTTGCTATCTTTGGTGCAAAGTGGATTTGGGGCAAAATCAAGTCTCTGTTTGCAACAAATATCGGTAGTGCATTGAGCGGCGGTCTTGCCGCAAGCGGTGGCGGTACTGTTGTTGGTAATTGGTTGCGTACTGTATTCACAAGTGGTCTTGGTAGTGGAGCGGCTGGTTGGCTTGGTACAGGATTGCAGGCAGTTATTGGTGGTGCAGTAACATTTCAAGGTGTTGGTAGTGCCGCAGGAAATATCAATTCTGTTGTCGCTACGCTTTTCAACAATGAGGAACTTGCTAAAGAATACAAGAAATTTTCAAAGAACGCTATTGGCTATACCATAGATACAGTTAAAGAGTGCTACAAAGCGGCAGATGAATACTCTGAAATTACAGGCGGTTTTACACTTGATAACGCTATTGGTGCTATGTTCTCTGATGGTGGAAATATTGATAAAGCACTTGCAGATTTTACAGAGAAGCAGAATAAACTTCAAGAAGATGGCTACAAAGCCTACATGGATATGATTGACCGCAGAATCAAAGCGGGTAAAATGGTAAATGATAATGACAGAAAATTACTTGCAGAGTTCAAGGGAATCTCTACTGAAACCATAAGCACCGCTCAATCAACTGCAAGTCATTATGAAGAGATTGCTAAGAGACAGGCTGGAGTCGATACTGCATCTAAGCAGACTATGATAACTAACTCCAATCACTATGCACAGATAGCACAGAAGAACGCAATCACTCACGATGCGGCCAATAGACAGTTAATAAACAGTTCTAATCATCATGCTTTAATTGCTCAACAGAACGCACAAAAGGTTACAAAGTCAGATAATGATATGATTACATCATCTAATCATTATGTGCAGATTGCTCAACAGAACGCTAATGCAGTATCAACAAATGCGAATAACATGGCAACTAATATTAAGACAGCCGTATCTACTGTTCCTACTGCATACGATACCACATTCACAAATGCTTACAATAAGGTAACAGGAGCATTTAGTGGTATCAAGACATTCTTTAGTGGTGTAGCAGATGGAGTGAAATCACCATTCAGTACAATGGCTGATTACTTCAAGACTACATTCACCAATTCTTGGAATGGTGTAGTATCAGTATTTCAATCTAACTCACCACAGTTTCAATCTATACAGGACAGCGTGAGTGGAGTGTTCAAGAGTTCCATCAATAGCATGATAGGCGGTATCAATAACTCTTTGCTATCTCCGTTTAGAACCTTGAGTAATGCTTTTGCTAAGATGAGAGGATTTAATATCAATGGTGCAAGTCCGTTTGGTTCATTACCATCATTCAATGTACCGAATATTCCTAAGTTAGCACAAGGTGCTGTGTTACCGCCCAATGCACCATTCTTAGCAGTAGTCGGCGACCAAAAGAGTGGAACAAACGTAGAAGCACCTCTTGATACAATCGTACAGGCATTACAGATTGCACTTGAGAATAACAATAATAATCAACCGATTATCTTAAATCTCAATGGTAGACAAGTAGCACAAGCGGTATGGGATGAAGAGAACAAGAGATACAAGCAAACAGGATTGCGATATAGAAATGCATAAAGGAGAATGACTTATGGCTTGGCAAGGTTATTTATTCAAATCAACTGCAAACAACAAGGTATTTCCAGAGAAGTATATCGCACTTGAGTCCTGGAGTTCTACACCGAATCAGCGTGAAGAGATAAAGGCATATCGTGACGATAACACAAGAGAACTCACAAGAGTGACGGCACAAGGTAAGAAGTCTGTATTCTCTTTCAAAACAAGAAAGAAATTACATCTTGCGGAGAAGCAGGAGATACAAGACTTCTTCACCTCTGCCGAGGTAGACCATGTGCAGAGAAAGATTCAACTCACATTTTGGAATGAAGAAACCAATGATTATCAGACAGGCTACTTCTATCGACCGAATATGCCGTTTAAGATTTACAAAATCTCTGATGATGATATAATATATGATGAAATGTCCTTTGAATTGATTGAATATTAAAGGTGACTTATGGAAGTAACTTTCAACAGACGAACAATTATATCATTTCCCAACAATGACGATTTGCCAGACATTGAAAGTGGTATTGAAGATGGTTCTTTGTCGATAGATGAAGTCCTATATTCTGATAGACTAACAATCGGTACATATAGTGCCAATCGGTTTGAGTGCGATGTATATGATTACCCAACTGTAGGAGCAGAGAAAATATATGTCTATCAGATTGTAGATGAAGTTGAAGGAGAAGAACCAATCGAAGTACCACTATTCACTGGCGTTGTAGACTCATGTGTTACAAATCGTGGTAGGTTTGAGGACAGCAAACATATTGTTGCATATGATGTTCTATATAGCACAGGCAAGTTAGATGTATCAGCATGGTGGGAACAAGTATTTGATACAGAAACAAGTGTTACAGTAAAGACATTAAGAGAAAGTCTGCTTACCTTTGCTGGACTTACCTATGATGTTGTAGACTTACCAAACGATACTGTAACCATTACCCAAACACAGCAGTTGAATACCATTTCATTTGAATCCATGTTCAAGTATATACTTGAAATCAATGCTACAAATGCAAATGTGACAAGGGATGGTAGAGTTCAATTTCTTACAGTATCAAGCGAAGAGCCTATTGATGTAGCAGAGGTATATGCACAGAATACATCCGAATTTGATACATACACTATTCCTGCGTATGGTGCAGTAAGAATTACATTAAGTAGCAGAAGCGTTGTAGCAACTGTTGGAGAATCTAATTTCTTAGACATAACAGATAACCTACTTCTTTTGGATAAAACAGTAGGAGTATTAACACCTATTGCACAGGCTATACTAAATGTGATAAATACATTTACATATAAGCCAGCAAGCATTGATATGATATGGAATCAACTTGATATTAAAGTTGGTGATAAGTTGCTGATAGGTGGAAATGTATATCTTGTCTGTGAGAATTACATGAATGGCTCTATGTTAGTGGAGCAACAAATCTCTTCTAACGGCGGTGAAAAGATAGAAGATACCACTCCTTCATACGATGCTTCTAAAGCAGATATGCAGGCACAGATTGAAGCAAGTTCCCTAAAGTATTACAGACATTACAACAAACAAGCGATAGAGATAGAATCTATCACTCGTCCTATTATTACAATAAGATATACCTCATCCGAAGATGGTGTAGTAGTTTTTCATGGTTGTGTTATAATAGATGTAGAACGGATAGACGATACAAAAGAAGCACAGACAATATTACAATACTCGGTCAATAGTGAGATTGTAAGAGAGTATACACCAACAGAGACTTATCATCATGATGGTAGACATACACTAAACCTACTTCATTTTTGGGAGGCTGGTTCGGGAAAAGCAGACAGATTTGTAGTCTATCTAACTGCCGTGAATTGCAAAGTTACCATAGGTGCTTACAGAATTGAAGCATACATGGAAGGCATGGGTCTTGTCGGTGAAGCAGTTTGGGATGGATTCATTGATATTGCAGATGAAATCAATGTTATTCCGTTTGAGAACGAACCTAAACCGATTGACTTTGAGGATGAACTTACACCCACTATTGATACTGCTATCGTACTGGAAGCAGATGATAATATCTACACAGTTGCATTTGAGAACGAGCCTAAACCTCTTGACTTTGAAGCAGACCTTTATCTTAACAAAGAAAGACTTAAAGGAAATACATGGCTTGATGTTAAGACGATTGGTGATTGGGCTACTATTAAGAATGATTACGGATGGTAAAAAGGAGGCAATATGACAGTAGAAGATAAGTACCTACTTAGAGAGCCTGGATATGGTGATACCGCTGATATAAAGGATATTAACCATAACACAGATTTGATTGCAAATGGTATGTATCAAAATCGTCTTATGATTGGTAAGGCATACAATCCGGATAGAGAAGAGCCTTACATGAAAGGCGATTTAGTGGTAAAGCAGACTACTGTGTTAGAAGATGGTAGTCCTGTAGCATATAACTTTGAGTATTATAAAGCACTTGAAGATAACATTACTGGCGTATGGGATGCAAGTAAGTGGGAACTCACAGATGTAGCGACAGAACTCTCCACCAAAGGCGGTGCAGACGTAACCAAGACCGCAAGCGGAAATCCGATAGAGCTGACGGA
>Ga0326511_10001698_pt1 | contig 18146 bp, 12 predicted proteins | sample 0_2496_0518_D_FD_203701 | JGI IMG/M metagenome (GOLD analysis project Ga0326511, IMG submission 203701) | Bovine rumen microbial communities from UC Davis, California, United States - 0_2496_0518 | ecosystem: Host-associated > Mammals > Digestive system > Stomach > Rumen | place: USA... | reverse complement strand
AATGAGCATATAGGGCAGGGGATAGTTTTTGACGAAGGTCCCATTGTCTATGTTGAATATGGCAATCATGGCTAATCGCTGGTATATGTACAGTGGGAACAGGTGCGCTCCGAGCCAAAGCAATGCCGGATTGTTGATTTTTACCTTCATCGTGAATAGGACGGTGCACAGGGCAAAAACGATGCCTTCTATGTTGAACAGGAGCGCGGGAATGTGGTTGTTCATCCGGTGCAGGGCCGCAAATAAGATGATGGATAAGGGGAAAAACACCCAATACCTGTTCTTGAGAACGGGGATAATCTTTTCCTTGAAATAAGAAAAGAACAGCCCGGCGTTAAAGGTCAGGATGGTGTTGTACCACCATTCCTTTTTGGTGAGGGCGAGTATGGCGAGGGCGGCCAGGAACAGAAAAGTTGTGAAGGCCAGCGCTCGTTGTGGTCGCAGACTTTGAACTTTCGATGTGGCAAAAAAGGATAGCCAGACGATGGCGTAGCATAACAGGATTATAAAGATATACCAGTTGCTGTTGCCGAGGCTTTCCCACCCGGTAAGGGAAAGTAAGATGTCGGAAACGGACATTTCCCTGCCTATGAACAGGTTCAAGATAAAGAAGGCGATAACGGCAACGTCGAAGTTCATGAGGGTGGGCAAAATGCGCCGAAGAGGCATGTTCCTTACATAATCGAATTTCTTTTTGAGAATCGATTCCATGACGCCGTATCCGGAGTAGAAGAGGAACATGACGACTATAAGCTGGTCTAGTTCGCGATCAATTTTTAAAAAGACCTGGTCTGGCAAGGTCTCAAATACGTAGCCGCTGCCCATGATGTATTGCAGGACATGCCGGATAAAAACGAAGAGGATGAAAATGCCTTTTATGGAATCGCACTGCTCACGGTGTAGAAAATCTTCAAAAAAAGTTTCTTTAGAAAACTTGATTTTCCACAAACAAAGGAGGGCTATGCCGATTAAAAAGGCAATCATGGCTTCTAGGGGAAGAAGAAATCCTTGATGCGTTGTGTCGCACCGTCGTCGTCGTATTTAATGAATAGCTGCCGCAAGAAAGCCCTTTTTTGTTTTTCGGGATCCTTCCCTTCGGCAAGGTCTCGAATGGCTTGTTGCATCTGGTTCAAATTGTAGGTCAGGTGCCCGGCGCAAATGGATTCTATGGGCTCGATAAAGAAGCCTCTCGTTTCGCGGTAGCGCTCGATGTCGTAGAAGTAATAGATGATGGGGCGGTCCATGTACAAAAAGTCGTACACGGTTGTCGTGTAGTCTGTAATGATACTGTCCGAAATGGAGAGGAGCGGGTTGAGGCTGGTCTTGATTTTTTCGACTAGATCCTTATAGAAAAGGATGTGTTGCGTCCCCTCTGTTTTTACGACGTTGGTCTGGGCTTGCTGAATAGGGTGTACCTTGGCGATAATCAACGTGCCTGTTTCGGCAAGGGTCTTTTCAAGGTCGGCGAGTTCATCTTCGGTGACGTTGCCCCAGATGGACCGCGTGGTAGCTTTTTCGGCATTGTAAAATTCGCGGGCGGGATTTTCGTAATCGCGATGCGTCGGAACGTAGGTAATCAGGTTCTTTATCTTGAATCCGACCAGTTTTTCAATATCATTGCGCAATGCGGAATGATCCTTGAAAAGGACGTCGTTACGTGGGAAACCCAGCGAAATGAAATGGGGGTAATAATGGCAGTTGTCGAGGGCGATGAATTTGGAACTGATGTCGGATAGGGAAAGGTGATAGTCGTACATGTTGTACATATCCCTTTGTTCCCGGAGCATCTTCTCGAATCCGCCGTGATTCGTCCAGCGGTGAAATTCATTTTTGATAAGCCCGCCGAAGTAATTCAAGCAAATCGTCCTTTGTGTCGGAACCTTGTATGGCAAGCGTGTGTAATCCGAATCCGTGAAGACTGTGTAGCATTTGGCAATGGCCTTGCGCGTTCCCTTTCCGTCCTTGAACCTTACGTAATGGATTCGTTCAGGGTGAAAATCCTTGCAATAATCTTTATAGGATTGCAGGCGTTCGTCATGGTAATAAAGCAGATAGAATTCGTAATTGTCGAATTTAGGATCGCGGACCATGTCGTTGAATAGACAAAGGACATTGTCGGATTCCCCGTTGAGAATATCGTAGCCATCAAGACGGCAGTTTTCGTGAGGATAGAAGAATACCGCCTTGGGATTCTTTTTCGTCCTCTGATTGATGAACCGCTTGATTCTCAACTTGAATTTGTCTATTGCTTTCATGTTTTCTTCTTGAATTTTTCTTTAAACAACTCTACCAGTTCCTGCATGTCCGGATTCTTTCGCAGCATGAGCCAGTAGAGGAATAACGCCACGCTACTTCCAACAATGATAGTTACAATATGGGGCAGTTGCAAGTAGGTCATGAAGTAAACGGGGGTGCAGGCGAGTATGCAGCGGATAAGGTACGGGGCGAAATCCTTGACTTGCTGGAGGTAGCCAAGGTTGAACAGCTTGCCGGTATAATAGGTGTTGATAAAGACGGCGATTTGGTTATAAAGGAACTTGGCTAGGCAGATGGCGAGGATGCCGTGTGGAATGGCCAGTAGAATGAGGCTGATGGAGATGGTTTTCTTTAAAACTTCCAGTTTTAAAAATAAGTCTGATCGACCTTTAACCTTGAGTAAGTTCAGGTTGATGGTGCTTAAATGGTCGAACATATAGGAGAATGCGAAAATATGAAGGTAGATGATGGATTCCGCCCATTTGTCCGTCAGGATAAGAAGTATGACAGGCTTTGCCAATGCGCAGAGTATGCCGGAAATGATGAAGATGCCAAGAGAAGTGATTCGAATATATTTGCGATATATAAGAACCAGCTGATTGTCGTCGTCTTGAAGCTTGGCGAGGATGGGATAAGTGACCGTTTGCAAAACGCCGTTGATGGTGCTCCCCGGCAAGTCTGCGATACTTGTTCCGCGGGAGTAATAGCCTAGATCTTGCGCAGAGTAAAATTTACCGATGGCGAATGTCGTGAAATTCTTGTAGAGGGTATGCAAAAGACCCGCTGCGAGTAGCCTGCTGCCAAATGCACCGAGTCTTTTAAAGGATTCGGTGCTGAAGCTGGCTTTGGGAATCCACCTACAGACATAACAGATGAAAATCAGGTTGACGCCTGCGGCAATAATTTGTTGATGGACAAGCGACCATATTCCAAATCCTGCATAGGCGAGTGCGACGCCGCAAATTCCAGAAATGAGGGTGGCGGCAACTTTGCGCTTTGCAAGGGATTTGAAATCCAATTGGATGTTCAGCATGGATACTTGAACCGCCATGACTGCATTGATAATGAGTGTAACGGCTTGTACCCTTAGAATGGGGCAAAGTATGGGAATCTTGAAGAAGTCTGCTATTGATGGGGCTAGGAAAAAAAGAATGGCGTAGACGACTACGGATATGAGTAGATTAAAGTAAAAAACGGTACTATAATCTTTTTGCGTAGGGTCTTTAGTTCTGATTAACGCGGAGTTAAATCCGCTGTCAATGAACGTTTGAGATATCTCAAAGAAAATGGCGAGCAGGCCGATGGTTCCATAATCGGATGGTAACAGCAATCGAGCCATGATGATTCCCAGCAAGAACTGAATTCCCTGAGAGGAAATCCGTTCTATAAAGTTCCATTTGGAACTGCTGAGAGTCTGCTGCTTAATTGACGCCATCTTTCCAGTAGAATTTTATGAATGATTGATGGGGAACCCGATCCTCTTCAGGGGGGAGTTGCATGTAGTCGCCATAAACAGCCCGCAAAGCGGGGTCATAATCTTTTATTGCGTAAAATTTCGCTCCGGCAAAATCCAAAAGGATTCGATCTTTATAAGAATCTACAGGAAGGTGCTCTACGGGGCCGTTGTCCATCACGGCAAGCTGAGAGTAAAAATGGGCCGTTTCAAAAGGAATGCGGGCGATTTTTTCGTTGTATGCCTTTTGCATCTTATGGCCTCCTAGGCCGTTCCTTTTGCGGATTTTATGGTAAAGGAGCTTGAGCGCTTCCTTGATTCCAGAGCAATGAGAAATACGCCGGAATTGAATCTTTTTGGCAATGATTTTTTCCCAGTCGTCGTGCAAATTATTGTATAGCGTTTTGAATTCGTCAAAATCGTCCGGAACGCCATCGAGCGGAAAAACATCGATCCAAATACCTGCGGGCTGCGCAATCCAGTGCCCGTTCTTTGCAACAGTCTTTTTGTTGTCAAATACGCGTGCGTAGGCAATCAGGCTGTCGTATTTACATCCCTTGCCGAAGAAGGCGAGCTCAAACTGATTGGACTTATACGTCTTTAAGAAACGTTCATAATCGGGTCTCGGCATGCAAATGTCGATATCGTTGTCCCAGGGGATAAACCCCTGGTGACGCAAAGCTCCAATGAGAGTCCCATAGGCCAGCGAATAGCGAATATTCTCCTTGTCGCAAAACTGGTGAACATCCTTTAGGATGTCGAGGGCGAACGCCTGCTGCTCCTTTAGAGTTAGTTCTCTCATGTTTATAAGCCTCAATTAAATTTCGCTATAATCTATAGGGTCGCCGATGGATTTGAAATAGATGTTTTGCTCTTCTAGGGTATGGGGCGTGCCGACATCGCTAGGGAATTGCATCCAGTTCTTTCCATATGAGGCCTCTAATATGGCCTGAGGATTATTTGGAGCTGGAAGGCTTGTCTTTTCGAAAGCAATGGGTTTCAACGGGAACAGATCTTTGGTGGCTCTAAATCCACGGAATTTGAATTCGGTGAGGTCCCAATTTCCAATCCCCGGTGTAATACGGGAGGTGGGTTCTTGAGAATAGATGTTGTTCGTTTTCAGTTCTTTCTTGTAAAAGTCGAACCTGTCTTTCCAATTATAATTGCGGTGTACAAAATTGCAGATTTTATCGCGGTAGATGGCGTACTGTTCTTCAGTGACATCTTCTCTGACGTAGTCGTTAGGGAAGAACTCCAAATTCATTGAATCCCTAAGGCTGGTTCCCTGGAAAAGGTGAAGGCAGAATGGGGTCAGGATGAAAACGTATTTGCCTGGATTTTCCCGAATGGCCATGTCATAGAATTTAGCAGAGAAACAATTTTTTTTTGTGGAGTCAATCCATACAAAATCTTTTTGGGCGATGTCGGTGAGCATATTGAATTGATCTCGTGTGACGCTCAAGTCGATATCGTCATCCCAGGGGACGAATCCCCCATGCCTGCACGCTCCGAGAAGGGCCCCGCCATCTAGAAATGGCGTTATGCCATATGGCTTAAGAAGGCTTAAAATATGCTGTGCAAAGTCCAGTTCCTTAAGTTGGAATTCGCGCAGGTAACCGGTGGCCGGCTTCATCTGTGTAATGTCAAAATGACGTTTGAGGTACTCCAGCTGATATTTTAATGCCCTAATCTCTTTGTTCTGTTCTTTGATTCTAGTTTTGTTCCTAAAAATAATCGCATATAAACTTTTTAGCGATTTTTTTGCCGGTTTAGGAATGAATTTAGTTACGATGCCACTCATTGGAAAGGCCTTTAAATGAAACCCTTGGTCTGCAAATCCTTGAAAGCTGTTATAAGTTTATCGTAGTCTGCCGTTGTGAGCGCCCCGATGTGGCCTACGCGGAATACGGAGTCCTTCATGTCTCCGCCGTTCGGGCAAATCCACATCCCGTATTCATCCTTGATCTTGAGGAAAATATCGTAAGCGGACGCCGTTGTCGGGTGAAGCGGCGTGACTGCATTTGAAAGCGATTCGGAAATGATTTCGAACGGCAGGCCCTTGAGGCGGTCGCGGAAATAGTTCGCGAGGGATGCTGTACGGGCGATTTCTGCTTCGACACCGCCATTCGCATCGATTTCCTTAAGGCGGACGTTGATTTGACGGAGGATGCTCACGGCCGGAGTCCAAGGTGTCTGTCCGCGTTCGGCGTTCTTCAATGCGATTTTGAGGTCGAGGTATTGACACTTGCATTTGACGCTTTCGATGCGGGCAAGTGCCTTGGGCGAAAGAGCCATTACCGAGATGCCCGGCGGGCAGGCAAGGGCCTTCTGGGAGCCAGTAATCATGATGTCGGCGCCGAGCCCAGCCATGTCGAAGGGGTCGGCGAGGAAGGTGCTGATGCAGTCCACGATCAGGAAGAGGTTGTTCCTCTTGCAGAAGTCGCTGATGAGCTGCATGTCGTAATGTACGCCAGTCGAGGTCTCGTGCTTGTTCACGATAAAGGTGGTGTATCCCTTGCCTTCGTAGTCGGCGAGGTGTTCTGCCTTCAGCGCCTTGCCCGGTTCCAGCTTGATTTCGGCAAAGGGGATTTCGTGCAGTTCGCAAAGTTCAACGAAGCGGTGGCCGAAGCTTCCTCCGTTGACGACGATGGCCTTGTCTGCAGGGGTCAGGGTATTCATGATGGCGGTTTCCATACCGGCGGAACCCGAACCCGTAATAAAGACGACCCTGGAGTCGTCGGTGGCCTTGGCGAATTTCTTGATCAGGCGCTCGTTCTCGAACATCAGTTCCGAAAAATCCGCCGTGCGGAAATAGGGAACCTGCTCTGCACCGATGGCGCGTACTGCATCGCTAGATTGTACCGGACCTACTGTAAAGTTGATCATAACGACCTCTAAATTTCGTGAAAATTCACTCTTTCGTTAAATTGCTGCATGATGAACGCCATTTGAATGCTCTCGCGGCGTCGCAGGCGTGCAGAAGAAAAACGATGATTGAAAATACAACGGACGAACTCCTGAACTTCATATCGCAGTCCAAAGCCGTCCCACTTGTAGAAGAATTTCTTGTTGTTGTTTTGGTCTTCGTATCTCAGTTCAAAGTAATCCGTCTTCCACCAGGGAGCCGGAACATAGGCATAGCCTTGTGTGCCGGAAATGACCAAATCACCTTCCGTCTTGACTCCGAGCCCTACCTTGAATGAACAGACTGCCTTGGGATAGCGCAAGACGCCCTTTGTGTAAATGTCTACGTCATTTTCCAATCGGGAGAATAACTCAAGGCTTTCGTACTGGATGCCCATCAGCTTGAGAATCGGCAATAACGGGTAGGAGCCCTGTTCAAACATGGCTCCTCCAGCTTGGGAGGCGTCGAATTCTCTGCCTTTTTTATCTAGCAGCTGGGAAAGGGAGGCTTCGATATCGACGACCTCGCCGATAAGGCCAGACTTTATGAGGACGACCAGGTGGTTGAACGCGGGGCAATGCGCTGTCTTGTTGGCCTCCATGAGAATGACGCCCTGCGATTCCGCCAGCTTGTAGAGTTCCTTGGCTTCGTTCCCGTTCAAGACCATGGGCGTTTCGCACAGGACATGCTTTTTGGCCTGAAGGGCGGACTTTATATTGCTGTAGTGGGCAAGATGGGGGGTGGCGATGTACACCGCGTCGACGAGGCTGTACAATTCGTCGATGCTCTTGCAAGACTTGACGCCGTCGAAGTTCTGGGCGAAGGCGTTTCCGGCCGTATGGTCAATGTCATATGCGGCGCAGACGTTGGCTCCGCTTACAATGGCAGCTTCCGAAGGGAACCTCTGGGCGACGCGCCCGCAACCGATAATCCCGAATTTTACGATTTCCTGGGAGTTGTCGCGCAGCATGGTGGAACTGATTCCTTCGGTGCGCGGAAGGTATATCACCTTGCAGAATTCATTCAGGTAATCGAATTTTCCTTCCCAGTCCGAACCGACGGCGAATATGTCTACATCGTATTTCTGGATGTCGTCGATTTTTTGGCCGACATAGTCCTCGATAATAATCTGGTCGGCAAGTCCCGTCGCCTTGACGGCCTCGACGCGTTCCAGGACGTTGTTGCGGACATTCAGTTTGCCGCGGTCGCGGTCAAAATTGTCGTTAGTGACGCCCACAATCAAGTAATCGCCCAGCGCCTTCGCTCGCTTGAGGAGGTTGATGTGTCCTTGGTGCAGAAGGTCGTATGTGCCGTATGTGATTACTTTTTTCATTATGGCCTTTAAAATAACAATTTTGTGTATGGCCAAACCATTGACGGCCTGGCCAGAGGGCTACAAAAAGGCTTATCCCTGCATGCCTTGGATAGTCTTGATGAACATGGCGCCGAGGTCTGTTCTGGCTTGCCATCCCAGCTCTTTTAGCTTGGCTGTGTCAAGATTCATGTGCAGCGTTTTGGCGTATCCAAAGTTGGAAATATCGGTTTCTTCGATTTTTACCTGGATTTTGCCCTGGCCAATTTTTTGGGCGACCAGTTGGGCCATTTCGTAAATGGAACAATAGGTGTCTTCGTTGGCCGCATTGTAGGCTTCTGCCGGTTTGCCTTTGACAAGGACCGTCAAGATGGCGCTCGCGGCATCCAGGGTGTACAGGTAACTGCGCTTAGTTTCGCCCTTCGTATGCAAAATGATGTCGCGGTTTTCAATGAGGCATCTGGAAAAGTCTGCGAAAACGCGGCCGTCGTTATACTGAACGCCAGGGCCGAATGTTTGTGTCAAGCGGACAACCTTGGCGGGGACTTGGAACTGGCTTGCGTAAGCCGTGCAGAGTGATTCGCAAAGGCGCTTGCTTTCGGGATAGCTGGTGCGGACATTCATGGTGTCCAGGTCTGTACCGTGGTCTTCAAAAATCTTGTCGTCGTTATGGGGCGCCCCGTAAACTTCCATGCTAGATAGGTATACGAACCCCTGAATTTTTTTCTGCCTGGAAAATTCCAGCAGGTTCCTGGTTCCGCTCAAGGCGATTTCAATGACGTTGACAGGCGCTTCCACAAAAGACTTGCTGGAAGTTTCGCTGGCAGCATGAATTACGTAATCGACCTGGCCGTCAAAGGCGACAGGCTCCCGGATGTCTCCGGTTACGAACAAGATGTTCTGCTTGTAGTTCTGGAAAACTCTTTTCGCCTTGTTTTCGTCGCGGACAAAGGCGATGACTTTTGCCGAAGGGACATTCGTGACAATTGCCTTGACAAGGGTGCTTCCGATAAGTCCTGTCGCACCGGAAATGAATACGGACTTGTTTTTAAGGGCGCTGAAAACGGCGGTATTTTGTGCGCCGAGTTCCTTTATGTCGCAGATCAGGGTATCTTCTGAATACATGCTTACTCCAGCCCGTAAATCTGGGCGTCTTCCTTGACCTGCAAAATGGCCCTCATGGTATAAAAGTCGTCCGGAGTCGTAATCTTGATGTTTTCGAACGGCCCGTCGGTCATATGGAGGTGATAGCCGTAATGCTGCATCAGGGTGCAGGAATCGATGAAGTCCTGGCGGTTTTCGGAAAGGGCTTTTTCATGTGCGGAAAGGATGTCCTTGAGCCAAAAACACTGCGGAGCCTTTGCAACACGGGAATGGGGCCTATCCTGTACGACCTTGATGTTGTTGTCGTCGTCGATTTCGACAAGCGTTTCCTTGACGGTCGCGCTCGTGATGGACGAACCGAACTGCTTGACGCACTGAACATTCTGTGAAAGCAGTTGCGAACTGATCAGGGGGCGCACTCCATCGTGAATCAAGACGATGGTAGGTTCGTCTTTGGCGATTTCCGCAGCGGCGCAGAGACCATTGTAAATGGAAAGCTGCCCAGAGGCTCCTCCGGCTACGACCGTTTTCACTTTTTTTAGATGGTAAGTGGCGATGAGGTTATTGAGGTAGTCTATCCAGTCCTTTACGCAGACGACAACGACGCAGTCAATTTCTTCGCAGTTTTCAAAATGCTCAATTGTATGGACAATGATGGGCTTGTCGTGAATTTTCAAAAATTGCTTGGGCAAATCCCTGCTGTGCATACGGGACCCGACTCCGCCTGCGAATATGACGCCAATATTCATAGTGCTATTTTCCTCTTACCCCTAAAAATAGATAAAAATAGATTTTTGATAGAATTGACCCTGTTTTTTGCCCGGTTTGGGGTGATTAAAACAACATTAGCTCTATCCTGGGCTTGCCGTTCTGGGTCAAAATGGGTTTTCTACAAAAATATCTGGACTCAGTTTATAAAAAAAAGTATATATTTTGCTTAATTATTCGAAAGGGGCCGGAGTGGAGTTCCCTAACATTGTGGCTGATATGCGATTTTGTGTATGCAGATATAAAGGTGTCTTTATGTTGCTTTTTGGGGCAATGTTTTTTGCCTGTAGCAACAGTGAAGATTTGTATGCCGTTGATGAAATCGAAGCCCAGGTAGAAACGGGAGAAGCCGTTGCAACCCAAGTGAGTTTGTTTGAATCTGATGTCCTGCGGGATCCCCTGAGTGCAACTTATCCGTATGCAGGAATTCCAAGAGTGGTCATTGAAACGGAAGGGAAGGCTGCTGTTAGCGACCGTGAAACAGAAATTCCTGCGAAGATGTGGATTTGGGGAGAGCATTATCCTGAAACGGGAGCGATGGAACTGACCATTCGGGGTAGGGGAAATTCTTCTTGGTGGATGCCCCAGAAAGGTTATAAGCTTGAATTTTCCAAAAAGCAGTCCTTGCTGGGAATGCCCAAGGATAAGGATTGGGCGCTTGTTGCGAATTATGCGGACAAGTCCTTGATGAAGAACTACCTCATGTATCACCTTTCTGGCAAGATAGGGTCGTATTACGCTCCGCGATGCGAATATGTGGAATTGTTCCTGAATAAAGAGTATTTAGGCGTGTATCTGTTGACGGAAACCATCAAAAAGTCAAAGGACAGGGTGAACCTTCCGAAAAATGAGAATTCCTATATCGTCGAGGTCGATGCTAAATACCGCGAAGGCGAGCAGGTTATTTTTTCGAATGTGCTGAAGAGCGGGGACGGAATGCCGTTCCGCATTCATGAACCTAGGCAAGCTTCTGAAGAAAGCCTTGCTGCGTTGACAGGTCACATTAGTGATTTTGAAACGTACCTAAAAGGAATTACACCCGATAAAGACAATGGTTTGGAAAAGTGGGTCGATGTGGATGAATTTGTAAAGCATTATTGGCTCCAGGAATTCCCGAAGAATCCCGATGCAGTTTTTTATACGAGTGTCTATTTTACTTGGGCCAAGGATGATGTTATAAAGATGGGCCCGGTGTGGGACTTTGACCTCTCTTTTGGAGGGCATAGCAAGGAACATATAAGCCAGGTTGAAGGATGGCATGTAAAATATTCCTATTGGAACAAGTACGCGTTTAAAGATCCGGTTGTGAATAATGCGAGGATCCGCTTCTGGCAAGAAAACAAGACATCTTTCCTGAATCTTATAGCGGATGCCGATTCCCTATACGATGCCCTGGAAAAGGCGGCGGAGAATAATTTTAAACGCTGGAAGATCCTTAAGCATACAGATAAGGATTACCATTTTGCCGCCTATGATACCTATAAAGACGCTGTCGAAGATTTGAAGAAATGGATTGGTGAAAGGTGCTTCTGGATAGAATCCGAAATGCAGAAGGAGCCTTTATCAGAGGTTGTTGTCAATCCATTGGACACGCTGGTCAATCCAGACCCTTAAACTGTCTACGGCTTCCCTATAGTTTTTGTAAGAGTCTACGAAAGGCCATTGGTCGTCGACTCTGATCGTGGGCCATCGCTTAAATTCGTTTTTTGCAGCCTTTTCTAAAAGGGCCGATGGGGCGTTGATGGAATCCTTCAGGTCTTCGAACCGTTCCCTGTTAGCAATCCAATACTTTCTCGCTCGGTCCTTGAAAACAGGGCTCTTGAACAGGTGCTTGTACCACCCTTGCTTGCGGACATACCAGTCGCAGGGGGACATCATTTTGTCATTGCCAATGCCGTAGGCCAAGTCAAAATCCCATACAGGGCCCATTCTAAAAATATCGCCTACGCGCCAGGTGATAAAGATGCTTCTTCCGAAGGCTCCGTCGATATTTTTTGAAAATTCCTGAATCCAGTAATAGCGGACGAAATCCTCGATGTCTATCCAGTCGGAAAGTGTTATGCTGTCGTTCTCGATGCGCTTTTCAAATTCGTTGACATGGGTTTTCAGAAGGTCGATGGATTCTTTTGTAGGGTCCTTGGGATACTTGATGTTGAAGATGCAATCCAGGTGGCTTTGGAACAGGATGTCGTCATCGTCGGCTTCCCTTGTTTTTTCAAAGAGGAAGCTGGAGTCGGTTTTGGGAATGTTTACGCGGTGCTTTGCGACTTTAATGTGTTCGGCCAGCAAGTAGACGCCCATGTAACGGCGGTTCAGGTAGAACTCGACAAATTGGACGCGCGGGGAATAGTCGTCTTGCAGTATGTGGGCAAGCTGATAGGTGATATAATTCCTCAGCATGCTTTTGTCGCGCTGGTTGGATATCAAATCCCATTCCTTGTCTGCCGGCATGCCGAATAGGCTCTGCTTTTCGCTGAATTTCAGCTTGATGCTGTATTTGGCCATAGTAAAGCTGGAATGGCCACGTCCCTTGACGGTCAAGTCCAGGACTTCGCTTTCGGGGCCATCCTTCCCGTAAACCTGCAATTTGGAAGGAATCTTGTTCTCGCGGTTCCTGATTTGGGTGAAGTCGTCTGTTTCTATAACGAGGCGAGGAATGCCTGCATAGGGGTATTCAGAATCGTCTAGAGGCAGGTATCTCGAATCCGCAGAATCATAATCCCAAATGCATGAGGTGCAGCAGAAACAAATGAAACCCGCCAATAAGGCTTTTATGACATTCTTGAACGGTCTCATTGTTGCAGAGTCCAGTCAATGTCAAGAGTTTTAATCAGTGAGTCGATGCGGTGGGTGAGGTGCTTTGCTCCGGTATTGTTCAAATGGTCTGTATCGTTGGCTTCCGTGCCGGAGTAGTCATGGTCGCCCATTCTGTTTTCGTCAAGCAGAATAAAATGGGGATAGGTTTCGCTTATGGCCTTGAAGTCTTGAATGATTTGCGGAGCTTCGCTTCGCAAAATTCCATAGCGTCCGTATGAACCGGTGGTTTTATAACCTGGGTTTTGAGGGAGGAGAACGCCGATAACATAGATGTTCCGTTCGTTACATGTCTTGATTATTTTTTTCAGCATGTCAATTTTTTGATTAAACAGAGCGGGATTGCTGGATATCCATGTTGAATCGTGCGAAACAGAGGGCTCCTTCCAGCCTTCCTGGGAAGAGACGTTATGCCCTCTCGAGGCCCGGAACATGTTGGCGAGGGTGGGGACTCCCGGTGATTCGTAGGTCTGGATGTACAATTCGGGAGGGAAGAAGTCTTTCCAGAAATTGTGGTTTGCGTCGTAGACGTAACCTACGTAATGTTTGTAGGGGTTGTTTAAAAGGCTGTTGTCGCAGCACCACCATCTGTCAATGTCTAGATCGAAGATGACGACCTTGAGGTTCTTCATGTGGTGGTAAAGGTATTTTTCGAGGAACAGGTAGGATCCTTGGATGGAGTTCCCAGAACTGGCAAGGTTGACTGCAAATATGGGCTCCGAGAAAAGAAGCGGGACAACCGCATTTTCCATGCGGGATGAGCCTAGCGAGATGACGGTAGCGGAATCCTTGTAGGCCCATAACAATTCCATCTTGTAGCGCCAACGGTCTGCAGATGGATAAACTCCAGAAGTGTTGTAGTACATTCCTGCACTGTCAAGGTCCAATTCAAAAGGTTCAATGCTGCTGGAACTAGACGGTATGTCCGTGCTGCTCGATTCAACATCGGCTTCGCCGCTCGAACTGCTGCTGGGTAAAACTTCGGCACTACTGCTGGATTGCGGGAGTTTTATCCTGGGCTTTATCCAAAAACAGGGGTGCCATAGTTCTTCGCCTTCTACAAGGTCTATCCTCTTTTGGCTGGACAGGTTGGTTAACGCGATGCGTCTGTGCGCTCCGTTGGCATTGACTAGCGTGGCGACGATGTTGTCGTTCGTTTTGCCGACAACCCATTCGCTGTGGTCGAATGTAAAGCCGGACGGGGCCTGAATGGATTGGATTAGTTTTCCGGAGCTGTCTGCGATAAGGATGTATTGGTGGGTGGAATAGCTCTTCCCTACAAAGGCACGCCCTGTTTTGCCTCCGAAATCCAAAAAGGCGGTGCGTAGTGTGCTGTCCTTGGAAAGGGAGACGTTGCAGGCTTGTTCCTGATTGTACCAGATGGCGTCCTTGTTGTTCTTCCTTGCGCGTAGAAGCCTTGCTCCTGATACCGCCAGGTTCCCATCGGGACTTACGCCGCCGTGATAGGCTCCGTCAAACAGTTTTTTGGGGGTCCCGAATTTTCCGTTGGAGAAAGTCACCTGCCAAGTGCTGTTGCCCAGGAATGTTGCGTCATTGCTGTTGACGCCGGGGTTGTTGACGTATATGATTGCGGTGTCGCCGTTGTCCAAGACGGTCCAACGTGGTATGGCGGCGCTTTTTACGTTTAGCTTTACGAGGTGGGAACCTGTGGAATCGAGGTCGCGGACGTAAAGATCGGATTGGCTCGTCAAGCCTTCGAACCCGGTGCAAAATGCAACTTTGTTCCCGTCCGGAGAAATCTCTGGGTGATAGACGGCAATGGTGTCTTTTATCTCGACGGCGGTTCCTTCATCCGTCGTATAATCGATGTAGGTGAGGTTCCCTGTGACATCGTTGCGGAACGCCACTTTCATTTCCATCGTTTTAGAGAAGTCCCACAAGTCGGCGGGCTTTGCCATAATGGTAATGGGGGAACTCGAGGTGCTCCCGCTATTGTCCATCCAAACGGGATTTTCGATAATGCCAAGAGCGAGACGGAAGCCGACGTAATCGGCACGTGATTCGGAAAGGACTGCGTAGACGTCACCTCGCGAGAAGAGGGATGGTTTTGTGGATCCGGTCTTGATTGAGAATTCCTTGACCACCCTTTCACCGAGTTCGTTGGGATTCTTGGCGCCAGCAAAGTTTATGATGGTCGTGTCTTTTAGCTTTCCCAAGTAGTCGTTAGACCATTCCATCAGGCTGGTCGAGAAAAAGTGCCCGTAGGAAGCGCTTGCCGCCTTGATCCATTCCGCTTCTGTCGGAAGTCGGAATCCCTTGCGGTCGGCGTAGAACAAGAAGCCGCCTAGATGGGTGCAGTGACCGTCTTCATCAAACAGGGCGCTCGTATAATCGTAGACGCTGTCGATTTTGGCGAGCTTGCTTTTTTTGTTTGCAAATAGGGCGGCGTCGTAGAATGTGATGTCGGTGAGAATTTTTCCGCTCGTGCATTCTAAGGATTTTGCCAATTTGGAAGGACTCATTACGGCCTTGAATTCTTCACAGGACACCATGGCGGAATCCATAAAGTAGTCGTAGCGAAGGATGGTCCGGAGTTCAGGGGTTTCCGTTATTTTGGCGTTCTTGTCGTTGGTGCCGATGGCGACAAGGGCTTCGGAACCTGCGACAAGAATCATCTTGTCGTAGGCTTCTGCTGAAGAAGAAATGCTGTCGCTAGATTCATCGGAACTCGATTCTAGCAAAACGGCGGAACTGGAAATTTCCCATTTTTCTTCCGGGTCGCTGCTGTTACTGCATGCGACAAGCACCCATAGTAAAATGACAAATGGAAGGATGGGCATTCGCAGATTGTCCTTGCTCGAATGTCAGTGGGAATTAATACTTCCCGTATTTATAGCCATAGCCGTCGGAATGGCTATGTTCGTACTTGTTGATGACGAAGCTTGCGTGGGCAGATGTGTTGCCCTTCAGCAACTGGGCCATACCGTCCTTGATGGCGTCGATGCTGTGACGGTTGTATTCGATGACCATCACAATCTGTGAGGTGACCCTGCAGGCGAGGGCCGCATCGGTGACGAGCATGATGGGCGGCGTGTCCACGATGATAAGGTCGTACTTTGCTTCAAGTTCTTCAATCATGGAAGCATAGTGCCTAGAACCAAGCAGCTCGGAGGGGTTGCTCGGAACTTCGCCGCAAGGCATGATATCGAGGTTCTCGACATCTGTCTTGGAAATGACCTGGTTCATTTCAGCCGTGTGCAATAGGACTTGAGACAAACCCTTGCCACGCTTAATGCCGAATTCCTTGTGCAGGCGGCCCTTACGGAGGTCCGCGTCAATGAGCAAGACCTTTTTCCCGAGTCCTGCAAATAGGGCGGCGAGGTTCACGGATATGAAACTCTTGCCAACGCCGGGGATCAAACCGCTTACGCCGATAACGGACTTGCAGCCCTCTTCCATGCTGAATTCCAAGGAACTGCGCAGGGCGCGGAGGGCTTCCACGGCAACATCGTCGGGTTCGACCACGGCGAGGGGACTCGTGCCTTTGGTCCCCTTGGGATTGCCTTTCGGCACCTTGGCATACACGCTGAATCCGGTTTCGCGTTCGATAAAGCTCGCGTCGCGGACACCGTTGCTCAGTTTAAGCTTGATGGAAACCAGGGCGGCCCCGAGCAGCATGCCAAGGAACAGGGCGATGCAGAGGATAATTTTCTTCTTGGGCTTGATCGGCTTCTTTACGACTTCAGCAAAGTCGATGATGCGTACCGTACCGACTTCACCGGCGGCGACAAGCTTGAGCTGTTGAATGTTGTTTAACAACGAGGTGTACATGACCTTGGTCATTTCCACTTCGTTACTCAGCTTCAGGACTTCCTGTTGTGTGGCCGGCAGGCGCTTGGATTCGCTGTTGTTGGTTGCCAATTCACGCTTGATGGCGCTTTCCTGCTCGTCATAGGTCTTGATAGTCGGATGTTCCGGCTGGAACAGACGGATGGCGTCTTGCTTTTTCTGTTGCAAGAGCAAAAGGTCTTGTTGCAGCTTGTTGCGGCGTTCCAGAACGAGCCTTGTTTCGGCATTGATGTCCACGGAACCCACGCGGTTGCGGTAGTGGTTGAATCGCATCATGGCGCTGTCCATTTGCGACTTGATATCGGGCAACTGTTTTTCGAGGAATTCCAGGGTTCTCTGGGCTTCGGCGTTGTTCTTTTCGATGTTCTGGCGCTGGTAGGTGCAAACGATTTCGTTCAGGATTTTAGCGGCGCGATCGGGGTAGATGTCCTGATAGCTGAATTCCAGGATGCCGGTCTTTTTTCCCTTTTCCTGAATGTCGAAAGCGTCCCTGAAGGTTTCGATAGCGACAAGCCTGTCCAGTTTCGTCAGCTGGAAGCGCTGCCCTTTTTCGACATTCATTTGATAGACGTGGAAGGTGAGGGTGTCGCCGGCATAGGGCGTCTTGTACGTTTCGCCGGCATGACAGTTGGACAATACGAGTTGCTGGTTGTGGTCGTACAGATCGAAGGTGAGGCTGTCCCTGACGATGGCCAACCACGGACGGCCCTGTTCTTCTTCGGGCAGATTATCCCAAGGGACTTCGAACAGGCTCAATTCCATGCGGCCTTCACGATGGAGAAGCCTTTGCAGTTTACGGATGGGCTCTGCGATATATTGCAGGTGCATCTTGTCTACGGCGTCACCGACCACTTGCCGGCTCTTGATGAGTTCGATTTCCGTTTCGGCGGGGCTGGAACTGGCGAACAGGCTTCCGAGCCCGCCCATCATGGCACTGGCCATTCCCTTGTTGTTCTTGGATTCAATTTGCAGCAGGGCGTCTACCTGGTAAATAGGGCGGATCCACATGGCAATAAGAACCCCGACGACTCCCGACAGGATGACGCAGGGCAGCATAATATGCCAGTTCTTGACAAGGTCTTTTAATAAATCAAAAAGGTTAAGGTCTTCTTTTTTTGCAGATGCCATAATATACCTTTAGCTTATAAGTGCTAATTTAACAATTTCCTATACCCAGAACTTATCGGTTTCCTTGACTATAGGTATTTCTGGGAGGGATTTGTCGAGGGTCATCTCGTAAATTTTCGATGCAAAAAGAGTGTCGTGCAGGCCTAAACCGTAATTATAGTCGATAATCCTTTGATTTTCGGATTTGCGGCCGGGATCCCTGCCGGCGAGGACTTCGCCGATTTCGTTGTAATCGTGGTACTGCGGGAAGAACTTGAAGTTCCTCACATGTCCGGTATCGTCTCCAAAAACGCGGTCGAAGGTGGTGTCGCAGTTCTGGAACCCGCGCATGTGTACCGGAATGATGGTGATGCCGGGAGGGAACAGGCTTTCGTCTTCTACGATAAGGCCGTTCGCGCTGGTGATGCAGCTGATGAGAACATCGACGGACTGGGCGATTTCCTTGACATCGTCAACGATTTCAAAAGAGACGTTCTTGTAGTCCTTGAAACGCTGGATGAACAGTTCCGCCTGGTCTTTGTAACGTAACAGCTTGACGTCAAAATGTTTTTCGGGTTCGGCTTCCAGGATGCACAGCAGGCTTGCGCGGGCCGTAT
>Ga0326511_10001697_pt1 | contig 18147 bp, 9 predicted proteins | sample 0_2496_0518_D_FD_203701 | JGI IMG/M metagenome (GOLD analysis project Ga0326511, IMG submission 203701) | Bovine rumen microbial communities from UC Davis, California, United States - 0_2496_0518 | ecosystem: Host-associated > Mammals > Digestive system > Stomach > Rumen | place: USA: California... | reverse complement strand
CTCCTCACTAAACACGACGACAAGGAGGGTAACATGAGCGAGTATTTGAGGCGTAGAGATCAGGGGCCAGTGATGATCCCGATGGGCGGTGAGGTGCCGGGGATGAACGAACAGGCGCCGGCGGAGAACGGGAGCGGATCCAGAGTGATGCAGACGCCGGGCCTAAAGGTGGACGGAGCCGGGCGGGACGTCAGGCGGGAGAACAGGACCTGGGAGGAGCGGATCGCGGAGGCGCTGGCGACGCTGCAGACCTACAAGGCCGGGAAAGCCAGCCTGGAGCAGCGGGTGATCGAGGCGGAGCGGTACTACCGGATGCACAACTGGGCCGGGAAGAAACGGGAGCGGAAGCAGTACGGGGTCAAAACGAATTCGGGCTGGCTGTTTAATAGCTGCATTGTCAAGCACAGCGACGCGATGGACAACTACCCGGAGCCCAACGTGCTGCCCAGGGAGCAGAGCGACGAGGAGACGGCCAGGACGCTTTCCGAGGTGCTGCCGTGCGTGCTGGAGCTCAATGACTATGAGGAGATCTACGACAGGATTTGGTGGGATAAGCTGATCAAAGGGACCGGAGTGGTGTGCGTCAGCTGGGACCCGGACAAGAGCAACGGCATCGGGGACGTATCTGTTTCCCGCGTGGACATCCTTAACTGCTACTGGGACCCGGCGGTGGACGATATTCAGCAGAGCCGGAACTTTTTCTGCGTGGCGCTGGAGGACAACAGGCAGCTGGAGGAGGAGTACGGGGACCTGGTCAAGGATAAACTGGGCAGCGCCAACTTTGTGCCGGGCATGTACGCCTATGAGACGACGCACAACACGGCGGACAAGAGCGCGGTGATCGACTGGTATTACAAGCGCGACGGAGTGCTGCACCTGTGCAAGTTTGTCGAAAATATCGTGTTGTATGCGTCCGAGGACGACGAGCGGTACGCGGAGCGTGGGTACTATGACCACGGCATGTACCCGTTTGTATTTGACCCGCTGTACCCGATGGAGGGGAGCCCGGCGGGGCAGAGCCATGTGGACCTGTGCCGGGACGCGCAGGACTACATCGACCGGCTGGACAGCGCGATCCTGGACAGCGCGCTGATCAACAGCAGGGCGAAACATTTTATCAACAACGCGGGGGGCGTCAACGAACAGGAAGCGCTGGACCCGGAAAAGCCCTTAGTGCATGTCAATGGCAGCGGTGCGCTGACGGACAGCATTATGCCGTTCCCAAAGAGCGAGTTAAACCCGACGTACATGGGCGTGCTGAACAACAAGATCAGCGAGCTGCGCGAGGTGAGCGGCAGCACAGCGGCGGCCCAGGGCGGGAGCCCTGCCGGCGTGACGGCATACAGCGCCATTGCCGCTCTGCAGGAGGCGAGCAGCAAGCCCAGCCGGGACATCATCCGGGCCGGGTACAGGCGTTTTAAAGACGTCTGCTACATGATGATCGAGCTGTTCCGGCAGTTCTACGACGTCCCGCGCACGATCCGCATCACGGGCGGGCAGGGGCCGGCGCAGTATATCCCCTTTGACAACAGTATGCTGGGCCCGCAGCCGCAGCCGGGCGTGATGGGCGTGAACTTTTCCGAAAGGCTGCCGGTGTTTGATATCAAGATCAAGGCGGCGAAGCAGACGGCCTACTCCAGGATGGCCCAGAACGAGCTGGCAAAGGAACTGTACGGCATGGGCATGTTCGCCCCGCAGAACGCGGACAGCGCGCTGATGGTGCTGGATATGATGTCTTTCGAGGGGATCGACAAGGTCCGCGAGCGTATCCGGCAGAATGGCGGGATGTTCCAGATGATGCAGCAGCTCATGATGCAGGTGCAGCAGCTGCAGGCGGCGCTGGGCCTTGCGCAGCAAGGCCAAGAATTAGGAGTGAGGAGTGAGGAGGGAGGAGTTAAAAATAGTCCTGATGAGGAACCGAAGACGGACTCCCTGGGAAATGAACAGCAACGGGGAAAGCGGATCAGCGCGCCGAGGGAGAGGGCGCTGGCGGCGAACAGCGTAGATTGAGGAGTTAGGAGTGAGGAGTAAATGATCAAAGTTTATGTGGTGCAAGATGGTGGACAGTATCAGGTGACGGTGATCGGGCACGCGGCGGATGAGAAGGTGTGCGCGGGGGTGAGCTCGCTTTATGTGGCGCTGCTGGAGACGGCGAACAAGGAGGGGGCGCTGGCAGGGCACACAGAGGGAGCGGACGCCAAGCGCGCCTATATCTGGCGGACCAAGCCCATGCGGCGTCATATGGACATGTTCCGCACGGGGCTGGAGGCCATGCGGAGGGAGTACCCGGAGTATGTGCAGTTAAGTACGTGATGAGTTAGGAGTGAGGGGGAGATAGTGAGGAGTTAGGAGTGAGGAGTTAGGAGTGAGAGATGCTCATGACTATTAACTCCTCACTAAGTGAGCGGAGCGAACGGTCACTCCTCACTCCTCACTTACATCACTCCTCACTCCTCCCTATTTTGCGGGGGGAGAAATTCTACTGGGCTTTTTGCTATGATGGGATCAGCCAATGATGGCGGACGGCAAGCCGGAGAGACGGCGGAAAGGTAGAGCATATGAGCGGATTATTTTTCGGAAAGTTCCTGACGATGTTTGGTGAGGGCGGCGGGGCCGGCGCTGGCGGCGATGGCGGGGCTGCCGGGACCGGCGCGAATGAGGGAACCGGCGCTGCAGCTCAGGCGCAGACAACGGGGACAAAGCCACAAGCGACGGGAAGAGCTGACGATCTGAGTAAGGTGGTATACGGCAAACAGCAAACGGCGGCGCAGGACGCGCCGGCGGACAACGATGCCGGCCAGGAGAACGGGGCGACTGAGACCAAACCGGAACACAAAGCCACTTTCGACGAGCTGATGCAGGACCCGGAGTACAAGGCGGAGTTCCAAAAACGGTTCGACAAACAGTTTAATAAACGGTTTGCCGAAAACAAGGCTCAAAGCGAGCAGATGGCGAAGCTGGCGCCGGCGCTCAATCTGCTGGCCGGGAAATACGGCACGGCGGCGGGCGACGTGGACGCGCTGCTGGAGGCGATCAACCAGGACAACGACCTGATCGAGCGCCAGGCCTACGACAAGGGCATGGAGCCGGACGCCTACCGGGAGTACAACCGGGTGATGGCCGAGAACCAGGCCCTCAAGCAGGCGGAGGCGGAGAGGCAGCGGCAGACGCAGGTCAACGAGCAGTATCAGCGATGGACGCAGCAGGCCGAGCAGGCGAAGGCGATCTATCCGGGACTGGATCTGCGAGTGGAGGTGCAGAACCCGCAGTTTGCACAGCTGCTGGGGGCGGGCATCGACGTGGCGACCGCGTATCAGGTGGTGCACATGGGCGAGCTGTCGTCCCAGCTGGTGCAGAAGACGGCGCAGGAAGTGAAGACCAGCACCGTCAATGCCATGCAGGCGAACAAGGGCAGGCCCCGAGAAAACGGAACAAGCGCCCCGAAGGCCGCGACCGTCAAGAGCGACGCCAGCAAACTGGGGCCCAAGGATTTTGATGAAATCATGAGAAGAGCGGCGAGAGGAGAAAGAATATCATTCTGATCTCCCTTGCCAGAAGGGAGAAAAACATGGAAGCTATTTTCAAGAAATTTTTGACTTTGTTTGGCACCGTCAATGGAAACATCGGCGCGGACGGCCCGCTGAACGTGACCACCGATACCGGCATGACGCCGGAAATGAAGACATTTTATAAGACCGAGTTGCTGCAGTTCGCGGAGCCTGAGCTGCTGTTTGAGCGTTTTGGCAAAAAGGTCCCCATTCCGCAGCACAACGGCAACAGCGTGGAGATCCGCTACATGGATCCGCTGCCCGTGACCACCACGGACCTGACCGAAGGCGTCACGCCCGCCGGAAACCTGGTGACGTTCCACGCGATCACCGAAAGCCTGCACCAGATCGGCTACTGGGTCGGCTACTCTGATAAGCTCCAGTGGGAGACGGTGGACCCGGTGATCGCCGAGATCACCAAGGCGGAGGGCCGGCAGGCGGGCAAGAGCATCGACACCCTGGTGCGCGATGTGGTTTCCGCCGGCAGCAACGTGCTGTACGCGCCCAACTACGCCGCCGGCGCCTATACCGAGAACACGGCCCGCGGCACCATGGACGGAACCGCGATGCTGACCATCGACCTGCTGTTCCAAGCGGCGGCCATCCTGCAGGGCCAGGACGCCCCGCCCATCGACGGAGAATATGTGGCCATCGTCCATCCCTATGTGGCCTGCGACCTTAAGAAGTCTACGGCCTGGCAGGACCTGCAGCGGTACGTCCATCCTGAGAAGATCTACAAGGGAGAGATCGGTTCCGTCGGCAACATCCGCGTGGTTGAGAACACCCGGGCGAAAATCATCGCGGGCGCGGGCGCGACCATCAGCGGCAGCGACAAGTATTCCGTTTACTGCACGATGGTGCTGGGCGCGGACGCCTACGCCGTCAGCGAGCTGGAGGGAGCCGGCCTGGAGCACATTGTCAAGCCCCTGGGGGCTGGCGACGACCCGCTGAACCAGCGCGGGACCATTGGCTGGAAAGCGATGCGCCTGGCCAAGAGGTTGATCGAGCAGTACATGGTCCGCATTGAAACAACTTCCGCCACCATGCCCAAGGCGGCAGCGAACTAAGGAAAAGGTAGGAGGTAGAAGGTAGGAGGTAGGAGGTATATAGTCATCTGACCATATAAACCTCCTACCTGAGCGAGCGAAAGCGAGCGCTACTTCCTACCTCCTACCTGCATAAACGACCGAAGGGAGTGCAAGAGCGTATGACGAAAGAAGAATTGCAGGCGATGTATGACGAGCTCAAGGTGAAGAATGAGGAGATGGCCAGGCAGCTGGAGGAGAAGGGCGAGATTAAGAAGGCCGTGGAGCCGCTGCAGCTGCCGGACGCCAACATCACCCCGATGATCCCATATGTGGAGAAGGAGACGGTGATGATCAAGCTGTTCCGGGACGACTACAGATACAAACGTCCGCTGTACGTCTCCATCAACGGCAGGAACTGGCTGATCCCGCGCGGGGTGGAGGTGGAGCTGCCCAAGTACGTGGCGGACTTCATCGACAATTTGGCGAAGGAAGAGGCCGAGATCCAGGAGCGGATCATCCGGGAAGAGCAGGAGTACAGGGATCTGACGGCAAAGCAGGTCTGAACGGGGTATAGGCATTAGGCAATAGGCAGTAGGCAATAGGACTAATGCCTAATGACTAATGCCTAATGCCTGGAGCGAGCGACGGAGGAGCGAGCGTATGACGAAGGACGAGGTGCTGGCGCGGGTACGGGAGACGCAGCCGGGGGAGTACAGCGACGAGCGGATCCTGCTGATGATCGACCAGGTGGATCAGAAGATCTACCGGGAGCTGCTGGATGGGTACATCGTGCCGGAGAGCGGCGGGGAGCTGATCGCGCCGCCGCCGTATGACGAGCTGTACCAGTGGTGGGCGCTGGCAAATATCAGCCTGATGCAGCAGGACACCGCCGGATACAACAACCATATGGCCATGTTCAACGCCCTGTGGGACGAGTACGGGAGAATGGTATCCCGCACGTATCGAAGGGAAAAAAGTTCGCGGTATTTGATTTGACGAAAATGCGTGAAACGGGACAAGTGAGGAGTTAGGAGTGAGGAGTTAGGAGTTGAAAATGGTCAATGACTATTCACTCCTCACTAAGTGAGCGGAGCGAACGGTCACTCCTCACTGAAAAAACGAACGACGAGCGGAGCGAGGAGAGAGCGTATGTTGCCACAGTTACAGCAGCCAAAGGAGCAGAGGGATACGCAGAATAAGTTCCGGGGGCTGGTCAACCGGCTGAACGCGGGGGACGAGGAATTCCGGTCCATGCGGAACATGAGCAGCGACGAGCGGCCCATGATGGCGCCCAGGCGGCAGAGGAGGTATATCCGCACCATCGGCGGCAGGACACTGCTGGGCGGGGACGCGCTATCCTGGGTGCAGGACGGTACGCTGTATTACGGCGGCAGGGCTGTGGCGCAGGACGTGAGCGAGGACCCCCAGCTGATCCGCATGGGGGCTTACCTGATCGCCTGGCCGGACCGGATCATCTACAATACCCATACCGGGGAGCTGAGCCGGATGGACTATACCTGGATGGGGGAGGGCGTACACGTCCGCCCCTGTATGCTGAGCGGGCAGGACCTGGAATATACAGCCAGCGACACGGAGCCCACGACGGCGCGGGACGGGATGTACTGGCTGAACACGGATAACGGCGGGATGTACCAGTATTTGAACGGAGCCTGGACGGGGCTGGACACTGTGTACGCCCGGGTGGAGGGATACCAGATCGGGCAGGGGATCCACGACTATGACGTGGTCAGCATCTCCGGGATGGACAACGAGTATTACAACCTGGACGCGGCGACGGTGTATGCAAGGGGAGATGACTACATCGTGATTGCGACCGGGGTGATCATGGACTATGAGAACAGCGGCATGGTGACGGTGGAGCGCAAGAGCCCGGAGCTGGACTTTATCTGCGAGAGCGGGAACAGGCTGTGGGGCTGCAGCAACAAGACCCACGAAATCCGCTGTACGAAGCTGGGGGACCCGACCAACTGGAACAGCTATTTGGGCATCAGCCTGGACAGCTACGCCGCGACCGTGGGCAGCGAGGGAGATTTTACGGGCATCTGCACATATATGGGGTATGTGCATTTTTTTAAAGAGAACCGGGTGCACAGACTGTACGGGACCCAGCCGAGCAATTTCCAACTGGTGGAGCTCCAGATGCGGGGCGTCAAGGCCGGATGCGAGAAGAGCCTGTGCGTGGTCAATGAGCTATTGTACTACGTCAGCCGGGATGGGGTGGTGCGGTACGACGGCAGCGGGCCGGCGAACGTGAGCGAGGCCCTGGGAGAAACAGAGCTGGAGCAGGTGGTCTGCGGGGCGCACGGGGACAAGCTGTACCTGAACGCGGTGACGGCGGACGGACCCAGGATGTACGTGTGGGATTCCGCCGTGCGCTACTGGCACATGGAGGACGAGACCAGGGCGGTGGCCTTTGCCAGCACGGAGGAAGGGGACTTTTTCCTGGACGACCAGGGGGGCCTGTGGACCATCGACGGGAAGCACAGTGACCTGGAGACGGCGGCGGCCCACGACGAGGGAGAAATTACCTGGGAGGCCGTGAGCGGGGACATCCTGACCGAGACGACGATGGTCAAAAAGCTCAAGCGCATCGAGATCCGGGTGGAGATGGAGCGCGGGGCCGGGATCCAGCTGGAGATCATGTACAACAGCGACGGCAAGTGGCTGCGGGCCATGAGCTATGAAACCCAGGTCAAAAAGACGGTGACGCTGCCGCTGATCGCAAGAGCTTGCGACCATTTCGCCCTGCGCTACAGCGGGCACGGGGCGGTGGTGGTGTACATGCTGACCAAGATCTATGAGCTGCGGGAGGGAAGACAATGCTTGAGTTACCGGGCCTGATCGGCGGGGAGAATACCAGGGAAGATCTGGAGGCCCTGCGCCGGTATCTGGGGAGACTGATCCCGGAGCTGGAGCAGCAGCTGATCAACGCCCAGCAGGACAACTACCAGGAGGAACTGAACAAGCGGATCAACCAGGTGACAGGAGTTACCAACGGGACCACGGCGGGAGCGCTGGCGGAACACGTTAGGGACTTTAACAACCCGCACCGGGTGACGCTCTCACAGCTTGGGTTTTCCATGAGCAAGCTGATCAGCATGATACGGACGGATCACGGGGCCATGATCCGCATCGGGGAAAAGAAAGGACTGCAGATCAACTTCCAGACCGTGGAAGTGACCATTGAGGAATGGATGCAAGACGGCGGCACGGCCCATACAGAGCAGCCTATCAATCTGGGGCAATGGGAAATGGAAATGCCTGAGCTGATGGCGGTGCAGATCACCGTGATGAGCAACAGTGATCAGGACGTCTGGGCCGGGGCAGTCAAGGGCGCGACGGGGAAGAGCATCGGCAGCGTTATGCTGTTTACCGACTGCAGCAACAGGGAATATACGGAGACCAGCGAGATCGGTGATGAGGAAACAGAGACGGTGATCGTGAACAGCGGAGTTATCACTGATCAGGTAAGGACTGTACAGTTGTCAGTGATCGGATGGGGGGTATTTGGATATGGCGGGCAGTAACTGGGGAGAAGATTGGAAGCACAGCCACAGAAAAACGGTATCGACCGTGCGGGGCGAGGGCCCTATGAAACTTGGGACAATACCATCAAACGCAAGAATCATTGATGGTGAACCAGGGGTCATGCCGACGATGAGCATCCAGGAGGTGCAGAACGCGGTCAACAACGGCGGGAACGCGGCACAGACGAACGTGAGCGGGATGCCAGCTGCGGCGACGGCAACGCCGTCGGAAGCGGCGCAGAACGCCGCACTGAATGTCAGCGGCGTGGGGAACGCAGGGCGCGGGCTGTTCTATGGGGCGCTGGGACCAAGCGGCCAGATTGCTGACCCGACGGCCTTCCTGGCGGCGGCGCCGGGGGCCTATCAGAGCCCCTATGCGGCGGCAATGCAGCAGACCATGAACGGGCTGCTCAACCCGACGCCATTTCGGTACGACGTGAACGCGGACGGGCTGTACCAGCAGATCAAGGACAATTATGTGAAGCAGGGCCGGCAGGCCATGATGGACACCCAGGGCCAGAGCGCGGCCCTGACCGGCGGATATGGGAACAGCTACGGGGCGATGGCCGGGCAGCAGGCGTATCAGGAATCCCTGGGCAACCTGGCCGGGATGATCCCGGAGCTGCAGCAGATCGCCTGGCAGCAGTACCAGCAGGGACAGGATGACCAGCGCAACAACCTGGAGGCCATGAGCAAGCTGGACGCCCAGGAGTACGCGCGCTGGGCGGACGAGCAGGAGAAGTATCAGGAGCTGCTCAAGACCTTGCCGGCACAGTCTCAGGGAATGGGCGGCATTGTGGTACAGGGAGGCGGCGGCGTAGACGCGACAGCGCTGGCAAATGCGATGGCGAGGAACGGAATGAGCGGGAACAGTAAGGTGATTGATCCGGCCACATGGGCGGCTACTGTGGAGGCGATTGGGAACGGGACGCTATCGGCAATGGGCGTGCTGAACACGATAGAAAACGGCGGATCGTATAAGAATATGGATACTTACACAATGAGAGAGGCAGCCATGTATGCGATGAACCCGAAGGGATATGGTGCAACATATTCGCAGACGGCAAGAAACTTCTCCAGCGCACATAAGGCAAACCACAGCACAAAGAGCGCAAGCGGGACGGGGAGCACGGGAAATGTCGCAGTAGATAAAAACATAAAAAGCTATGGACTGAATCACTGAACAAGGAGGACGGCACAATGGCGAACAAATTTACATTTGGAGCGGCTGAATTCGGGGGCGGGAGCAAATTCGGGAATCAGCAAAAAGAAACATCAGCTGCCAAAACGGGGACCGGCGCAAGCCGTTCCCCTTCTGTTGTATTTGACGATCTGAATAAAGAAGAGCAGGGTGTATATAAACCGCTGTACAAAGAATACCTGAAAGACCATCCTGATGATCAGGTCGGGGCGATGATGTACGCGGAAGACGGCCTGTTTACCTGGCAGAATAACCAAAAGTATTTTGACGCGAAGGGGAACCTCACGGCCGGGGCACTGAACATCAACGCGCAGGGAAGACAGCCGTCCATTGCCTATGATGATATTGAGAATGCCGATGATAAAAAGGCGTATAAGCTGGGATATAAGGGATGGCTGCGCGCACATCCTGATGATTATATCGGTGCGAGCATTGCCGGCGAGGACGAGATGCGACGGGACAGACTGACGCCGGACCAGCAGCTTGCGACCAGTATGCTGGATGACCTGGCGAAAGGAGGAGAGGCGCCACTTTATCTGAAAGACCAGAATGTGGTCGGAGATCTGCTGCAGCTCAACGGAGCGAACCGGAAGCAGATCAGCCAAGCGCTGCCGGGGTATGACTTCGGGAACACTCAGCCCGCCAACCAGGGCCCGGCGGATGCAGCTTTTGCGGCGGCGATGCAGGAGAGGCTGGAGCGGGAGCAGCGGGACAGGGACGACGCGGCGACCGGGGCCGGGGCGAGAGTGCAGCAGATCGTGGCGGAGAAGGAGCTGGAACGCTCGCTGGCGGACGGGAGCATCCGGGACGAGAACCTGAGAGCGCAGGTGGAAAGCGACCTGGCCTTGCTCCGGCAGAATAACCAGGAGGGAAGAATCTATAACCAGGACGGCATGGCCGGGCTGTGGTCTACCATTGAGGCGATCAGGAACCAACCGGCGGACGTCAACGGTAACGTAGACGTAAGCAACCGAAAGAGGATCCCGGGCCAGACCATGCGGGCCGCCGGGTATGACTTTGACGACGGCAGCTACGCGACCCTCTATTCTTCCACCATCAACGGCAACGGCAAGACCGTGCTGGCGACGCCGATCGACGCAGACGGTAAGGTTTACAGCCAGGAGGACCTGGAGAACTATGTACATCTGCTTCTGGACAGCACCGGCTCCGTGGAGGACCTGATCAATCGGGACAAGATTGAAAACGGCGGACGGGGCCTGATCATCTCCGGCGTGAACGGGGAGAGAAAGAACAATATCGACGCGCTGAACCGGCTGGGCGAAAGGCTGCATGAGGAAGATGCGGCGAAAGGGCCGGGGTTTACCTTCTCTGCGGAAGGCCCGAAGGTGGGATCCGAGGCGGAGCGGTTCATCAAGACCCTGGAGCAGGCCGGTGGTGTGGAGGCGCTGGCGGACGAGACCACAAAGCGTGAGATCGGTAACGTGTACGCTGCACTGACCGATCCGAACAGCCTGCGGAATTATTCGGACCAGGATATATCCTACTATACGAAGCTGCTGGAAAGTGAAATCGCGGACAACGCGCACTATGATGAACTGCAGAAAGCGTATGAGGCAGGAGAAACGGACCTGACGCCGGAGCAGGCGATGCAGCAGGAACGGGCGGAATGGGATCAGCAGAGGAGCGATGAAGAGAGAAAGCAATTTATCTTCAACATGCTAACTGCGGCGAAAACCATGACGGACACGGGAAAATATCTGGTTGATATGCCGGAGCGGTGGAAAGACGTCAAAGCGATTTCCCAGAATATCTGGGCTGGTTTCAGCAATGCCACAGTGAACGCATGGAACTTTATCGGGAAAATCGTCAGCGGCGAGCACCTGTACAACCTGTCAGGGCAGCAGGAATGGCTCCGCCCTGCTTTTGATGTTGAAAAACTGGGCGCGTATCAGACGATCCGGGGCAGGGCAGACTATGAGATACAAGCTGCGGAAGATATGACGGCTGATATGCGGGAGCGCGCCGGGAAAAACCTGGTGCCGATCCTGAAGGACTTTGGCATTGAGGAGAACGCCGCAAAGCAGGCGGCGGACATCGGCGTCGTGGGGTTGACGGGCGCCGGGCGTAACTTTGGCGAGATGGGCTGGGACACGATTGTCGGCGTTCTGACGGGAGGAGCGAGCGCACTGGCAGGAATGCGAGACCTGACGGGCGTGGCCAGCACAAACATAGCGGCGGCGGCTGGAGGCAGCAGCCTGGCAAGCAAGGTTATCAATGGGCTGAAGAATGTATTCGGACGGGCGTCCACGGTCCCGCTGTTCATGAATACATATACCAGCGATGTGGAAGAACTGGCGGCGGAAAAGGGAGGAGCGCAGAACCTGACGCCGTATGATTATGGTTTTGCCCTGGCAGATACGGTATTTAATACCATTGTGGAAATTGGCGGCGGAGACGTTCCCAGCGGCGCGCAGAGATGGTACACGGAAGCGGTCAGCGCGATCAGCGGCGCGTGGGATGAATCACTGGAAGAAATCGGACAGGGGACTGGAAAGAAAGCGATCCGCAATATCTTTGACGCGGCGACCGGAGAAACACCGACATATCACAAGCCGATCAGTCTGCATGATCAGGAGGCGCTGATCAACCTTGCGGAAATCGGAGAGACGGCCCTGCAGACTGCGGTGCAGACAATGGGCATGGCTCCGATGTTCAAGCTGCAGAATGGTTTGGTCAATATTGCGTCAAAAGTAATCAACGGACAGCAAATGGACGCCAGAGAGCAGCAGATGGCCGACAGCATGGTCGCCGCTGCGAACGCACTGGACAAAATGCAGGACCAGGAAGAACAGCACGACGCTTTTGAGGCGGCGGCTGCCGGCGGGGATCAGACGGTGCATAACGAAGTGGATCCGAGGGCGCAGGCTGAAAGCCAGGTAGGAGGTAACAGGGAGGAGGTAGGAGGTAATACCTCTGAACAGGAAGCGCCGATCAGGAACGAGGCGGCGGCGGATAGCAACCGGCTGGACCAGCAGGAGACGGACGTGAGGGCGGCGGAACTGCGGATGCGGGAAGCGCAGGCGGCGGAGACGCAGGCCATCATTGCGTCCGGCAATCAGAATGTACAGGCGGAGGAAAGGGCGAGGCTGGAACAGGAAGCGCGGGAAGCCATCGCCCGGCGTCAGGCTGCGGAAGCAGAGTACCGACGGGCGCAGGCGGCGGCGTCTGCTGCTGTGAATAATCAGAATGAACAGGTGACCACCAGGCAGCAGCAGGAGAAGCAGGCGTCGGACGCGCTGCTGGAGGAAGCGGCGAAGAAGGAGCTGCGCCTGAGAAGGGCGCAGGAAGCGCTGGAGCGGGCGGAAGCAGCGGCGAATCAGCAGGGGCAGCAGGCGAAGGACCGGAAGGAAGCGGAGAAGCGGGCCGGCATCGCCCGGCGTCAGCTGCGGCGTGCGCAGGAAGCATACAACGAAGCGATGAAGGCGGTGGAGGACCAGGACAGGCAGGCGGACGAAAGGAAAGCCGCCGAGGAGACCGCCCGGAACGACATCAGACAGAGGAACGACCTGTTGCAGAGTGAACTGGACCAGACGAACCGGAACGCCCGGGATGTGATCTTTGATCAGGACCGGCAGGTTACGGAACGGGCCCAGCTGGAGCAGGACGCCAGGACGGCGGAAATGCGCCTGCGGGAAGCCCAGGCCGCAGAGACCCAGGCCATCATTGCGTCCGGCGATCAGAGCGTGCAGGCGGAAGAGCGGGCCAGGCGGGAGCAGGAGGCGCGGGACGCCATCGCCCGCCGGCAGGCTGCGGAAGAAGAATACAGGAGAGCGCAGGAAGCTGCCTCCGCGGCGGTCCAGGATCAGAAGGACCAGGCGGCAGAGCGGCAGGTGCGGGAACAGAAAGCCTCTGATCAGGTAGGAGGTAGCAGGGAGGAGGTAGGAGGTAAGACCTCTACCCAGACAGAAAGACCGAAAAAGGAATCTCCCAAAGGTGAGCGGCCCGTCATAGGCGCCGGGGATCAGGTGATGGCAGGCACGCAGAAAGAAGAAACTGCGCAGAAGGCGGAACCGAGGAAGAAGTTTGTAAAGCCGGAGCAACCCGTCAAGGGCGCCGGGGATCAAGTGATGGCAGAGACAACCGCCGAGGATAACATGGCGGTTGAAGCACAGGCCGCCCCACAGGCGCAGGAGCAACCTGCCGGCACAGAGACGGAACAGCAGACCGAGCAGCCGGCCGGGGAAGTGCCGGCCCAGCAGACGGCGCAGGGGACCGATCAGCAGACCGCGCAGGGGACCGATCAGCAGACCGCGCAGGAGACAGATCAGCAACCCGCGCAGGAGACCGCCCAGGAAACCGCCCAGCAGCCTGCCCAGGAGACTGAGCAGGAGCAGGAGCGGCGGCGGACGGCGGACGACATCAACCGCAGATTCGGGTTTAACCAGAGGAAAGCGGACGGAGACAAAACCAAATATCAGCCTGGACTGACGGTGAACACCTGGGACGGGGACGTGGACGAGCAGACCAGGACGGAGCTGCAGGTGATCCATGAGTACGCCAGGGAGCATGGCTTTGCCGTGGTGATGGACAGCACGATCCGCCCGGACGGCGTCAAGGGCGTGGTGAACGGGTTCTATTCCAGGTCCGAGGACGGCGGGCTGGTGATCCATCTGGCGCAGGACGGAAAGGCGCCGCTTCGGACCACACTGGGGCATGAACTGTACCACCTGATCAGCAACCTGAACAAGAACGGGGCGCAGCGGATCGAAAAACTGTACCGGGATTTTGCCGGGCGGCAGGGCGTGGACATCGAGGCCCTGGTCACCAAGAAGCTGGAAGCGTACAGGAACATGGGCGTCATTGCGAAGGACGACAACAGCGCGAGGGCCCGGGCCATGGCGCTGGAAGAGGTCATCGCGGACGGCATGTACGACGTGATCGGCGACGAGCGGACGATGCGCGTGCTGGCCATGGAGGACCGGGGCACGGCGGAGAGGATCCGCGACTGGGCGGAGCGCGTGCTTCGGGACATCCGCAGGATGATCGACAAGTACGGGGCGAACAAGGCCGAGGCGCGGGTGCTGCAGGACCAGGCGGACGCGATGGAGAACATGCGGGCAGCCATCGAGCGGGCGCTCGCCGAGACGAAGGAACTGCAGGACGCAAAAAAAGCCGCCAAGAGCCTTGGCAGCAACAGTGAGATGATGAACGACTGGCACCGGGCGATGGACGCGGCGACGACCAGGGAGGAGATGAACGCGGCGACGCAGGCGCTGGCCGTGGAGGTGCTGGCCAAGGGCGGCATCGACCAGAACATGGACAACGTGCGCACGCTGCTGACGGCGTCCCTGGAGTATGCCAGCGGGGGCGGCGTGATCAGCCAGGTGCTGAACGAGTACGGGATGAACACCTGGATCCCCTCCGAGGAGGCGAACCGGGCTTTTGTCAGCATGGGCCGGTACATGAAGCAGATGCTGGAAAGCCAGGACGAGGCTGGGTATGCGCAGCTGATGGGGTGGGAACCGGAAGAACAAATAAAATATAGCGTCCAGACGGATGCTGACGGAAATAAATATGTGGAGGTAGATGTCGATCAAAAACAGTTTGATGGATTAAGCGTAAAAGAAATTGTGAAAAAAGCACGTGAGATCCTAAGAAGCAAGTATAAAAGCGGAACGATTATTGATCCGAGCCATATTAATGCAACAATGTATGGGAGATCAATTAAAGAATATGTTCATAGGGGAAAAGATGTCAATGATAATGTCTATACGGCCAAGCTGCAGGCATCGACAGAATTGGAAAATCTATTGAATGTCAGTACATTTGAAAAAACGGCACCAGGTAACAGTCAGCATCCAGAATATCCGAATGGGTGGGAATACTATACTACCGTTTTCAAATTTGGCAACTTATGGCTGGAAGGACGAGTTAATATCGGAATAACTAAACAAAATGAAAGGGTATTCTATGATATTACAAAATTGGAGGATGTATCAGATAAAAAAAGAAGGATCAATTTAACCCGTAACTCCAGGCCGGACTTATTGACAATGCCGGACACCGGATCGGCTGATCCCTCTAAAGATATTAAAACACAAGATGAAGATATTGTCAAGATTGACAAACAGCTTTCCATAACCAGAGCGGAAGAGGATACGGATCAGGAATACCAGAAGGCCGTGGACAGCGGGAACGTCGAAGAGCAGCAGCGGCTGGTGGACCAGGCGGCGGCGAAGGCTGGATATATTCCAGTCGCACGTTATCATCAGACGGGAGAAAAATTCACAAAGTTTAATACCGATAACCCAGTAGCTGGGGCGAACGACAGCGAAACGCCAAATGGTATATTCTTCAAAGAGAATGATCATGACATCGGTGTTGGGGCTGATTATGTTGCCACAGGGCATGGTGGCGACATACAAATGAAAGTTTATTTAAAGGCAAATAAGATGCTGCGTTTTGGGAACAGGGAACAAGCGACAGCATGGTATATGAAAAACGTCGATGGTTATAAGGAGGTGAAAAACGAATGGGATAAAATTATGAATGAAAAGTATAATCCACAGTTTAAAGCAATTGAAGATGAGATGTTTAAAGCGGATACTTCTGACGAACGTTATCAGGAGCTTGACGAACAAGAAGAAAAACTCATCAAAGAATTAAGCGAAGAAGAAAATAAATATCGTAAAAAGATGAGGGATCTGCTAAATAAACATTTCATTGAAAATGACAGCGGTTATGATGGAATTGAGCTTGTATATGACGGGAGCAGATACATTGATGGGAAACGGGAAAGTGTGCATACTTTCATTGTGTTTAATCCAACGCAGGTAAAATCTGCCGATCCTGTAACATATGACGATAAAGGCAAAATGATCCCGCTGTCCGAACGCTTTAACGATCAGAACCAGGACATCCGCTGGTCCGCTACCCAGGACACGGAGGAAAACGACCACGTCCGCTACGCGATGGACGCGGACGACGCCAGGGATATGACAGACCTGGGGAGCGACATTGCCAGAACAAGCAACGTGGGCTGGCAGCTGATCGACACGCTGCGGCAGATGAAGATGCGGCAGACCCAGGACGCGGACGGGAACGTGCAAAGGACCACCGGGTATTGGAAGAAGCAGACGGCGGAGATCGCAAAGAGCCTGACGGAATTCACTTTTGGGAAGGACCAGAAGACCATCGAAAAGGCGGTGCGGGAGCTGTTCACCAACCTGGACGAATACGAAGGGGACACGCGGGGCTTTGTGGACTATGCGCTCAGGCAGGCCCAGGGAACCATGCGGGACCTGTACACCGACGAAACGGAGAACCCGACGCGGGAGAACTTGAAAGCCTTCTTTGAAAAGTATGGGCCGCTGTACATCACGCCGGAGCAGAAGAAGGAGCTGCAGTATTACGCGGGCGGCATGACGGCCTTCCGCCGGCAGGCGGCGGGGCTTGTGCCCATCACGAACAAGAAGAGCGCCATCGGGCTGGAGGAAGTCTGGGAGGAGCTGGCCCCGCTGATCGGGAAGGATCCGAGCATCGTGTCCGTGGGAACCATGATCATGGAATTTAACGACGCGGTGGAGAAGGCCAGGAGCGTGAACGGCGAAGAGCGTACGCTGACGGACGAGGAGATGGCCGTGCTGGACCGGCGGGCGCTGGACCTGGTGGCCGAGTACATGGAAGCCGGCGCGACCGTGGTGCCGACGAGGACGGTGGAAAAGATCGACGCGGACCGGCATCAGCAGGCACTGCGTGAAGTGAGCCGGCTGCAGGAGGAAACGGACAGGCAGCAGGAGGAGATCGGGCGGCTGACCCGCAGGCTGGAGGACGCAGACAACGTCAATCAGAGCCTGAACCGCCAGCTGTTCAGCCGGGCGGCAGAACTGGACGAGCTCAAAAAGAGCAACGCCACCAGGGCGGAGATCGACCAGGCGCGGACAGCATACCGGGAAGCGGCGGCGCAGGCGGACGAAGCGGTGAAGGCGATGAAAGACTTGCAAAAGAAGCTGGAGGCGGCGAGGGCCAAGCGGGACGAATACCGCAGCCAGCTCCGGCAGGCCAACCGGGCCGAGCAGCAGTTTGAAAAAGCCCAGCACCAGATCGAACGGCTGAAGGCCGGCAGGGAGAACCTGAAAAAGCAGATTGAGCAGATGAAGCTCAAGGCGATGGATGCCAGGCTGATCAACCGCCAGACCAAGGAAAGAAACCAGCACCTGAACAACATCCGCAAGACCGGAGGGGCGCTGCGCGCCATGTTCTCAAGCCCCAGCGAGAAAAAGGGCTATATCCCCATGGACCAGGTGCGCGTGGCGGCGGACCTGGTGGAAAGCCTGGTGGACGCAGATAAGGGCGGGAACGCCGCAAAGATGAGCAAGCGACTGGAGAACGCCCTGCGGGACGCCAGAGAAAGCACAGACTACCAGACCAGCACGATGTACGACGAGGCGCTGTACCGCGACATGCAGGACGTGACGAGGCTGCTGGAGGACAAGGGAAGCCTGCGCAACCTGAGCGGGAGCGAGCTGGCCTTTGTGGACGGGACGCTGACGTCCATCGTTTACCAAATCAAGACGAGCAACGAGACCGTGGGCCGGCAGAAGAACCAGGCGATCCAGGAAGAAGCGGAGGACGCGGTCAAGGTGATGCGGGAGAACCCCAAGGACCTGAACGGGCTGGGCAGGATGATCCGCAAGGGGATGCTGACCCACCTGAACCCGCAGCGCTTCTACGCTATCCTGGGCCACCATGGGAACAACGCCTGGACGAGGATGGGCGAAGAGCAGAGCGAGGGCCAGCGGAAAGCCAACATGCTGACCATGAACATGACCAAGACCTTTGAGGGGCTGACCCAGGGAGAG
>Ga0326511_10001696_pt1 | contig 18148 bp, 15 predicted proteins | sample 0_2496_0518_D_FD_203701 | JGI IMG/M metagenome (GOLD analysis project Ga0326511, IMG submission 203701) | Bovine rumen microbial communities from UC Davis, California, United States - 0_2496_0518 | ecosystem: Host-associated > Mammals > Digestive system > Stomach > Rumen | place: USA... | reverse complement strand
ATTCATTTTGGTAAGGTTGTAACTCTTTTTCTTCTTGGAATGATTGCTATTATTACATCTGCTGGTGTATGGAACGGTGTACATGCTGGTGCTATTGGATCATTTTATGGTTGGGTAGCCGGTCTTAATTTAATTGCCGAAGGATTCGGTATATGGAGTCTTTGGAAATTCTTATTTAAGAAAGCAGAACCTGTTAAAGTTGAAGAAGAACCTGTTAAGAAACCAAGAGCAAAGAAAACTAATGTTAGTATAGATTAATTTAAAGAGGAAATTTTGAATTTCCTCTTTTTATTTCTATATTATTATATAGATAAGTTCTTTATAAATATTGGGCCTGTTTTGGTTTTGACGCATTATGACGGATAGGTAAGCATGCAGTGGATTGGAAGGAAGCCACTTTAATCAGAACTTTCAAAAGTCGAAATGACAACAGAACTTATAGAATGGCTGCTTAATCTTACTAGGTAAGATATAACTAATCTCTCACAAGGTGAGAGAGGTCATCATCTTCGAAAAGATTTTCTTTGTTATTCTTTTCAATGAAGGTGTAAATCCAAACAAAGTGGTGGAGATGGCGTGAGTCAGGAAGTCAAGAGGTTTGTTTGATTATACTTTTGATGGATTCCTAAAATCAAACTAAGCATGTAGAAAGCTTTGAAGAAGTTTTGTCGGACAGCAGTTCGAGTCTGCTCAGGTCCACTGAAAAGAGAATCTAATTATAGGTTCTCTTTTTTATATATAAAAAGAATATTTTTTTCTATATTATAATGTTTTATAAATTATAAATATTATGATAAAATTAAATAAAAAGACAAAACAAGATTTTTTAAGTCCAGAAAGAGTTAAAAAATTAGAAGAACTTGGATGTTATTTGAATGATGCAAAATATTGTATTATTCGTTCAAAATTAGAACCTCTTAATCAGTTTGTTATATATGTAGATACTACTCAATATCCATATGGATGGAAAGATTGTGTTAGCAATCCGGAGAATTTTGAATATGTTTGTAATACATATACGCTTCCTGAACTTTTATTAAAGTTACCAGAATGGATTGGTAAAGATGGATATAAAGCATTGACATTCTTTAAAGATGCCCCATTTTATGGATTTTATTATAATACAGAAGATGATAAAGATATGGATTCTCCTTATGCAGAATATCCGTTAATCGCAGGATATAATTGTTTATTATGGTGTATTATGAACAATTATGGATATGTAGATTATGTTGGTGATAAAGGAGATACTGAATTAGATATTGATATAGACAATGCATAAAAAAGAGAGACTTAATTTTAAGTCTCTCTAATTTTTATATTATAATAAATATTATTTAACAGTGAATTGATGATCTGCAAGAACATAATATAATTGAGTATTGTGTTTCTTTGCAAGATTTTTCATAGTACCATTGTCATTATTTGTAATAAATAATACCATACCGTCAATATCTTTAATGAATCTGTCTACTTCACTTTCATTAATACTGAATTGAGCATCAGTAATTATAATATTTATTAAGTATTCATGTGTATGATTCTTTATATATTCAAGTATTGAATCAAATGACATTGTACCACCGGATGCATTAATTCTGTTACCCCATTTTAATTCATGCATAGACATATCAAATGCAAACATCTTAAATGAAATTTCATCGACAACTTTTTCTTTACCGAAAGATTTCTTAAGTGCTTCAGAAATAGTATATGCAGAATTAAATACATTGTTGATTGGATCTCCATCCATTGATCCTGATCTATCAATATAGAAAGCAACATTAATTGTTAACTTTTCTTCTCTGATTTTCTTACCAGGTTGGATAGGCATTCCTTGTTTAATGAATCCTGAACCTCTTTTTACTCTTGAATATGTTTTCTTAAATTCTCTCTTCTTTTGGAAGACTTTCTTTTTAACATATGCATTAACATAAGAGTTCATCTGTTGGTTCCATGAAGGAGCACCCTTTCTAGTGCCGATACCTAAACCAGATTCTTTAAGTTCAAGGGACTTTTTACATTTAGCAATGAATTCACCGAAATCGCCAGAAATCTTATTAGCATATCTCTTAATAGTTTCTTCTGCTTTCTTTTTAAGTTTTTCTAAATCTTCGGCAGATTCAATATTACTATCTGCTTCTTCAGTTCCTGCTTCACCTTTGTTTCCACCATTTGATTTTGAAGATGAAGATTCTGAACCGGATTCATCACTTTTTTCTCTTGTAACTTTTTCTAATTTAGATTGTGCTTCTTCTTCAGCATTTCTTGCTTCTGATGCTTTTTTCTTAGCGGTTTCATCATCACCCTTAGCTGCAGCTTTTGCTGCTGCTTCTGAAGCTTTCTTTGCTTTATCTGCAGCTTCTTGGGCTTCTTTAGCTAATTTCTTAATTTCATCAGAAGATAAATCAGCTTTATTATCAGGATTTTTACCTTTATCTCCACTACCAGATGCAATATCTTTTAATTTATCAGCAGCATCTTGAGCGCCTTCTGCAGATTTCTTAGCTTCATCAGCAGCACCAGAGCCACTCATTTTTTCTAAATCAGAATCTCTATTTTCACCATCTTTTCCTTTACCATCACCTTCTGATTTTTCACCGGCTGCATTTGCAGCATCATTAGCAGCATCTCTTGCATCTTTTGCAGCATCTTGAGCGGCTTTTTCATCCCCATTATCAGCGGCATCTTTAGCAGCATCTGCAGCTTTCTGTGCTTTCTTGGCAGCATCAGCAGCTTTTTTAGCGGCATCTTTATCTGCCTTGTTACCACTCTTATCAGCTTTATCTTTAGCATTAGATGCAGATTTCTTAGCTTTATCGGCGGATTTTTGTGCACTGTCAGCTGCTTGATCCTTATCCATTTTATCTATATCAGAATCAGAGTCACCATCTCCACCTTGTCCGCTTTGACTTTGTTGTTTTGGTAAATCCCAAGGAATCTGTGGTAAATCACCGCTTTGTCCACCTTGTCCACTTTGACTAATTCCGATTCCTTGTTCCATACCCTTCTTCATATTATCCATAGCTTCATTATAACCTTTTTCATAATCAGTTTTTTCTTGCTTTGGATTATATTTTAAAGGATCTACTTTACCGTCAAGAACATCTTTAATAGCATCAACCCAACCTTTTCTGAATTCATCAGAATGTTTACCTGCCGGAGGTCCTGGTGGTTGTGGAGGAGTATTCTGTATACTCTTAGGTTTAAGTTTTCTATCACCGAAATCATCAAGAGCTTTCTTGATAATAGGATCATCCATCATCTTTTTGAATAACTCCTTTTGATTATCCATTACTTTCTTAAGTTTTACATATAATGTAAATTGAGTATCATTTTTTCTTTCATACTCTACATTATATTTTTCTTTAAGATATTCCGGAGTAATAAGCTTATCAGGTCTTGCTTTTTTACGATAATAGAATAAATAGTCATTAATAACACAGTCGGAAGCAATATTTAATAAATCATGATTATATCCTTCTTCACCATATTGTTCTTTGATTTTCTTTGCAACACCAAAGGTATCCCAAAGCTGGTGTAGACATTCATGGTCATAAACAAAATCCCACTGTTTTATTCCGTCAACTTTATCATTAGGACAATTTAAATAAATTAAATGTTCTGGAGTAGTAAATGCAACATCATCAGCATTTTCAACAGGATGTAAAAATCTTGTAAATTCAAGCATGTCAAAAAAGAACTGGTCGTCTTCAGCAGTAGAAGAGTCATTGATATATTCAAGAACTTTTACTCTGAATTTTTCCTGATGATCTATTTGTGACATCGCAATAAGACTTGACTTTACCCTGGCAAAGTCAGGATCATTCAATAATGTACTTTTTATTTCTATATCTGCCATAATTATACATTATTAAATTTTTTTGTAAAAATCTTTTCATAGAACCAAGGTTTAAGATTCTGTGACTGCTTTGAAATTGTTCTATATGATACAACTCCATTGTGTTTTAATATCTGAGAATTTTTATCTCTGATAACAAAAGCGACATTATTCTTAACCGCTTCTTCATATGCATTGGTGAAGTTGAAGTCAGCAAACTGATCAACTTGACCAGAATTATTTATATATTCTTTTGCAACTAAAACAGGTTCGACACAAAATGCATAGAAGTCATCATCTGTATTAAAATACATTACATCAGTATATTCATTTAATCCTACACTTTCATTAATTTTTAGCATAATGGACTTCAATATATTTATCTACTTCTTCTTGTCTATATACACCTCTATCTACTAAAGCTTTACCAAATTCATCAATAGCAGCATCCCATTTCATATTTACAGCAACAGCAAATCTTCTTGCTAATTTTTCATTATCTTTTATAGAATTAACTAATCTTTCAGGTTTAGAACCTTTAGCATGATAATCTCTCATTTTTTCGAAGTCTTTACGTTCTGGTCCAATAAATGGTGCCCTTATATTAGATAAATCTGGTTTAGTAGCTTTTACTTCTTTATCGATATGTAATTTTTCGGTAATATATAAACTAATGTTTTTCATAATTTAAATTAATTAAATTTTATTCTGCATTTGGATCTTCATATCCTGCTTTCTTCCATTCTTCATTTTTTTCATATTTGAACTTAACACCGTCAGCTTCAATCTTATTGATTGTTCTTTCAAGCATTTCTCTTGGGAAATCCCATTCTTCAATATCTAAAATATTTTCTCTTGAAATACCATACTTTCTACCTTCTTGTTCAATATAACCCATTTTCATACCCTTTGCAAGGTAGTCAATAACATTTTCTGGAACCATTTCTCTGTTCTTTCTTCCCTTAGGATCCTTTTCTTCATCATCAACTACATTATTAACAAATTTGAACATCTGTTCAGCAAGTTTCTTCATAGTTTCTTCTTCACTTCTTGAAAGGTCATCCTTAGCGATATCCTTTAACTGATCAAGGTAGTCATCAGCGTCGAAGTAATCTACATCACCTGCAGCCTTAAGTTCAGAAACCGTTTCAAGAATAAAGCTTTCAACGTCTCTAGGATTCTTAAATAATGAAGGAGCTGCACTTTCAAAGAAATCAAGGAACTTCTTTGATAATTTATCATCCCATTTCTTGTGAAGGTGTGCGAAAGCATCTTTCCAGTCACCAGATTCCCATTCAATAACACCACCAAATCTTGAAAGAAGTGGTCCAGAAAGTTCATTAACAGCACCGTTTTCTCTTTCAAAGTTACCTGCGGCACCTACTACGAAGTTATTAAACTTAATACCGCAAATTTCAGTTTTAAGAACAATAGGCATAAGAGCATTCATAACATCAGGAGTAGCTTGGTTCATTTCATCAAAGAAAAGAAGGAATTGTGTTTTAGGATTATCGTAAATAAGCTTAGCCCATTCAGGAAGTAAGTGTTTTACATAATCAGCACCTCTCTTAGATTTTGCAGGAACAGGAATACCACCAAGGTCTGTAGCTTCTGCTTTATCAAGATAAACAGTAATAACAGTTTTACCTAATGATTTTGCAAGGCCAGTAATAATAGATGTTTTACCCCAACCGGCTTCACCTTGAATAAAGAAAGGCTTATTAGATTTCAATCTCATAAGAATTCTCTTCTTGTTCTTATTAAGAGTTTCTTTATCAATACCCTTAACGATTTCATCTTCGGTAGGAGCATCTACTGAATACATACCTTCAGAACCATTTTCTTCTTCATCTTGACCCTTTATATCATCAAGATCAGGTGTTGGTCTATCTTCGGCTTTCTTATTGGTTGAGCCTTTTGTACGATATTCATTAATTAAAGAAATAGCGTTACCATTTTCCCATTCGGAAATGATATAATCACTCATTTTTTTCATAATTTTTCGTAAATATATATAATTTTATAGTTTTTTAATTTATATATAAAAATAAAATATTATAAAGACAATTTCTATTTTATAATATGTTAAATATTAAAAAAATAATATTTCATGGAAAAAATTATAAAAGATGCAATAGAGCATATAGAATTTACATTTGGTGCATTTAGATATGTAATAGAACATTGCAATAATTCTGAGTTATATACAATGATATATAAATTTGATGATTATTGGGAAGAAGTTTGTACATATAAAGTGTTAAATAAGTTATTGACTCAAGAAGATGTAGAATCACTTATTCTTTCAGATAATATTGATTGGAATATTGAAGAAGATAAATCTAAATATAAAGAATTCTTTTTAAGTCGAGATGATATAAAATGGCGTTTTTTATTTACCAATTTAAATAGAAAGAAAAGAGTAGAACATGGATATAAAGAATGTATATATCCATATAATAAATGTCCTCATTGTGGTGCAGATGTTGAAGAACTTGTATCTGATTCAATAAATTCAGTAGATTGTTTTAATTCAAGAACATATTTTAATGGAGAGTTTGAATGTAGTGATTGGGAAGAGATTTACCGTTGTCCAGAATGTGGTAAATTATTTTATATATCAGAATCAAATTAATTAATATATTATGAAACCTTATAAATTTTTATATGAGTGGACGCAAACTCATGGTGCTTTTGTAAGACCTAAATTAAAATGGTATTTTGGTCCTTGGCGGAAAGAAGGTAATCTTCCTGTATGGAGAAGAGGAAATACTATTCATTTTGGAAAATATTCTGAAAGAAAAGATAATTATGATTTTGCAAAACTAGAAACAAGTGAATGGACAGAAGAAGGAAAGAAAAATCATCCAATTCTTTCTAAACTTGTTAAACCTTCTTATGAACTTCCAAGATGGTTGAGTTTCTATTTCTTTAATTCAGATATTGTATATAAGACAAAATGGAGTGAAGATGATTTTAGGTATGAGTTTCCTGCTCATATTACTTTAGTTATCTTTGGTTTTGCTATATCTATTACTGCATATATTCCTAAATCAGAAGAAAATGATTTTACTTGTCAAGATGATTATTGGGAAAGCCTTTTGACATATAATTATTTTAAAGGAGATATTCAAAAAACAAATAAGGTAATGGGTTATTGGAATTCTCCTAAAGATAAAAATTTCAGATTTAGATTTCAACCAAGATTTTTAAGCAATGCTGTAGATAGGGATGATCTTGTTGCTCTTCAAGCCGAACAACTTCCAAAAATAAGAGAAGAGTATGAAAAAGAGGAAGCTGAAAGAAAAGCTAATAAAGTTTATGCTATATATGCGGATGTATCAATTATTGGCGATAGAAATGTACATGATGGTTGGTATGTATGTACATATGAAAAACAACCTCTTATATATAAAGAAGAAACTGATGCAATGAATGTTCTTAAAAATCTACATTCAGTTGAAATAACTAAAAATGGATTAAAGAAACATATTGATTATAAATGTTGGATTGGTGATAAAAATTCATCATTCTTAAATAATAAAATGACTCTTTATAAGAAAGCCATAAAGAATACAGATATAAATATATTAGAAAATGTAATAGATGTCGCAAATTGATAATAATTTAGAGAAATGGATTTGTATCACAAATCTAATGGATAAAACGAATAATATATATTTTGATAGAAAATCATTAGTATATCCTCAAGACTGGTTTCATATTATAGATGATATTGTCGATTTAATATATTATTATGTTAATATTGAAAAAGATAATACATCAAGAATTGAATTTTCATTAGATGATAATTTAATTAGAAAATATAGTTTACCATTTGATCAAATAAGTATATATGTATATAGAGATGGACAAAATAAAAAGTTTCTTTCAAATTATATATATACTGATATTGACGGATATAGAAACTTTATGGTTGATCTTTATTTTACAAATAATCAACTTTTAACTGGTTATTTTATAAAATATATGGTTCAACACTGTATATTAATGGAAATGAATAACTGTTTTAATAGAGATATATATAATAATTATGATTAAAGTAGTAACACCGGAAGATATATATTTTCCTCATAAAACAGATGAATATTGGTTTAAAGATGAAAATGCTATTAAAATATTTTTAGCAGGTACAATTGATGATGGAAAATCAACAGATTGGCAATATTCTCTTATATCAAGATTAATGATATATAAAGATGATGGGTTGAATGATTTAGAAGAAGACCTGTCATTAGGTGATTTGATTATATATAGTCCAAGAAGAGAACATTGGGATTCTAATAGTAATAATGAAGAAATAGATAAACAAATAATTTGGGAGCAAGAACATCTTGATGATGCCGATTTAATTATAATGAATATTCTTCCAGATTCAAAAAGTCCTATATCACTTCTTGAACTTGGTTTATATGGTCCACAAGGAAAAATGTTTGTATTTTGTACAGATAAATTTTATAGGTTTAATAATGTTAAATTAACATGTAATAAATATAATATTCCATTAATTGAATCAAATGAATATGAAAATATTTGTACATTAATTGATGGTGTTTATAATGAAATAATTCAAATTAAATAGTATGAAAATTCTATATTAAATATATAGAATTTTCTTTTTTTATATCTTATTGATAATGAGGAATATATAAATTAATATATTGATAATCAATAATTTATGACAAAGAATTTTTTCAATTTTTCGGTTTATTATTAAAAACAATAGATAATAAAAATATAATATATAAAATAGATATGAAGGTTGAGAAACGTGATGGTGCTATTCAGCAATATAATTTTGCTAAGATCGAAAGTGCAGTTACGAAGGTATTCTCGGCTATTGGTGAGGATGTTCCTGAGAAGTTCATTGAGCAGCTCAAGGAACATTTTGATAATATAATAGCAAAGAAGGATCCTGATTATGTAATGCCTATCGAAAATATTCAGGATACACTGAGAGATTTCTTTATTAAGAAGAATAAAACCAAAGCAGCGGAAACATTTATTCTTTATAGAAAGAAAAGAGAAGAAATCAGAGAAGAAAAATCTTGGATGACTAAAGAAATAGCACGTAAGCTTAGTGGTAAAGATGTAGAAAATCAGAATGCAAATCTTGATGAAGCTTCCTTTGGAGGAAGAATTGGAGAAGCCGCAAGAGTAGTTACTAAAGATTTTGCTCTTAAGAATTGTATGAGCAAAACAACTAGAAGAAATCATGAAGAAAATATTTCTTATGTTCATGACCTTGACAGTTATGCTGTAGGTATGCATAATTGTGATTCAATTCCATTTGATAAAGAACTTGCTGATGGATTTAATACAAGACAGACTGATGTCAGAGGCGCTAAATCAATTAATACAGCAACACAGCTTATTGCTGTTATTTTCCAATTACAGTCATTACAACAATTCGGCGGTGTATCAGCAACTCATATTGACTGGACAATGGTTCCATATATCAGAAAGAGTTTCCAGAAACACTATATTGCAGAATATATTAAGGAATCAGATGAATTTTATAATTTGGATTTATTCAATATGCCAATGTCAGAGTTGACAAAATGGACGGAAAAACAAATTGTAAATTTCTTTATGGATTATCCAGAATTAGGAGATGATGATTTTACATTTGCCAATAAAGATAAATTTGATCCTTATTACTATCAAAGAGCAATATATGCAACAAGAAAAGAGATATACCAGGGTGTAGAAGGGTTATATCATAATTTAAATACATTACAATCACGTTCAGGTAATCAATTACCTTTCACATCTATCAATTATGGTACATGTACACTTGAAGAAGGCAGAATGTTTACAAGAGCACTTATTGAAGTATCAATAGAAGGTCTTGGTAGACATAATAAGACCTCTATTTTCCCTTGTGGTATATTCCAATATAAGAAAGGTATTAATGATAAACCAGGCACCCCTAATTATGATCTTAAAAGACTTGCTCTTAAATCAAGTTCAATGAGACTTTATCCTAATTATGCAAACTGTGACTGGTCTAATCAGGTTAATTGGTTTAAAAAAGACAGGGCTGATAAACAAGCTTATATTGATACATTACCTGATAGTGACAGAGAAAAACTTATTAAACTTTTAGAAGAATATCCAGAATTTAAAGATGTATTTGATTTAGATGGAGAACTTCATGTAACTTATAATGAAAGACCTTGCGAATTATTCTCAACAATGGGATGCAGAACTGTTAATGGTCTTGATGTAAATTATATGGAAGAATACAGACGTTCAATTAAAGCATTCCTTGAAAAAAGATTTGATGATGTAAATACTACATTTGTATCAGCTGCTCAAAAAGATGGTAGAGGTAATATTGCTCCGGCAACTATTATTCTTCCTACTATTGCTATGATGGCAAGAGAATCAGTTAAAGAAGATGGAAATGTTGTTGATGAGTTCTTTAAAATTCTTGAAAAGAAAATTGAAGAAACAAAAGACGGTCTTATTGAAAGATTCCGTTGGATTGCTTCGCAGAGTCCTAAATCAGCAACATTTATGTATGAAAACGGTACTATGGAAGGTTATCATCCAGAAGAAGGTATTATATCAGCTCTTAAACATGGTACATTAACAATTGGTCAGCTTGGTATTTCTGAAACACTTTATCTTCTTATCGGTGAAGATCAGTGTTCTCCTAAAGGTATGGAACTTGCTAAGAAAATTGAAAAACTTTATACAAATAAATGTAATGAATTTAAAGCAAAGTATTCATTGAATTTCGGTAACTATTATACACCAGCTGAATCTCTTTGTTATACTGCTATGAAGAAATTCAGAACTAAGTATGGTGAAATTGAAAATGTAACATATTATATTAACGATAAAGGTGAAAAAGAATATAAAGAATACTTTACTAACAGTACACATGTTCCTGTATATAAGAAGATGAGTCCTTTCAAGAAGATTGATATTGAATCTGAATTAAGTGGATATTCAACTGCAGGATGTATTACTTATATTGAAATTACACATGATATTGTAAATAATATTGATGCACTTGAAAAGATTCTTGATTATGCAATGGATCATGATATTCCTTATCAGGCATTTAATGTACCTAGTGATGAATGTAAAGATTGCCATTATCAGGGATATATTCCAATCGGTTCACCTTGTCCTAAGTGTGGAGCTCCTTCAGACCATATAGACAGACTTCGTAGAGTTACAGGTTATTTAACAGGTAATTATACAACTGCATTTAATGAAGGTAAACAAGATGAAGTAGCAGATAGAGTCATTCATAAAGAAACTTATGATTTTTAATGCCTATGCGAGTATTAACATTAACAACACCAGATATTGAAAATGGTTTTGGTTGTAGAGTAACAATATGGGTTGCAGGATGTAATAGGCATTGTCCTGGTTGTCATAATCCTCATACTTGGGCTTATAATCAAGGCAAAGAACTACTTAGTAAAGAAGTACTAAATAAAATATATTCATTAGTTGATAAAGATTATATTCAAGGCATTACTTTAAGTGGAGGTGATCCTTTTGATCAAGATGAAACTTCATTAGAAGAATTACTTATATTTATTAAACAGTTTAAAATAAATTATCCTGATAAAGATATATGGATTTATTCAGGTGGTCTTTATGAAGATTTTATAAAGAATGATACAATAAGAGAAATACTTCTTTGGAGTGATGTTCTTGTAGATGGACCATTCATTCAAGAAAAAAAATTACTTGATTTACCATTTAGAGGTAGTATAAATCAAAGGATAATAGATTTAAAGAAAAGTTTATTTACAGATACTATAGTAGAAATTCCAGTTAATTAGACTGGAATTTTTATTTTTATTTAATTATATGATATAAAATATGAAGAAAATATCAGAACTTATAAATGAATCTGCTATAAAAATTGATGGTGCTGAAAAAACTAATCAAGTAGATGATTATAGTAAATTTAATACTATAAATGAACTTTGTGATTCAGTAGATACACATTATATAAGTAATTATAAAGGTACAAGTAAAATAAAAGATATTTTATTTAAAAAGAATTTAATAGAAGCGCCTGATAAAGGAAGAAATAAAGGTTATGATGGTGGAACATTATATAAAGGTGGTCACTTAGTATTTTTCTTTTGGTTTCATAAAATGGAATATCTTTGTGCTTTCTTAGTATTTATGCATAAGTATCTTGAGGTATTCGATTATAATAGAAAACTTGATAATAAATGGCATTTATATTTTGATATTCATGGAGATCCATTAACAGGTGTTGAATATAAAACTACTTGCTGGCATCTTGAATACCGTTCAAAAGATAGAAGTCTTGAAAAACTTGATAAAGCTATTGAAGATTTTTATAATGAACTTGATAAAATAGAACCATATAGTGAATTACAAGAAAGTATTAAAGATATAAATTATCAAGAATTATTTAAAAATATTTATAGTAATTATGAAGAAGATAAATAATTATATAACAGAAAAACTCAAATTAAATAAGAATTCTAAAATAGATAGTTTAGATGAATTAGTTGAAGATATTATGCTTATTTGTGCAGTAAAATTTGAAAATAAATGGCATCCAGAAGTAGTTGGAGAAGAAGAATCTGAATTTAGAGATGGTTTAAAAACTGTATTAAAAAAATATAATATAGATAAATTAGAAGATTTTGATTTATTTACTGATTATCGAGGTGATATTACTAAATTAAAAAATAGATATAAAGAACTTGGAATAAAAGAAAATGAAAATTATCCAATAAAAGTAAAAGATAATTGTTTTGATTATATTACACCTCGTAATCAAGATGTAATATTTAATAGAGGGGGATTTTATATGAGTACTGTATCAAATAGTAGTATTTTTATTCAATATAGGCCCGATCCAAGTTATGCGGCTCATTATAGAATTTTATTTAAAATTAAAGATAAATAATATTTAATATAATATAATGTTAACAGAACAATATATAGATGAAGGTATAGTTCCTATGAATATGGGATGGAGAGCTGGTATAGGTCAGAATACCGACTCTATGCCGCCTATGGACTGGGGAGCTACTAATATGCATTCACAGATACAACCAAGGAATGGTTCTGTAAATTCACCTTGGAATCAAGATGATCCATTATTACCAGGTAAGGAGGATTTATGGGATGGTGGTATTAGATTAACTTACTCAAAGGATAATAAGAATAATGTACCTATTGGAGAAGTACCCCCAAGTTTTTATCAAGATTTAATGTATCAAATAGAATCTGATGTTCAAGATACTATAGAACAATTTTCTGGTAAAGAACTTGATACAAGAACAAGTATGGATTTTAGAAATACATTAAAAAATAAATGTGTTTCTTTAAAAAGAAGATATGCTCAATTCCTTAATGATGGTTTTTATGATTCTTTATATAATAAATGTGTAAGCGAATATAATAGAGATTTTGCTAATTTAAAACAAGGGTGTAATCCTACTATAGAATTTATAGATGCGAATCAGAAAATATATCCAAATCCTCTTTTAATATATCAATATTTTCAATTATGAGAAAAATAAATAATTATATAATAGAAAAGCTTAAAATTAATAAAAATATTAATATAAATTCTATATTTAAGAGTGTAGATGAAATAATTGATGTTTTTAAAATAAAAAGTTACGGAGCTAAGGAAATTATAAGAAGATGGATAGTAGATAATAAAATATCTGAAGTAATAATTTATTATGATAAATCATCAGATATTGTAGATGATGAATATAATACAGCAAAAATGATTTATGATAGTAATAAAGTAGATGAATATCTTGACTTACTTAAAACAAATGAAAATGATGTTTCTAATTGGAAATCAGCAGATAATAAAGAAATAAAATCTAATATTCAATTCAATGACTTTTTAATTTTTATAGATTCTTATATTAATGCAAATTTTTTATTATTAAAAAAATCTTAAAATTTTAGAAAAAATTTATTTTTATTTGAAAATATTAGAAAAAAGTTCCTATTATATATTTAGATAATGAAAAAAGTTTATCCAATTAAAAGAAAAAAGTTTATTATATAATTAGAAAGTAATATTTAAAACAATGAGAAAACAGTATACATATAATGATAATAGAAAGAATGAACAATTAGATAATTGGTCAGTCTTCGGATTATATGTATATGAAGTAGATGAATAAGAAAAACTTTTCACATAATATACAAACAATAAGTAATCCGAAGATCTTAAAAAAAGAGCTTCGGATTTTTTTATGAAAAAAATTAAAATAATTTTGAATTTTTAGAGACATTCAACTATATTTAGCCTTGTTAAACAAAACAAACATTTAGTTCATTGAAATAATGGGAGAGTAACGGAACTGGTCTGTAAAACCAACCTGCGTCAACAAATTTCCGTATTGGCCTTTCGCAGTAAGTGAGTTCGAGTCTCACCTCTCCCACAACTATGTATGTTTTTCAGGAATTTTACCTGCGGGAAGATGAGATACATTGACTATCCTTCAATAAGAAGGAATTATGGTTCCATAGGCTAATGGTCAGACTAGTGGACTCTTAATCCTCGGCTCCGGGTTCGAATCCCGGTGGGACCACAAATAAGTTCATTGAAATATGATTCATAAACACATCCAAGTGATCATAGGATGTGGATTGGAAAGATGAGGATATGTTTGAAATTGCATATAGTAAGATATATTTGGAGTAGCGAGTCCCTCCCTGTTAGCCACACAGGTAGTTTAATATGCTTAAAAACAAACCAATCATTGAAATATATTAAAGTGCAATAATACTGCGGACTATCATAAAGGATCTTTAATGTCCGCTTCCAAAGGATATAGCACTATCTATAAACTCTGGCTCTATGTTCGCGAATAACCAGACTGCTGATAGGAAATGTTGAGCACTTTTTTGAAATATATGCTGGGTTATCTGCTAGTGTGTTAGGCGAGGTGCCTTTCAAGCATCTGAGACCGGTTCGAATCCGGTACCCAGTACAGTATATTGGAGGTTAGTTCAAAGGTCAGAACAAGTGGCTGTTAACCATTAGATATCAGTTCGAGTCTGTTACCTCCAGCATGGCATTAGGAGCACGGTTTAATTCCGGCACTATCAATAGATAGTTGGTGTAGGCTTGATTAGCACAATGTAAGTCCCGGGTTAGTTCATTGAAATTGGGGTGTAGCTTTAATTGGTCAGAGCAGCGGCCTGTTAAGTCGACGGTTGCAGGTTCGAGTCCTGTCACTCCAGCAATTTGGTCCATTAGGCCATCCGCGAGGTGGAACCACGTTGTCAGCGTGTGTAAGAAGAAGGGTTCGACTCCCTTATGGACCGCCATTAGTTCTTTGAAACTATAAACTAGGCAGTAGCTCAGAGGTAGAGCAACGAAAACAGTTATACTCTGTCGTTGGTTCTCTTAAGTGTAGTGTAGATATGAGTTACTTCAGCATTTTAAGCCGTGGGTCTCAGGTTCGAATCCTGACTGCCTAGCAAATATTTGGTCCTGTGGTTGAATGGTTTACAATGCCACCCTGTCACGGTGCGTGGTGCCGGTTCGAATCCGGTCAGGACCGCTAAAGTTCATTGATATATATGCTGGGGTCTACTAATCGGTCTTAGGTAATCGGCCTTTCAAGTCGGTAAATGCGGGTTCGAGTCCCGTCCCCAGTACCAGTTGGTTTGTCAGTAACATGCCATGAAAACTGTCAAAATAAAACTAGTCAGTAGCTCAATTGGTAGAGTAAGTGCACTAAATCCTCATAGGAAGGTTGATGGTTCGAGTCCATCCTGACTAGCAAAATTATTAAAAATTGAATTATATGAAATATAAACAGATTAAATATAAACAGACCTGAGTTGTAACTCTCTGTGATTAACCTTTGGAGAGTTCAACTGAGATATAGAAATCAGATTGGTTATAGGTAATAAATTAAACCAGTCAATAAGATTTCGGTAAAGCTCTCATAGGATAAAGGTTAGTCAACTGGACTTTTAATCCAGGGGTTCCGGTTCGAGTCCGGATGGGAGCACAAGGAAGGTCTCGTGGCGCAACTGGATGAGCGCACCAGTCTTTTAAACTGGGTGTTATGGGTTCGAGTCCCATCGGGACCACAAGAATATGCCTCTATAGTTCAATTGAAAGAATAATTCCGTCCTAAGGAAGAGGTTGAAGGTTTGAGTCCTTCTAGAGGTACAAGTTCATTGAAATATACTGGGTTGTCGTCTAATGGATAGGATGCCGTAAAAAATACTTATACGCCGGTTACCTTGATTGTGTTGATAGTATGAGTTACTTCAAGCCTGTCACGCCGGAGATGGAGGTTCGAATCCTCACTGCCCAGCAATATATGCTCCTATGGTGTTTAATGGTCTTTAGCATAAGGCTCTTGTAAAGCTTAGGTATCAGTTCGAATCTGGTTAGGAGCTCAAATATATGCCCCTGTAGCCCAACTGGAAGATGGCAATTGACTTAAGATCAATTCAGTGTGGGTTCGAATCCCACCAGGGGTACGGGTTAGTAGCTTAGTAAATGGAAAAGCCCCTCAATTTTGAGGGAGGGAGAAGCGGGTCCGAATCCCGTCTAATCCACAAATAGCGGTATAGTATAATGGTTATATTATCTCAGTCTTTGAAACTGTAGGATATGAGTTCGAATCTCATTACCGCCACAACAATATGGATGGGTAGTATAATTGGTTGAATACCTCAGACTCTGAATCTGTAGAATAGAAGTTCGAATCTTCTCCCATCTACATATATGCCTCCGTCGTATAATCTGGAAGTACTACTCTCCTCTAAAGAGTAAGGTAGGAGTTCAAATCTCCTCGGGGGTACACATAATATAAATGCCGGTTTATCACAGTATATTGGTGACTGTAGCTGCCCCGTACAGGTGGGTCTTGCTAACCGAAAGTATACAGCTCGAGACAATGTATATGAATAGGAGTTAGATATGGGTTTGGTTCGATTCCCCCGATGGCACAAAATAATCGTTGTGAAATGATAATTTAAACTTTTAATTTTATTATTAAATACTTTGAATTATCATTTTTTGTTCCTATATTAAATATACAAGTTCATTGAAAATCTGCCCCAATAGCTCAGCTGGATAGAGCAACAGATTTCTAATCTGTGGGTCGGGGGTTCGAATCCCTCTTGGGGTACCAAATTTAAATTAGTTTTGAATTTTTTAAATTTGATACTATATTTGAATTACAAGTTCATTGACAAGTCTGATAAAATTTGTAAGAAATATACTGAATGTGAATATGGTAGTTGAAACATTCAGAAAAGCCGTGGAGCCCGGCAATCGGGTCGGGCTCCAAATTATGGAAATATAAATTAGTTCAATGGTAGAACGTCAGTGAAAAATGTGGAGAATGACTTAAGAGGTATATCAAATAAGAAATTTGATGAAGCATCCAAAGCGCTGAATGTTATTGGTTCGAATCCAATATTTATATCTAAATGGCCTCGTGGCGAAATAGGTAGACGCAAGGGACTTAAAATCCCTCGGGCAGCAATGCCCGTGCCGGTTCGACTCCGGCCGGGGCTACAAATAAGGAGTTAATACTACGCCCTTATTATAAACCGTAGACTTCCATGAATTGGTATATAAATATGTGGGAGCTTTTACCGTAGTTACACTCAAATCGGGATATAAATATCGGGTGTTATATTTTTATAAGTGTCTTGGTTCATCGTGAGATACTCTAATCCAAGCTATATATAAAGAGCTCACACAAGTTTAATCAATAGGTAGTAGGTGCGCCGGACAACACTGAATTATTTGTCCTGTCAGGATGTAGGCAGGTTTTTAGTTAATCTAATAAGTAGAATATTAGAGTTTAAATCCGGTTATTTATATGGGTTAATATAGGCGCAGCCCATTAGAATTATAAGAATAGCGTTGGGAAACGTTGCAAAATAATTAATAAAAAGTGCGCTTTAGAGTGACGAGGACCTACGGCAATGGGTTAGTAGTTTGGCGTTCTGGATATGATATGATTTGGGTTTGCCGATTCATTTCATTGATTTGAAAGCTCGAAAAATTCTTTATGGTGTAGCGGCAGCATGCCCCTCGGGAAGAGGGGAGGCATTGGTTCGAATCCAATTGGAGAGTCAAAAATTTCTTACATAGTGATAGGAGAGAGTTACTTCAATTTAAAATTCATGTTTTTGGTTATGATAAATATCTGTTCTCAGAGTAGAATGTATCGGAACAGAGGCAGAAAGTTGGTACATTCGGAAACTTTATCCGCAGGTTCTTGTAAGTTATTTTTTTAAGATGGGTAGGTAGGT
>Ga0326511_10001695_pt1 | contig 18158 bp, 11 predicted proteins | sample 0_2496_0518_D_FD_203701 | JGI IMG/M metagenome (GOLD analysis project Ga0326511, IMG submission 203701) | Bovine rumen microbial communities from UC Davis, California, United States - 0_2496_0518 | ecosystem: Host-associated > Mammals > Digestive system > Stomach > Rumen | place: USA... | reverse complement strand
TAGGGCACGGCGAGGAGTCCGCAGGCCGTCGCGGTGCCCTCGGCGGAGGAATAGAAGACGGGGTCGACGAGCTGGGGCTGGACATCGGCGGTGCCGATGTTGCTGAAGGTGGCGAGGCTGTAGGTGACGTTGTGGTAGCGGCTGTCGCCCTGGTTCCAGTCATATCTTTCATAGACAGAGGTTTGAACTCCCACGCTGAAGGTCACCTCGTGCATGTCCTCGGCGGGGTACCAGTCGAACTCAAGCGTGGTCAACCCTGAGTTGTTTGTTAACCACAGCATGTGGGACCCCTCGCCAAACGAGGGATGGGTGCCGTCGCGGTCGGAGGTTATGACGACAAAGCCCGACATCACGGTGACGGTACCACTGATGAAGGAACCGGCACGGAAGTCCACAATCGTATGTCGCTCCGTTTCGCCGTTCTTCTGGTACCACACGTTGCCGGTGCCCGTGGCATAGTCGGCACCGCCACGGTCTTCCTGGAATATGGGAACCTTGAAGTGGATTTTGTCTCTGCCCCTCAAGGCGGCATCGTAGTAGTTGGCATCGGTCAGGTGGTTGTTGAATGCACCGGCCGTATATGGCAGCATCGCCATGAACAGCAGCAGTACGGATGCAATTCGTAAAGAAAGTTTCGTTCTGTAGTCCTTCCGGCAGCCCGCCCAAGCGCGCAGGCTGTCCGAAAACTCTTTAGTCAAAAGTGGTTGGTTTCCCATAAATGATTGAATTCTTTAGGATAGAGTATCCTGTTTCCCTATTTTTATTTTTTGTTTTTCATTATTGAAATTGCATGCAAAAATAGCAAAAAAAAACGACATATTTTTACCTGAAAAAACGAAATTTTTAATTCGTTGATACACAGTAGCCTTAACCTATCATCTTCTTCCCATCTTCTTACCACCTTTTTACCCTCTTCATACCTTCCTTTTCGGGAGAAGAATTTGGTAGGTCCGGGGAGGGAACGGAGGGGGATGACAGGACTGCCATTTTGTCAGTCTGTGCAATTTTTTTCTGATGTTTGTTTTTTTTATTGTACTTTTGCAAAAAAATGGAGTGGGGGAGAGTGTTGTGTTAAGTGTTTGGTTTTCTGTGTTTAGTGTCTAGTTTTCAGTGTTTGGTTTTCAGTGGGGAGTTTGAATAATGAATTTTTCAATAATTAAATAAATAAACAAATGATGAAACGTTTTTACAATTTTTTGCTGGCTGCTGCCATGCTAGTGCCTGCTTTTGCAACGGCACAGACTACCAGTACCGAACTGACCAACCTCGTGGTCTTTGTGCGTTTTGCCGACGACGAGGAGATTGACCACTCCTTCGACTCCATCGACGCCATGTTCAACTCGCGTCAGGAGGGCTACTACAGCGTGTACAACTACTACGACGCCATGACCTACGGCCGCATCCACTACAACACCGTCTACACCTCCAATGTGCAGAACGGCGTCATCGTCTCCTATCGCGACACGCTGCCGAGGGGCGCTTACCAACCGTGGAGCGAGACGAACCCCATCGGATACCAGTTTGAGATTCCCTTTATGAGCGTCTGCATGTTCGAGGCGCAGCTCCTGGCACGCATACTGGACTATGTGGATTCCCTGCACCTGGTGCCAGACAGCGTGGTGCTGGACGGCAATGGCGACGGGTTTATCGACAATGTGAGCTTCGTGGTCAAGGGGGGTGTCGGCGAGTGGGCGTCGCTACTGTGGCCCCACATGGAGTATTTCCCGCACGACTCCATCGACCATCCCGTCACCGTCAACGGTGTGCGCCCCAACACGTTCAACTTCGAGTTCGAGGGTGCCGGCGAGGACTATTTCAACACTGGCGTCTTCTGCCACGAGATGGGACACTCGCTGGGACTGCCTGACTTGTACCATTATGTTAACTACCGCGATGTGATGCCCGGAGGCTATTGGGACATCATGAGCACCAATGCTCTCGGTCCCAACCATACGGCTGCCATCTACAAGCACAAGATTCTCCATGTCTGCGACGCCCCCGTCGAGATTACCGCCGACGGCGACTACACGCTGCTCAGCGTGGGCAGCAGTCCTTCGCGCAACTGCTACTACATTCGCTCGTCGGAGGACACGAACCAATGGTTCACCTTCGAGTACCGCAACAACGAAGACCCCTTCGAGCAGGGGCTTATGGGCAGCGGACTGCTGGCGGCACGCTGGGTGGACAGCATACCGCTGGACTACAGCGGGAGCTTCGCCAATGCTTTCTTCGACGGCGGCGACCGTGTGCACCAGTATTGGATTTTCCGACCGGGTAGCGAGAACGACACCGTGCAAGGCTCTGTGTTCTTTGCCAACTTTGGCCAGTCGGGGAATGGCACCTCCTTCGGCCCGACGACCAACCCCCATCCCTACCGCACCGACGGCACACCGGAGACCAGCTTCGAAATTACCAACATCTACGACCACGGCGACTCGCTGACCTTCCACGTCCACTTCCTTTCGCCCAACGGTATCGACAACGAGCCGATGGTCGACAATGTCAAGGTCTACGCCCAGGATGGCAACATCATGGTTCTCGGCGCCGACGGCGAGCAGGTGCAGGTCTTCGACGTCATGGGTCGTCGCGTGGCCCCGCGCGGCCTGCGCTCGGGCGTCTACGTCGTCAAAGTCGGCGACCGCGCTGCGCGCAAGGTTGTGGTTGCAAGATAGGCCAGTCACCCCCCTGACTGCCATTTTGTCAGCATCCGTGTCAGTCTCGGCAGACTGGCACGGATGTTGTTGTTATGAGGGTGTGAAAGTTCAATCAGAACGAAAAGAACAAAAAGAATTTCTGATGGTTCTGAAAGTTCTGATTGAGATAAAAAAAGCAAACAAAAAAAGAAAGGAAAACAATATGAGCAAAATCATCGGAATCGACCTCGGCACAACCAACAGCTGTGTGAGCGTCATGGAAGGTAACGAACCCGTAGTTATCGCTAACAGCGAGGGCAACCGCACCACCCCCAGCGTGGTCGGCTTCCTCGAGAATGGCGACCGCAAGGTGGGCGACCCCGCCAAGCGTCAGGCCATCACCAACCCCCACAACACCGTCTACAGCATCAAGCGCTTCATGGGCGAGACCTACGACCAGGTGACCAAGGAGATTGAGGCCGTGCCCTACAAGGTGGTGCGCGGCAACAACAACACCCCCTGCGTCGACATCAACGGCCGCCAGTACACCCCGCAAGAGATCAGCGCCATCGTGCTGCAGAAGATGAAGAAGACCGCTGAGGACTACCTTGGTCAGGAAGTCACCGAGGCCGTCATCACCGTCCCCGCCTACTTCAACGACAGCCAGCGTCAGGCCACCAAGGAGGCCGGCGAGATTGCAGGCTTGAAGGTGCGCCGTATCGTCAACGAGCCCACGGCAGCCGCTCTGGCCTACGGCCTCGACAAGAAGGCCCAGGATATGAACGTCGCTGTCTTCGACCTCGGCGGTGGTACCTTCGATATCAGCATTCTGAACCTCGGTGACGGCGTCTTCGAGGTGAAGAGCACCAACGGCAACACGCACCTCGGCGGCGACGACTTCGACCGCAAGATCATCAACTGGATGGCCGACAGCTTCCAGAGCGACAAGGGCATCGACCTCCGCAAGGACCCCATGGCCATGCAGCGCCTGAAAGAGGCTGCCGAGAAGGCCAAGATCGAACTCTCCAGCAGCATGGAGACCGAAATCAACCTGCCCTACATCACCGTGGCCGACGGCGTGCCGCAGCACTTGGTGATGAAACTCAGCCGCGCCAAGTTCGAGCAACTCTGCGACGACCTGATCCGCGCCACCATCGAGCCTTGCCGCAAGGCCATGCAGGATGCCGGCCTGAGCAACAGCGACATCAACGAGGTCATCCTCGTCGGCGGCTCCAGCCGTATCCCCGCCGTGCAGAAGAAGGTCGAAGAATTCTTCGGCAAAGTGCCCAGCAAGGGCGTCAACCCCGACGAGGTGGTCGCCATCGGCGCCGCCATCCAGGGTGGTGTGCTCACCGGCGAGGTGAAGGATGTGCTGCTGCTCGACGTCACTCCCCTTTCGCTGGGTATCGAGACGCTGGGCGGCGTGATGACTAAGCTCATCGACGCCAACACCACCATCCCCACCAAGAAGAGCCAGGTCTTCAGCACCGCTGCCGACAACCAGCCCGAGGTCGAAATCCACGTCCTGCAGGGCGAGCGCCCCATGGCCAACGACAACAAGACCATCGGCCGCTTCCACCTGGCCGGCATTCCGCCTGCACCGCGTGGAGTGCCCCAGATTGAGGTCACATTCGACATCGATGCCAACGGCATCCTCAACGTCAGCGCCCTCGACAAGGCCACCGGCAAGAGCCAGAACATCCGCATCGAGGCCAGCAGCGGCCTCAGCGAGGACGAAATCAAGCGCATGAAAGCCGAAGCCGAGGCCCACGCCGACCAGGACAAGAAGGCCAAGGAAGAGGTGGAGAAAATCAACAACGCCGACGGCATGATCTTCCAGAGCGAGAAGAACCTGAAGGACTACGGTGACAAGATCCCCGCCGAGAAGAAGAACGCCATCGAGTCCGCCCTCACCGAGCTGAAGGCCGCCCATAGCGCCCGCAACGTCCAGCAGATCGACCAAGCCATGGCTAAGATCAACGCCGCCTGGCAGGCCGCCAGCGAGGACATGTACAAAGCCCAGCAGCAGGCCGGCGGTGCCAATCCCGGTGCCGGCTTCGACCCCAACAACATGGGCGGCAACCCCGGTGCTAACACCAACCAGCAGTCCAACAACAGTGACGACAACGTCACCGACGTCGACTACGAGGAGGTGAAGTAACCGAAGAGTAGTCAACGTTTGAAAAACGACTACGAAGAGGTGAAGTAATAGACTTCTCCAACAATGAAAAAAGAGATGCAATCAAACGATTGCATCTCTTTTTTTTTTGCTATGCGGAGAAAAAGTCGTATATTTGCCGCAAAATATGCGGAGAATAACAATGGCATTACCCGCACAATAACAGATTGATATGTATATATGGGAACAAAAAGATTGGCCGAAGTTTAAATGGGATGAGCATAAAATCAGCGAACTGTTGATTCAAGTAAGACACCAACAGGGGCGGCTTTTGGGTATGGCAGACTTGCTAGGTTTCGATGTGAAAAGTCCCGTGGTACTCGACGCAATGACATCGGACATCATCAAGTCGTCGGAGATAGAGGGCATCGCCTTGAATGCCGACGATGTGCGTTCGTCGGTGGCGTGGCAGCTGGGTATTGACCGTGTGGGAGTGCCATCGTCCGACCGCTATATTGAAGGGGTGGTGGAGGTGATGTTTGACGCTGTGCATCATTATGACGAGCCTCTTACACAAGAACGGCTGTTCCGTTGGCATAGCGCTTTGTTTCCGAACCCCAATCGATTGGCACACATCACTGTTGGAGGCTGGCGTAAGGGGGATATGCAGGTGGTGTCTGGACAGTATGGCAAGGAAAAGGTCCATTACGAAGCACCTCCCAGCAAAGATGTGCCGCAGATGATGGACGAAATGTTGCTCTGGATAAATACCGCAGATTTGGATCCAGTGCTTAAAGCTGCCATCGCCCACCTGTGGTTTGTCAGCATACACCCTTTCAGCGACGGCAACGGCCGTCTGGCCAGAACCATCACCGATATGCTTTTAGCCAAATCAGATGCTACGCCCTACCGTTTTTACAGTATGTCGACACAGATTGCGTTGGCCCGAAAAGAGTATTACGACATCCTGGAACAGACGCAGAAAGCTTCGCTCGACATCACCGCGTGGCTTCTTTGGTTTCTTGGCAGGATGATGATTGCTGTCGACATCGCAATGAAAACTATAGAGCGCTCACTAAATAAAGCCACGTTTTGGGAGAGCCACCGCCACGTGTCGATGAACGAGCGGCAGACCAAGATGGTCAATATGCTGTGGGATGGTTTCGATGGTAAATTGACCTCATCCAAATGGGCAAAAATAAACAAATGCTCTCCCGACACCGCATTGCGCGACCTGCAAGATCTTGTTGCAAAAGGAATTCTTGTCCGCACCGACTCGGGCGGCCGTAGCACCGGGTACGACTTGGCGAAATAGTTATATGATGGAAAGGAGCGCCAAAGTTGACGCTCCTTTCTTTATGGCTTCTTTGTGGGTTCTATGTGAGTTAATAATTATATGAGGCTCCTGTAAATTTTGAGAGGGCTCACGAAATATTGTCTGAGAATCAATTAGACGAAAGTGTGTTTGAATCTCTTGTTGAATATAATTTGTTAATACCTCAAGATGAATACAAAAACCAATTTTTTAGTTATAGAGAAAAATATGTTGATGATGATTTGGAAAATTATTATTTTGCCTTACCAAAGAGTATTTATGCCTACTACAAACCAACAACAATCTTACCCAACGTTAGCTAACAGAGACTTAAACTAGAGAATTCTATAGTTGGTTCTCATCACGTCTAATTCTCTTTTCTGTACTTCCTTCGCTTTATGAGCATGATTCCGAAAAATCATGCTCATGTTTTATATACAATCATGCTCATGATTTTTTGAGATCATGAGCATGATTTTGATATTTCTTGCGCTTGGGATTTTGCGGGCTACTTTTTCTTACTCAGCATATCCTCGGTGGGGCGGAACTTAGCGGCGGCCAGGGCGGCCTTGATGCCTTTGCCTGCACGGAAGCGGAGGTTGTTTTGTTGACCGTCACATCTTTCTTGATATAGAAGGTTTTATATGCCACATTTGTAGTTGTATTATTTCTTGGCTGATTTCATGCTTTTTTCAATGGTACTTTTTATGCTATCAGATGCAAATAGATTGTATAGACTTCTGGATTTTTTTTGAGAACAACATATGATGTTTTGTCGTTCGTCGAGTATTGTGACTTTCGTTTTGAAATTAATACTATCATAGTATTTCACAATCTCTGGAAAGTTTTCCCGGAACATTTTGTCGAGAAGTTCGACTAAGTTATCAGAATATTCTTGTACATCGGTCAATCTAACACACGAAAGTATTTCGTCGGAAACAACAATCAAATAATTATAGGTATAGTTCCGCTCAGTAAATTCAGTTTTTATTAAATACACACCCTCTTCAATAATAATAGGAAGACGTGTTTGAAATGAAAGTGATTGTCTTTGAATTAATTCGATAGTTCTTTCTCTGATTTCTTCATCGGTTACCGGAATCGAATATTCAGAGGGCGTAAAAGTATTGTCTGCTAAGACTATGTCTTTATCAGTTCTTGTTATATACCGAATACTGACCTTTTCCTTGACCAGTTCCTGCATGATTGGAGCAAGGTGAGATCTGTTCGTTTTGGCCGACTTACGCACTTTGTCTTTGTTTTGGTATAGATTTATCAAGGTCCTCTCAAAAGCTGGTGATCTATCTTCCATTTTTATAGTTGAGACAAAAACCACCTCGTTTTTTTTCAAATCATAAAATACACTGTCAGAAAAGTATTTAGAATTTGATGAAGGGGTTGAGATGAAATTTATGATTTTCTGCTGGTTGTAATTTGGTTTGCTTGTACATGACGACAAATAAACCAAAAGTACAGCGATAATTATGAATCTAAAATTTTTTTTTACCATATATTAGCAAATATATATAAAACATTTATGAAGTACATATTATTTATAACCACTTAGTAATTTAGACTTTTTCTGTAATACTACATAATTCATTCCCCCTTTTGTCATAAATCATTACCGTCATGTTTAATCCCAATTTGACATACCATTGCAAGTAATCACTATAATTTTTTTGTAGAATGTGAAAGGCCAGGTCCATAACACGCTCCGCATATTTTTGTATTGTGTAATTGTCAAAACTGTCTGCATAGTGATTCTCTAGTTCGATAGTATAAATAATGTTAGATGGGTTATTATTATAGTCAATATTTTCCATTTGAGCTCCGTCTTCAAGAGGTATTGGAAGATTGTGTTTTGTTGAAATGACTTGTTCGATTATGGAATATTCCGTAGCTATCAGTTGTTCTTTCACTGATGTGATTTGGGTGTATTCATTAGTATAAAACAAGTCGTTTTCTAATTCTAATCCATCTTCAAAAACGAATATTCTTCTGATTGGTATATTGGCCTTTTGGAATAATTCTTTTTTTTCTTTAACGGCATCCGAGATTGCTATTTTGCATTTTACTCTTGCATGTTCTTTGTAAGAAAACAAGTCAATCAGTGCGGATCTCTCAACTTGTGAAATATTCAGTATTGTAGTAGAAACCACCAATTCATTTGTTTGATCGTTATAGAAAACAGAATCATTAGAATACTGATTATCCTCAATGCTTCGCGAAAGGATATAAACCAAATCTTCTTTATTTATTTTATTGCATGATATGCTGCTAAACGAAATAATGGCAAGCAGAAGATATAACTTTGTTTTTCTCATTTTTTGTGCCCGGTTTTATCCTGTTGGGCTCGTCAGTTTTATAATAATTAAACAAATTTCGGCTTCTGGCCTTAGAGCCGGAAGCCGATGTTGGGGTAAGGATATGAAAAAGGCGCGAAACCTTCGTCTGTAAAAACAATCCTTATTTCTAAGCTAGGTGACTGGTAATTACCTTTGTAGCAAATAAGGAACGAATGATTCACGCCAATGCGTGAACTTTCCGTTTCCTATTCTCGCTACGTTTAGATTACCAGTCTTCAGCTTAGGAGAACAAGCACTTCAAGCTCTATCTATTTCTTTTCTATTTCTACGTTTTATGTCATATTCATTTTATCATTTTCACGCTGCAAAGATACAACTTTTTTATCTTTTAATCATTTTTGCGGCTTTTATTCTATCAATCACCACTGTGTCATTCTCGATATGAAAGATATACACCCAACGTTTGTTGTGCGACACCATATGCCGCGCCTGAGGATGTATGCGGCGGACATCGGCATAGCGGCTTACACGATAGAGGTCGGCAAAGATGGTAAGCGAAAGTATCTCCTGCCGCATTGCCTCTTTGTATCGCCATGCACCTTCCTCGGACATGTTCTCCGCCAAGAAATCGGACAACTCGCCAAGGTCAGCTCTGGCCGATGCGTCAATCTCAATTCTGTAGGTTCTCACGTTTCGTCAGATACATGGACCACAATTCATCGAAATACTCGTCGACCGACAGACGTTCGCGTTTTCCGCCGATTGGATAACCCTCGTGCGCAACTGCTGTACGCCCATATACGGCCTCTGGCTCAGATGCTGTCGGCATTGGCTGTTCCTCTGTTTTATATGGTTTTACTGCCATGGTATTATTTGACTATATAGGTACAAAACATTTTACATCATAGGTAGTCGAAATATTGCTGCATTCCTTCAGGGGTGCTGCACACGATGGTTTCACCGTCGGACGACTCCTTGCGGGCTTTCCTGATCTTGGTACGCAACGCGGGTGTGACCATGTTGTCGCCATGTGCCACACGGACCGCTGCAACACCACGTATCAACAGCAAGGCCTTCTTGATCTCTGCCAAAGCTGCACCATCCTCAAGAGTTACAATCACTTGATTTGACTGCGGTGTATATGTTCTTGTATCCATTTTATTTCATCATTTTCACGCTGCAAAGATACACATTATTTTCCATTTGGCAAAATATAATTGTTGGTTGTTGCCTGAATACCATGTTGGCTTCCGCACCGTTCCAACAATGGAGGCAGGGTATAGGAAGGACGGAGTTATGATATAGTCAGGCAAAAGATGAGTAAAGTTTGAGCAAAAGGGGAGTAAAACCTATAAACTGTTGTTATGTGTATATCATGCTTTTAAGAACCATCATTTCCCAAACCATCCGCCATAACCATCGGGGTCCATCGTGCCCTATCAAATAGACAAGGGTGGGCGGGTGGTCAGAGGGTAAAGCGGTGGCGGCCGCTGCCGAGGATTTGTTTTTCGGCGTGGTTGTCGGCGGTGGGCAGGTAGACTTCGGCGGTGGTGTTTGGCGGGATGACGATGTCCCACTCGAAGAGGTCGCCGTTGCGGTGCCAGTGGCTCTCGATGGTGCCGCTGACGGAGCGGTAGGTGCAGTCGACGCGGTTCAGTCCGTCGGGCACCGTGGGGCGCAGTTCTATCGTGGCGTATCCGGGTTCGAGGGGGCGGATGCCGGCGAGGTATTCGTATTCCCAAAGGAGGAGGTCGCCGAGGAGCATGACGTGGTTGGCGCTGTTCATGCTGGGGTCGCCCGTGTCGCCGTTCCAGAGTTCCCAGATGGTGGTGGCGCCGCGCCGGGCCATGTAGCCCCAGGAGGGGTAGGTGGTGTCGGTGGCCAGGCGAAGGGCCAGGTCGGTGCGGCCGTAGTGGGTGAGGGTGCGCATCAGTTGTTGTATGCCGACCACGCCTGTGCTGACGTGGCCGCCGAAGTCTTTTTCGGTCTTGAGGATGATGTTGGCAAATACCTTGTCCCTAAGTTCGAGGGGTACCATGCCGAACCACAGCGGCAGGATGTTGGCTGTGACGGTGCCGTTGGCGTAGTTGCCCGTGAGGGTGTCGAGGTAGCGGGCGTTGTAGGCGGCGGTGACGCTGTCGTATTCGTTCTGGAAGAGAACAACATCGTCGTCCTTGCCAAGCCGGATGGCGAAGCCTTTCATTATGTTGCACAGGTAGCAGTAGAAGGGCGTAGAGATGACGGCGGCCTCGGTGATGCGGCTGGGGTCCTTGGAGTGAATCATCTCGGGGCTCTCGGGCGGCATGCACCAGTCGCCGTAGCAGTCGCGCGTCATGATGCCGTCCTTGAGGTACCACAGCTTCATGTGCAACAGCCATTTGCGCATGGCGTCGTAGTGGCGGCGCATAGGCTCGATGTCGCCGTAGCGGATGTAGAGCATGTTAGCCACCGTGATGAAGGCGCCGGGCCAGGTCATGTTGTCGGTGTAGTTGCGCCAGTAGGCGGGGGCGACGTCGCTGAGCTGGCCGTTGGGCCACTGGCAGTCCTCGAGGTCCTGCAGCCACTTGGCGTAGAGGCGGTGGTTGTTGAAGAGGAAACTCTCGCCGTAGCAGCCGGTGGTGCGGTCGCCGGTCCAGCCCATGCGCTCGTCGCGCTGGGGGCAGTCGGTGGGCATGGAGCGGTAGTTGCCGCGGATGCCCCAGAAGGCGTTGCGGTGGACGGCGTTGATGACAGGGTTGTCGGTCTCGAAGGTGGAGGTGGAGGCCATCTGGTCGTAGAGGACGAGGCCGGTGAAGTCGCTGAGTGCTGGCTTGCTGCCTTTGGGCAGACCGCTGATTTCGACATAGCGGAAGCCGTGGTAAACAAATTGAAAATTGAGAATTGAAAATTGAGAATTGTCTGCCGCGATGTAGCGGTCGGTGCATTCGGCGGAACGCAGGTTGTCGGTGTAGAGGACGCTGTCGGCGGTGAGCAGTTCTGCATAACGGAGGGTTATGGTGTCCCCGTTTTTCAATTTTAAATTTTCAATTTTCAATTCAAGTGTACCTACCATATTCTGCCCCATGTCGAGAATCCATTTGTCGCCCTTGCGGAAGATGGCCTTGGGGGTGAGGCGCTCCATGACGCGGATGTTGGGGTTGGGCTGCGGCGTCAGTTCGTATTCCAAGCGCTTGGCGGCAATCTCGGCGCTGTCGGGGAAAGGCATGGAGGCGTCGTACTTGTCGTCGCGGCGTTTCCAGCGGGGGTTGAAGCGGTCCTCGAGGTTCATGTTGTGGCGGTCGTAGTCGACGACGGCATCGTCCCAACGGCTGTCGTCGTAACGGGGCGAAGTCCAGTCTCCCAGGTCGAGGCTGGCGTCGTAGGTCTCGCCGTCGAACTCGTTGGCCTTGCGGATGGGTCCCCGGTTGGTGATTCGCCAGCCTTCGCCTGACACAATGGTGTCGGCGGTGCCGTCCCTGTAAAAGACTTCCAGCTGCATCAGCAGCTGCGGACGGCCGTAATGGGCGGCGTGGTTGATGCCGCACCATTCCAGATAGTTGGTGTCGTGGCGGGGGGTGGTGAAGCGGCCGGGGGCGAGGATGACGCCGACGGCGTTGCCACCTTCCCACAGCAGGTCGGTCACATCGTAGGCGTTGAAGTAGACTCGGCGGGTGTAGTCGCTCAGGGCGGGCTTCAGCAGTTCATCTTCTGCCACTTCCTGGCCGTTGAAGAAGGCTTGATACTGGCCGAGGCCGCTGATGTAGAGGCGGGCGTGGTCGATGCCCTGCCGCAACTGGAACTCGTGGCGCAGGTAGCGGGCGGGGACTTCGGTATGGCCCTCAATCTTGTCGTCGGGGTAGTCGCGGCCGATCCAGCGGGCGTGCCAGTCGCTGCGGGCGAGGAGGCTGATTTCGAAGTATTGGATGGGGCTCACCAATGTCTCCTCATGCCGGCGGGACGCCGGCGCTCCATAGGTGACGGTGGTGTAGACCCTCCACCAGCAGCGGTCGCGGCTCTTGAGGGGCGTGCCGGCGTAGGGGATGTAGAGCATCTGCGAGGTGTCGACGGTCTGCGAGTCCCACAGGTCGCCCTCGCCGCGGCGGGCCTTCTCCTCGCTGCTGGCCACGATGATGCGGTAGCTGGTCTGCATGACGTTGTCCACCTTGGCCTCGTAATTCCAGCTGAAGCGAGGCGTGGCGGTGGCCAAAGGCATACTTCCATCCTGCATCTCGACGGTGAGGTTGGTGATTTCGACTTTGCTGCCGCAGGCGGCGAAGAGTGCTGCCATAAGCAGCAGAGGGATGATGCGTCTCATATATTTTCAACGTTTAATGTTCAATGTCCATTGTCCGGCACCAAGCGTGCGCTCGCTCTGGGTGCCGGGGAAGAGGGTGGCGGTGGTGCCGTCGGGGACGGTGACTTTCAGTGTGTCGCCGTCGATTTCCACCCGTATGTCGCCGTATTGTGTAGGCTTGGTGCACCGCACCCATTCAATTCCGTTGCATGGCTGCGGGTCGATGTAGAAATGCTTGTAGCCACCGTCATACCCCCTCCCCCCTTCGGGGTGCTCCCCCTCGGCGAGGGGGAGAGCTGGGCGGATGCCGGCGAGGGCCTGGTAGAACCAGATGCCGATGCCGTTGTAGCAGTTGTGCACGCGGCTGCGGTCCTCCTTGCCGGGGCGGCCGCAGTCCCACGACTCCCAGGTTGTGGTGGCGCCTTGGTCGATCATATACAGGTATCCCGGGTAGTCGGGCTGGCGCAGCAGGGTGGCCATGAGGTCGGCCTGCCTTTCGCGGATGCACCATTCGGTGAAGACGGGGGTGCCCATGAGACCGAAGGCGACGTGGTCGCGGTAGCGGCCGTGGATGTCTCTGATTAATTGCGCCTTCACGGCGGCGGCAGTGGCGCTGTCGGGCGGTATGCCGAGCAGCAGGGCGTAGGCCATATCGAGCGGTGTGCCGTTGGCATAGGTATGGGTCTCGGGGTGGTAGAAATGGCGGTGGATGGCGTCGACGATGAGCTTCCGCCTCTCGGCGAAACGGTTCGCCTCGGAGGTAAGTCCCATCATGCGGGCCATCCGCTCCATGTCGGCCAGGCATTCGGCGATGAAACAGCTGCTGGCGTGCAGCACGCTCTCGCCGCCCTTGTCGACACCTTCGGGGACGGCCCAGTCGGCCAAGAACCAACTGTGCCGCTCCGTGTCGCCCCACGGTTGCAGGATATAGTCCTGCTCTCCCCCTTCTTGAGGGTGAGTACCCCGAAGGGGGGAGGGGGTATGACGTTCGATGTAGTCCATCCAACGTTTCATATCTTTATAGTAGCAGAGGATGAGCGTGGGGTCGCCGTAGTTGAGGTAGGTGCTCCACGGGGCCTTGACGATGAAGCCCTGCCAGTAGGGGCCGCCGCCGGTGCGGAAGGCCGGTGCCACGTAGGGCAGGTCGCCCGTGCTGTCCAGCTCATCTTGCCAGGCCTGCATCCACTGGCGGTAGGTGTCGCGCACATCCCAAAGGGTCTGCAGGGTGTTGGTCGACGAGTTGCCGTCGCCGCCGTAGCCCATGCGTTCCAGGTGCGGGCAGTCGACCATGTAGCCACTGAAGGTGAGGCAGCTGAGGGTGTATTTCACCATGTCGTGGATGGCGTTCAGGCGCGGGTCGCTGCACTCGAAGGTGGCGCCGCCCGCAGGGTCGACGGCGCTGATTTGCAGGGCGCGGGCTGAGACCACACTTGCACCTTTGACACGGACGTAGCGGAACGAGTGGGTGTGGAAGCGGTTGGTGAAGTGGATGTCGTCGTCGCCCGATCCGTCGCTGACGTAGATGTCGGTCTCGGTATGTGGAGGCTTGGCGTCGAGGTGGTCGAGGTACTCCATGGTTATCGAGTCGCCTTCGGGGATAGGGAGACAGTCGAGTTGGAACCAGCCTGTCACCACGCGGCCGAAGTCGAAGAGGAGCGTGCCGTCGGGCAGGGTGTCGACCGATTGAGGCTGCGGTCCGCCGACAATTCGGTTGCCTTTGAATTCCTGTGATGCTATCGCAGGCTGGCAGCCTGCGTCCCAAATGGTTGCAGGACGCCAATGCTCGCGTACCCGTGCGTCGTAGCGCTCGCCGCCGAACTGCAGGGGTTGCCAGCTGCCGGTGTAGCTATAGGGCGACGGCGAGGCCTCCCAGGTGCTGTCGGTGCTGGCAAGGATGTAGATAAGACCACACTCGCCGTCGCTCACCGTCCGCTCCACCACGGCCCGGGCCACCGCCGGGGTGCCGTATATGCGTCCCCAGCCTTGTCCGAGCCAGAGCATCAGCTCGTTGTCGCCCTCGCGCACGAGGTCGGTGATGTCGTAGTTCACTCTCAGTGCCTTCTTGTCGAGCTGGCTGACGGCAGGCTGCAACTCCTTGTCGCCGACCATGATGTTGTTTACATACACCTCGTGGTAGCCGAGCGAGACGACGCTGATGCTAAACGTGACGCTATGGCCGACGACAGGTGCCAGGTCGGTGCGCTCCACCTTGAACGTGGTGCGCAGCATGGGCGTCTCGGCCCAGCCGCTGGCGGTGCGGCAGCCGATGAACTGCTGGGCAAGGAGCGGAGCCGGCAACAGCAGCAGGACAATTAGCAGTTTCAACCTTTTCATGGCGTTTGCGGTTCGTATCTTCGACCTATCATGTTCTTCTTTCGTGGAGGATGGTAAGAGGCGGGTAAGACCGTGGTAAGAAGATGGGAAGAAGATGATAGGTTAAAGGTGTTGGTTATCAATTAATTAGAGTGTAATATGTGTGATTTTCCAATTTGCTGTGAATCAGTCTGTTGGCAAATCCGGTTTTTCCGGATTCCGGTTGTGTTTTTTCCGGTCGTAGTATTCGGCGGTGGCGGTGAAGAAGGCGTCGCCGCTGGAGTTGAGAGCCGTCTCGACCGAGTCCTGCACCACGCCGACGATGAAACCGATGGCCACGGCCTGCATGGCCACGTCGTTGCCGATGCCGAAGAAGGAGCACGCCATGGGGATGAGCAGCAGGGAGCCGCCGGCCACGCCCGAGGCGCCGCAGGCGCCGAGGGTGGCTATGATGCTGAGGAAGAGGGCCGAGGCGAAGCTGACGTCGATGCCCACCGTGTGGGCCACAGCCAGCGAGAAGACGGTGATGGTCACCGCCGCGCCGTCCATGTTGATGGTGGCGCCCAGCGGGATGCTGACGGAGTAAAACTCCTCGTCGAGGCCCAGTTTCTTGCACAGCGCCATGTTGATGGGAATATTGGCCGCCGACGAGCGGGTGAAGAAGGCCTGCAGGCCGCTCTCCTTGAGGCAGGTGAAGAGTAGGGGATAGGGGTTCTGCTTGAGCATGAGGAAGGAGATGAGGGGATTGAAGATGAACGTGTTGGCCAGCATGCAGCCCACGAGGAGCAGCAGCAGGTGGCCGTAGGTGGTGAAGACCGTGAGGCCGTTCTCGCTCACGGTGCTGAACACCAGGCCGAGGATGCCGAAGGGGGCGAACTGGATGACCCATTTCACCACGCGCGTCACCACGGTGCTGAGGTCGTGCACCACGTTGACCGTGGCCTTGGAGGCCATGGTTTTCAACGCTATGCCAAGGATGATGCTCCAGAAGAGGATGGCGATGTAATTGGCGTTGGCAATGGCGGCCACGGGGTTGGCCACCATGGAGGTGAGCAGGTTGGTGAACACCTCGGCCAGCGACCCGGCGGAGGCTTCGACGTCGGCTACCTCGCCCAGCTCCAGCGTCACGGGGAAGAGCATGCTGCCCGCCACGGCGCAAAGGGCGGCGATGAAGGTGGAAAGCAGATAGCGCGAAATGACGGTGCGGAAGCGTGGCCCCAGCCCGCTACCGGCTTTGGCGATGCTGCTCATGACGAGCACGGCCACCAGCACCGGGGCTATGCCCTTGAGGGCAGAGACGAACATGCGGCCCAGGATGGCGATGCCCGTCCACTGCGGCAGCAGCAGACCCAGCGTGGCGCCGATGACCAGGCCGATGAAGATGCGCAGCATGAGGCTGACGGAGGTGTACTTGGCGAGTATTTGCTTGAAGATGTTCATAGATAAGGTTTAAGGTTTAAGGTTTAGGGTTTAAGGTTTAAGGTTTAGGGTTTAGGGTTTAAGGTTTGTGGTTTAGTTGTTTTTTATGACGAAACCGCCGCCGGGGGCGAGGTGGACTTTGAGAGTGGAAAGTGGAGAGTGGAAAGTGGAAAGTTTGTAATCTGATCCCTTGCGGTGGGCGTTGATGCCGTCAGTGTAGAGGGTGACAGAGTAACTGAGTGGCTGAGTCGCTCTGCAACTCTTCAAAATCGATTTCGACGTCCCGTTCTGTCCAGTTGGTGATACCGCCGATGTACCATGTGTTGCCCTTGCGGCGGGCGGTGACGATGTACTCGCCCACCTCGCCCTGCAGCACGCGCGTCTCGTCCCATACGGTGGGTATCTCGGCCACGAAGCGTGTGTAGTCGGGTTCGCGCTCGTAGTGCGTGGGCGAGTCGCAGAGCATGTTGAGCGGCGACTCCAGCACGATGTAGAGCGCCAGCTGATGGCAACGCGTGCCCTGGCTCATCGGCTCCATCCAGCAGGGGTGGTAGTTCCAGCGGCCGCCGTTGAGCATGGCGCCCTGGGTGTAGTCCATCGGGCCGGCGGCCTGGCGGATGAAGGGGATCTCGCAATCGTAGCGCATCTGGTCCACGGTGGTCGGGGCCCACTTCATCTGCTCCAGGCCGAAGACGCCCTCGAAGTTGAGCACGTTGGGGTAGGTGCGCGTGAAGCCCGCGGGCTTGAAGGCGCCGTGGAAGTCGACAAGCAGGTGGTGCTTGGCGCAAGTCTCCGCTGCACGGCGGTAGAAGTCGACAACCAGCTGGTCGTCGCGGTCCATAAAGTCGATCTTGAAACCTTTGATGCCCATCTGACTATAGTGCTCGCACACGCGCTCCATATCCCTTTCAAAGGCATAATAGCCTGCCCAGAGGATGATGCCGACATTCCTTTCTTTGGCATACTGCACCAGCATGGGCAGGTCAATCTCCGGCACCACCCGGAAGAGGTCGGCCTCGCCGTTCACTGCCCAGCCCTCATCGAGGATGACGTACTCGATGCCGTACTTGGAGGCGAAGTCGATGTAGTGCTTGTAGGTGTCGTTGTTCACTCCGGCGGGGAAATCGACGCCGCTGATGTTGAAGCAGTTCCACCATTCCCAAGCCACTTTGCCGGGCTTTATCCAGCTGATGTCGTCCACCCGCGACGGCTCTGCCAGCAGGTAGCTGAGGTTGTTCATCGCAATCTCTGTGTCGGTGCCAACCATCATGATGCGCCAGGGGAAGACCTTGCTGCGGTCCATCTCGGCGATGTAGTCCTCGCGCTCCTTCACCAGCAGCTGCAGGTTGTTGTGGCCGCCCTGCTCCACACGGCGGGGCAGCGGGGCATGTTGGCAATCGAGAACGCCATCTGTGAAATGGCGCAGATACATGCCGGGGTAGTCGAGCAGTGCGGACTCGGTGATGCACATCTTGATGCCGCGTTCGCCGTGTATGAGCAGCGGCAGGAAGCACAGGCGTCGCGAGTCCAGTTTGCGCAGCGGCAAGGTGGTGTATTGGTTCTCGAACGAGGAACTGTACTGCGGGTAGAACCATTTCCATTTCTCCGACTGGGGAGTCCATGCATTGGTGAGGACAAAGGGCTCGCTGCCGAAGGCCGTGGAGTCGAACTGCGACACATAGGGCACCGTGGCCGAATCGGCCTGCAGCAGGTAGTAGCTCGCCACCTCGTTGAAGACCTTTCCCGGTTCACCCTCCCACACGTAGCGGTAGGCCAT